>Ga0315283_10003757_pt1 | contig 13046 bp, 9 predicted proteins | sample YL17G09_0_MG_FD_204541 | JGI IMG/M metagenome (GOLD analysis project Ga0315283, IMG submission 204541) | Sediment microbial communities from Yellowstone Lake, YNP, Wyoming, USA - YL17G09_0 | ecosystem: Environmental > Aquatic > Freshwater > Lake > Sediment | place: USA: Wyoming | collected...
AGTTTACCTCCATACAGATCAGCCACAGACAAGGTTTGGGCTCTAACGAAGGCCTCGAACTGCTCCTGTGCCGCAAGGCACAAGTCTAGCTTCTGGGGCGGATATACCGATCCCCGGAGAATCAGGCTGGGTTCGACCTTGACCACGGCATCGTCCGTAGAGACGACAAGTTTCTGAATCCACTCCTCGTTCCGAATTTCGCTGACCCGTGAGGCCGGCACGCGTTTCAAAATATCGCCTCTGATGCATATGAGCGTATCATGGATCTCACGAAGAGCCTCATGCCGAGTCTTCAACGGAAGATAGGTCAGGTCGATGTCCACAGATACGCGCGGCAAATCTCGCACGAAGAAATTGATGGCCGTGCCGCCCTTCAGTGCAAAGCATGAATGCCGATCAATTTCTGGAAGGCAACGCAGAAGGAGCCGCACTTGAGCCTCGTAGCGGGGATCAAACACCAGACACCTCCTCAGTCTTGGGCACGGTTATCTGGTACTTCCGGTTGAGATGGCCATCCTTGTAGATCTGCCGCTTTCCCTTGCCGAGATCGACTCGCGAGGGATCCAGGTTCCCAAACCAGGAATGCCCGATCGTCTCAGCGCTCCATAGAAACAGTCGTTTGACCTTGGCTGAGCGGCAGTTTTCCAGAAGCTCTTGAATTACCTTCGGCCGGAGTGTGTTAAGCCCTTCCATCAGCTGGTGCACATTCCTTATGTCTTCATTGTTCCTGGCTCGCCGCATCTCCTCCATGATAGCCCGTTCAGCACTTGAGATGGCGACATCGAATCCGCCGCAGTCCAGCCTGGTAGTCGTCTTGTCTGGAACACGCTCGAATAGGGACAGACACGAATGCTCAAGGTCGACCTCCCACCGGTGATTGCGAAACCACGCCGGCAACTGCTCCGGTTCATCGCTTATCAGGGTTACCTTCTTCTGCCGCCCCACAGGAACGAAGTGAGACCGTCCCTGTAACTCGAGTGCGGTACGTCCTCCAACGTGCACGGTCATGCCGAGCTGGGTCTGCAGGGCATGGAGAGCCCCCTGCCACCCCACCTTCGCCCCTGGTTGGATGAAGGCCCTCGACCCAAACCGCACCAACCATCCAGATCCTACATGCCAGTCTGCCAGCTTGCTGGATACACCCAGCCGATTCAGCCACGTTTGGGTTACAACCGTGGCCTTGGGCCACTTTCGAAGCACGAGGTTCATTTTCACTGCTTTTCGCCTAGCCATCCTGGGTGTTCTCACGCAAATCTGAACCCAATAACAAGCTTGGTTCGTTTTTCTATGGAATAGTACAGGAATGCTGGTCGTTTGTCGAGAAATATAAACTCTTGCCACTCAAGGAAGGGAGGGTTTCCGCAGCGGAGATCTTCCCGGCCCGAGAGCCAACTCCGGGCGGGGAGCCGCCCGCCCCTTCTGCCGAAGCGCCCGCTTCCGAGGCGACCTCCGTGGACCCGGGCAATTCCCCGCCGGTCGCAAAACCAGGAAAGAGCGGCCCGCAGGCGGCGCAATCGGACACGATCCCCAACCAGGCTCTCCCGGCTGGAGAGGGGCCTCTCCAGGAGCTCACGAAACCGTGTCCCGACTGGGAGGGGAAACCCAAACCCGTCGCCTTCTGCAACAATCTCTGCACCCACAGGGAAGGCTGCCCGGAATGGGATTGAGGGGCGGTCATTCCGGACGCGTGGCCTCCTGTGGAGGAGGACGACTGCATAAGGGACGAAGTAAGCAAGTCGGCTTGACATTGCGCACATGGGTGACAACATTACCTACATAAAATAATAAATGTTGGTAATCCTGTCATGAGATCTCAAAGCCAGAAAACCGAAGGTAGACGATTTGACAGGGCGGAGGCTCTCTTCAAGGAGAGCGGTGGCATGCTCCGGACGGCAGCGGCTCTTCGCGCTGGAATTCACCCCTCCACTCTCTACGGCATGCGTGACTCAGGGGTCCTCGAACTGGTGAGTCGAGGGGTCTATCGGCTCGTCGATAGCCCTCCGCTGGGCAACCCCGATCTGGTGACCGTCGCCCTGCGAGTGCCGACAGGGGTCGTTTGTCTCATTTCCGCCCTGGCATTCCACGATCTCACCACGCAGATACCTCATGAGGTGCATGTCGCGCTGCCGCGCGGAGCAGAGGAACCTCGGCTGGACCATCCGCCCCTCAAGACCTACCGCTTCACCGGAGAGGCCTTTACGGAGGGTGTGGAGACCCACGAAGTCGACGGTGTCCGTCTGCGTATCTACAGCCCGGAGAAGACCCTCGCCGACTGCTTCAAGTTCCGCAACAAGATCGGTCTTGATACGGCGCTGGAGGCGGTCCGGTTTTACCGCGAGCGGAGAAAGATCAATGTGGAACATCTCATGCACCATGCATCCCTCTGCCGCGTGAAAGAGATCATGCGACCGTATCTCGAGGCGATTCTGTGAAGGATCGGAAGGTCAAGGATATCGCGGCCTCGGTACACCAGCGCCTGCTGAACATGGCAAAGGAATCGTCTCGACCGTTCAACGAGCTTCTGCAGTACTACGCCATTGAAAGATTCATCTACCGTCTCTCCAAGAGCCCGGCTGCAGACAGGTTCATTCTCAAAGGGCTTTAATGTTCTCGGTGTGGAGCGGAGAGGCTTCGCGTCCCACCAAGGATATCGACCTTCTCGGAAGAATCGATAACAGCCCCGACGTGATCGCCGCGGTCATGAAAGACGCCTGCCGGGTGGATGTCGAGGCGGACGGAATGCATTTCGACTCCAAAACGGTGACGACCGCCAGGATCACCGAGAATGCCGAATACGAGGGAGTGCGCGCCCGGGTCCAGGCCAGGCTCGGTAATGCCCGCGTGTCCCTACAGGTGGACATCGGGTTTGGAGACGTCGTCGTCCCAGGCCCCAAGAGGATCACCTATCCCGCACTCCTCGATTTCCCGCCGCCCGAGCTCAGCGGCTACACGATGGAAAGCACAATCGCCGAGAAATTCCAGGCGATGGTGAAACCCTGGCAGAGGCGGTCGAGAAGACGTTCAAGAACCGAAGAACCGAAATTCCCGCAACCCCCGCGATCTTTCAATCCTCTTTCGCGGAGGACGGATACAAGAAGATCCAATGGCGAGGGTTCGTGAGAAGAGCCAAACTGAACAAAGCCCCGGAAGATTTCCGTGACGTTGTCGCGGCCGTCAGGACCTTTCTCGAACCGCTCGCAATCTCTCTCTCCGAGCAACGCCCGTTCCGCAAGACCTGGAAGGCTCAGGGGCCCTGGCGGTAAGTCCATCGCGCGAACCTCAAGGATGCCCGCCGAGATTCCCCCATTCTACCCAGTCTTTTCCACGGCTCCCCGAAGTGTCGTCCCGCCTGGCTCAACCCGGCAGATCCGATAGCACTCAAATCCATTGGCAATTCCACAGAGTGCATGCGGTTTGCACGCAAGCCCGGGAGGATACAGCTCCACGGCCGCCCGAGACCCTCGCCTCTGGCACGGACGTTGCTACAGCCAAAAGCATGCACCAAGTATGCGGAAAACACGCGCTTTTTCAAACCAAGCACGGAGTCCCACATAAATCCACTTGCGAAGACCCTTTTCTGCCAGGGCCTAAAGGAACTCGACACCCCGGAAGAATTCGAGGAGGTGCGGCCCATATTCGAGCTCCAGCAGAAGCGGCTCGCCGAAGACCCGGAAAGGAGAGCCAGCGCCCTGGAGCTCTTCCAATTCCGACGGGTGCCGGCGCCGGTCAAGTTCGTGATCCTGGCGGCGAGAGATCCTGCCCAGCTCGAGGCCCTTAAGCTCCTCTGGGAGGAAGCTTACTCGGAGCGGATGGAGAGAGTGAAGAGTGATCCGCACGAGACCTGGGACCCTCAACCCACGGAAACCCGGAAAAAACTCCACCTGGAAAGGATGAGTCTCATCGAGCGGCTCTCCCGGGAAGTCGAAAGACTCGCAACCCTCAAGCAATGCGCCGCCGCCGGCCGGCTTGTGGCGACGCACTGTGAGGCGCTCTCGAGAAACGACCCTGACGTGGGTACCGAGGTGGAGATCGAAGTCCTGGAGCTCGCCACCAGGCTCCCCAGGGAGCTCGTGCACATCTTCACAAGGCTTACTGCCCCGCAAGAAATACAGGGGTTCGTCAACGTCCTCTCCCGCCGGGACGGAGCCATTCGCGAGGAGATGCGAAAGGACGTCTGGGCGTCCATACACCCGGACAACTTCAACTACCAGCTGCCGGGATATACAGGAAGATGACGCCCTCCCGCCTGAACGGCAGTGAGAGTACGTCCGGGTCGAGATCACGAGAGGTAGTCAACAAAGACGCTTACCACTGACAGTAAAGCCCGCCGCCCGAATTCGAATAGCAGGACCCGACTCACCGTCATTCCTCGAGTCTCTCGAAAGGAGTGTTTCCCATGGATGCGGCGGCCAAAGAGATCGCGAGCGCACGCGGCGCAGAAAACCCACTGGTCAAGGCAGGCCTGGATCACTCGCCCTCGCACCCTGGAGCCGGGGTGCACGCTGGCTTCGACGCCGTCACACCCTGGCCGGAGACCGAGATGGTCGCGATTCATGGCTTTGTCGCGCCGGAGAGATCTTTCAATGGGATCCAGGATCTCATGGCCATCACGCTCGACAAACCGTCGGGAGAGACGGACCGCCCGGAAACGGCCGTCTTCCGGATCAGCCGCTCCGCCATCCTCGATCCGGGCGGCGCCATCCAAGGCACCGACACCGCAAGGGCGCAAAGCCTCATTCGGGAAGCGGCCGAGCTCCCGAGCCCATCGGACAAGATGGCCTTCCTTCGGCAGAACCGGATCGCCGTCGTCGCAGACTACTCCACCACGGACCTCGGAAACCGGCACCTCCTCGTCATCGACCGGGAGCTCAAGATCGAGACCGCGTCGTACGAGGGGAAAGGCATCGAGCTCACCCCGCTGGGAAAGGGCCATAAGGATTTTCTGAAGAAAGCCGCGCTCTCCAAGGAATACGACTCCGCGGTCACGGGATACCACAGGGACCACGACAGCCAGGCGATCGCCCTGCGGAACTTCGATCTCTCGCTGAGAGAGCGCGCCTACGAGGAACTCGTGGAACGAGAGCGCGCTCCCTTGGTCCTCGTCGCAGAGTCCCTGAACGGCAGCCTGGAAGACGCCACCCTTGTCCACATCGCGGACTTGAAGGGCCGCACGCAGTACAGCACCTACGTGCACCCGGAGAGATCCTTCCCCGTCAGAGACCAGGCCCGTGGGGGCCTCTCCCCAGAATACCTCGGGAGACCCGGCTGGGACATCCTCAGCGGCGCACCTTCCAGAAGCGAGATCCTCCCGGAGATCAAGGCCTTCCTCGACTCCGGCGCCACCATTGTCATCCCGACCCGGAACGGCCCTGAAGCGAGCCTCATCCAGGCGGCCCGGCAGAGAGAGCACGCAGCAGCCACGGTCCCCGAGTTCAGAAACACGCCCCTGGAGCAGGTCGCGAAAGAGTACGTCAGGGACATGGCGCGGGCCCAGCCCAAAGACAACGTCGTCGTGCTCGAGTCCCTGCAGCAATCCGGAAGCCTCCCGGAAGACGGCCGCAGGCAGATTCGGAACCTCGACTTCCTCTCTGTACACGAACGGGCCGCAGCCTACGGCCAGCTATATATCGAGATCCACCAACAAACTTTGAAATCCGCCTCGGCCCGGGAAGCTTCGCATCCAGGAGTCGGGCATGAGGCCATCCTCCCCTACCCGGAGCCCGTGCCTGACAAGGTCCCAAGACCGCTTCACACCGTCCGTATCTTCCAACGGCTCCCGGAGGCCTCCGGCCAGCCCATCAACCTGGCCAGGTTCAGCGAGCAGTACCGGGAGACCGCAACCGCGAAGGGACCCATGGACCGCGAAAGGCTCCTCCACCTCATGCGATACGAGAATTGGTGGGAGAGAATCACCCCAGAGATGGGTATCGCCCTCGAGGATGGCTTCGCCCCCCAGCCGGCCAGGGCCGGGGACGTCGTCGTCGAGATCGGGGAAGAGAAGAGCCGGAACCGGGCTTTCGTCGTGGACCGCCTGGGACGGCCCAGACAGATCGAGACCATCCCCATCACCAAGGGGACCATACCGAACCTGAGCTACAACCCGACGGAGGGGGCACCGAACTGGGTTGCCGCCGTTAAGCCGCACCCCGAACAGCCCGGAGTCCTCATGCGGACCCAGGAGGTCATCACCCGGTCCGGCGCCAGGGTCAGGGCCGACGCGTTCTTTCTCGATACCGTAAAGGGCGGGAAATTCGCTCTGGCGGAAAAGATCCAGCCCGGCCATATCCTGGAATTCGGTGGGGACGAGCGTATAGGCGGCGAGAGCTTCAAGAACCGGGCCTACCGACTCGTGCTCGGGAAGACTGAGGACCGGCTGCTCGTCACGGAGCTCACCAGGCAGGAAGCCGCGAACCCCCTCCACGCCTTCGAGCAGGTGAACCCCCGTCACGTTTTCGAGGCGTACCTGGTCTCAGCCGGCGGGATCCGGAGATATCCCGGGCGCGAGAGCGACCCGGAGAACAAGATCCCGGACAGAATACCCGAAGCCTTCCGGCCCAAGGCAGAGGTCACGCTCGCCCTGGACCGCAAGGTCCGCGGAAGCGACAAGGCCGTGCTCGTCGTCATGGACCCGGAAAAGATCCTTGATGCCCACAACCAGATAGGCGGGGAGGCGCCGGAGAGACTTCACGCAAACCGGGTACACGCTAGCGAAATCACAGCGAGCATCAAGGCCGCGCGAGAGCAAGGGGCCCCCGATTCCGCCCTACCCTCTTTGCGAGCCCAGGCACTCAAGGACCGGGGCTACATGGGAGAGGTAACCTTTGCCGTAACCGACTCCTCGGAAGTCGCGACCGTGCTCCACGTGCCGGACTCGAGCCGGGTGAGGATCATTCCCACAGGCAAGACTCTCGCCGAGGTGAGGATCCCCAGAAACATCTCCGCCGAGGTCTCCAGGGACAATTTTCTGGCGGCCTTCTACTCGCTGGAGGAGCGCACGGCCCTGGGAGCAGGCCTTCACGCCATGGCACACGCAGGCCGCGTTGCGCTAAGTATGCACGAGCAGCGCGCCCAGGAACTCTCGGCCACCCCGGAGGCACGCTCCGCCGAGCCGCCTCCGCTCACGCACCTGGACAGGACCATCCTGGAATACAAGAGCCTCCCTGAAATCCGGGGCGGCGCGATCGCGCCGGAGGCCGCCAAGCTCATCCTGGACCAGGTGCGGGACGCAAAGACGGAGGAAGCCCGCTCCGTCGTCAACAAAGAGATCCAATGGCGTGAGGACAAGCAGGCCGAACGCATCCAGGACAAGCAACTTTCTCGTCGGCAGTGGGAGCTCGGGCTGTGAATGGATCAGCCCTGTGGATTCCGGCCAAGAACCCTGGACCGAAACCAATCCCGTCCCCATACATCCTGGAAGAATTCCGATCGGCAAGTCGGACTTGAGGACGCGGAGCCCGCCTACGCCATATGGTTCACTTGTGATCAGATCAATCGGTTCGGAAACAACTATGGCCTTCTGGAGCAAGTTTAGATAACAAGATAAGATTACTCAGGAGTCCGTCGATGGGGAGGGCCAGATGGAAATCCCAAAGTCGCTGAAGGACAAGTTCGCGGAGTTGAATAGCAGCACCTTTGAAGCCCTAAAAAAAGCAGAGTACAAACCACCGCACGACATATACTCCCTCAGGCACTTCCGTGACAAGGCAGGGAATGAGCGAAACCTCCGAGAACTATACAGGGATCGCACCGCCTACGAACTTCTACAGAATGCCGACGATACTAAGGCTAAGAATGTAGCATTCATTCTTGAGAAGGACGGCCTAGCGTTTGCTCATGACGGAAGATGGTTCACCATCCAGAATTTCCGTAATCTGGCTGATGGGTGGAGCGACAAGAACCCAGATGAATGCATTGGTCATAAGGGTCTAGGGTTCAGATCAGTTCTCGATATCACCCCCTCCCCATATCTTCTCAAGGTCGATGACAAAGGCTTCTTTGCGGTGAAGTTCAGTTGGGCGCTGAATAACGGTCACATCCAGGAAACCCTGAACAAAGACCCTGCATTACGAGACCATTACTCGGAGTGGACAAAACACGGTCAATTGGCTTGCCCTGTTATGTACATCCCAGGGACAGCGCGGAAACTAAACTTGGGAGGTGGCTCAGCGGTTCTTGACCGCCTTGTTGGAGGGAAGTACGAGGGACGCTTCACCACAATGTTCTGGTTCCCATCCGAAGACCCCGACATTGATCGGAAGGTGCTGAGAGAGCTTGGGCCAACACCAATAATAGATAACCCACAAGGGCAGCGCGCCATATGTGCCTTCCTGAAGGACGAAGTCAGCAGACTGCTGCCCTTCCTTTCTCATGTACTTAGTGTGCGCGTTTACTCGCAGAATCAACGAATATCCTCGGCACGAATTGGCGCCCCCAGGGAAGAGCGTAAAGAAAGTGGTTTCGAGATCAAACTTGAAGTCGAGGGCGAAAAGAGCCCGACCTCTTTCTTCCAGATGCGTTTCAAATGCCCAATCCCTCTGGAAATAAAGAACCTCCCTCAAACCCCAAAGGCAGTTCAGGGGATTGAAAGGGCTGAGATAGTGACCTCGGTCCGATTGCAGGATGGACACCCCGTCTGTGACAGTAACGCGAGTTTTCACGTTTACTTCCCCACAACGGAGAAAACTGGTCTCGGGTTCGTTATTCATGGGGATTTCTTCGTGAAACCTGACAGGACCAGACTCATGGATGGGAAGTATAATGAGTGGTTGCTAGGTCAGGCAGCCAAGAAAGTGGCAAATGAGTTCTTAACCAACCTGCTCAAGCGATATGGTTTCAAGGATTCCTTCTCCGCGCTCTCCCCGACGGAAGTCCCCTCTGCAGGAGCAGCAAAATATTTCGTTTCGAAGTTCTCCCAGGAGCTTCGCGCTCGTAAGGATGCATTCGTGCCGGGTGTTTCAGGATTACTTGCTCGAGATGAGGTCGCAATTCCTCCACGAATCGACAAAGAGGGCTTTTGGAGTGGGCACTTTAGCGACGTGTTGAGCAATGTCATCCCTGGGAAGATCGATTTCCTCTCTCCCCAAGAAGACGATTTGAAAACAAGGGATTTCTTGGGCTTAGCTGATATCCAGCCGATCCCTCGATTAAGATTCGTCGATTTCCTAGAAGCCAGCGCCGATTTCAAGAGAAACCCTGCCTGGTGGTACGACTGTTACGCTTACATGGCCCATGACGAGAAGCTATCCCAGTTAACTCACGCCGACTTCGTGGGCCGTCGCATACTTCCAACCGAGGATGCAGGTGTCTTAGAAGTCCAAGAAAACCAGAGCCGTGTAGTGTGTTTCCCTCCACCCGAAGAATCTGCGCATTTGCGTGTGCCAGCCTGCTTCTCGAGGGTCTTCGTGTTTTTAGATACGGAACTTGCTCGTTGCTTACGCGAAGGCAACGACGTGGTGCAGATTTGGGCCCTAAACCGTTTTCGCATTGCGAAATTCGAGGCGACCGACCTGTTACCACGGGCAGTTACGGCTGTTGCCCCGGATTTCTTTTCCGGTGACCTGTCGCTCTCAGAAAAATCGCTGAGGGAAGCGTGGACATTTCTTCGGGATACGATTGCTTACTCCCGCGCAATTCATTCTGAGGACTTCTGGAGGGTAATCGGCCGATTTCCCCTGCCAACCGCCGCCGAAAAGGAAGGTGGCTTTTTGAAAGCAAGCCACTTGGTTCCCGTATTTCTGATGTACTGGCCGGATTCGTTATCGGAAGAAGATAGCTGCCTAAGTGGGGTCGCCGATCTCCGGCGCCTCGATGAGAATTTTTATGCCAGCCTGTGCTCAGATGCAGACGGTTCGCGAGAACAATGGACAGAATTCCTCGGCAAGGTTGGTCTGTGCTCTTCTCCGAAACTTCTACAATTCCGTCGTCTTGCCGTAGGGGGAGAAGATCTTGAACTGTCCCCGAATGCTCTCAAGACATTCGATTGTTGCAGGTTCACGGGCGACCGACAACGCGATGAGAATATCGCCGCGGTCCTTGCCCTAAAGGCAGGAGGATTATGGGAGAGTGCATTGGCCGCGGCGGGAAGGTGTGAACATCCCGGAACAAAGGTAGTAGGAACCTTAACGGTCCTTGAAGGCTTCGCGGAATGCATAAATGCAGCCCAAACGGAATTCGAGAAGAACGACGATCGGTGGCAGAAGAGGCTCACGCTCTTGACCAAGGAATTGCCCTTGCATTCTCTTAGTGATATTTCGCCGGACACCACATTTTGCAGAGCCGGTAAATCGGGTGGGCACACCCTACCGGCGGGGTCACGTCTCCGTAGGCAACTTGAGCAAAATCACTGGCTTCCATCAACCCGGGGACCAGCAACCAGCTCCGAGTGCTTTTTGAGACAATCCACCAGGCGTTTCATAACCGCAGGACGAGGTGATGAAGAACTTGGCGATTTACTCCTTCCATACGTTGTAGTTGACAATTTGAAAGACGCCCTGAGGTTACAGGGTCTGGGTCTTGATATGCTTGAAGATGCTGCTTCGGCCGTTCCTTCCGTTCTGATCCGTGCGCTCGGCATCCTGGGTCATGCACTATCTTCAGATTGGGGTAAAACCGAAATCCTCGGGGTGCGATCTCGTTGGCGACTTGTTAGAGGTGCTATCCAGGAGGCTTACCGACGTTTGAACCAGTCAGATGACTCGTTGGATTTTACATCACATACAAAATGGGTCGTGCGCTCAAGCAAAGGCCCGGAAATCGCCCTTCTTCCTTTGTACTACGCCGAGCCGGGCTCTGCCGTCGAAAGCGCTTTCATGGATCTACTACCGCTGCTTGACACGGACCGATCTTTTCGAAAACTCTTCGACTCCGCAGGCATCGTTCAACTAGAAGTGGGAACGACCGTAGAGGAGCGTTTCTTGTCCGAGCCTTCGTCCCAATCGCTGGATACCCTCCGAGATCAAATGGTGAAATCCTTAGGGCCCTACCTCCTTGCTCCGCTGATAGCGAAGTCAGACCAACACAAACACAGTGAGCTCGTAGTCAAGCGGCTGAACCAGTGGTTTCAAGTGAAGACTGCTCGGAACCTCGAGGTCTCTTTCGGGCTGAAATCGGACCGAACTCTAGAAAGAACCGTACAGTTTCCGCACTTTTATCTACAGCGTGAACGGGTCCAGAGGGACGGCGCCATCCAAGAGATGCATTACACACTCAACGTTACTGGTGACGGTACAGCCTCACTCTACTCATTGGACGCTGACGCTCTCGGACAAGCGCTTGCTCCGGTCTTTTTAGATGGGATCAGCAACGAGCTTTTTGATTTCTTTCCCAGGATAGTCTCCCGGTTCACGTATGCTCGCGGCGAACCCGCCGACCTCGAAAATTTCATGTTTTATCGTTTGGGGATATCACGAGAGGCCCTGGACATGGCCCGGGCCATGATCACAGGTGAGATTGCCGAGGTACCACCGTCGCCACCCCCAGCGCCAAAAGCGATAACTGACGGCTTTGGGTCCAACCGACAACAGATTGACATAGAGGATTTTAACAAGAAGGTTGAAGACAGCTTCAAGAAGGGAGCGGAGGATTTCAGCAACACACTGGCAAACGATCAGCAGGACCCAGCATGTAAGAGCGGAACCACCAATCGAGGGGGAAGGCTTCAACACGACGAACCGACTCCCGAACAGCAGCTTCGAGGTGAAAAAGGTGAGGAGGAGATCAAACGCCGGTTGGAGTTGCCAGAGGGTTGGGCTGGATTGAAGTTGGTAGCAGACAAGCGAAAGGAGCGCTGTGGATACGACTTCCTTTGTGAGGAAGATGGCAACAACGTGGAGTTGGAGGTAAAAACGTTCACGAAGAATGGGCGCGTTATTGTCTCATCTGATGAGCTTCAAGCCGCAGTCAGTAGCGCAGAGAGGTACTATCTCTTGGGCGTGTTGGATGACGGTGGCCCCACCACCGAGTGGCAAACCATTCTCCTCCGCAACCCCTTTCCCGTTCTAATCCAAAAAGGAAAGCTCGCGATTAGGACAAAGCTCGAAGTCGCTGCCGCCGACATCTTCGACTTTCATTGAGAGATCTGTAATCGTATGGATCAAAATGAACAAGTTCCTCACGAAGACCTGACCTGCTTTATCCAGGTCTCCTTTCACAGATTTGAGGGACCACTCCAGCTTGCCGACCTCGAAGTCCCAGCCGAAATGGTCAACTCGTGGAACCCTGAATGATTGGAGTTTCGGGGTACTCTTCAGCAGGTAGATCAGATTCGTTTTCGGGTGTTTTCGTATACTATGCTGGCCCCCCCTGGTCGATTCCGCGTTCGGGTCTGAAAACTCAAATATTCCTTCCAACGATAGAAGAGGTCCTTTTCAGTTATCACTGAGAGAGTCTGCCGCTACCACGGACTCCTATCAACGAATCGAGGTCCAAGTTACCGAATTCCTCAGGTTTCATTACGGCGAGTTGATCAATAACGCGCTTGCGCATCTCCGCAGCAAACGAGATAAGAGAGCGAATCTTCTCGACATCGACGCGATCAGCCGTCATGTGGGGATGCAGGAGTTTGAGCATACCGGCTGTGGTCTTCTTGATGGCGTCCTGATTCCGGCTTGTCATCCCACCGAAGTCGACCGTGGCGGACACATGTGTCTGGAAATTGAGCCGTCGCAGATTGGCAAAAATCTCCGCTAGATAGTCGGTCAGGAAACCATATCCCGGGGCATAGTTTTCCGGTCGAATTTTGGGCATCTCCCACCCGGGCAGATAAGCATGGATGCGATCCAGAAAGGCCGCATCCTGCATTTCGCCGGGCAGGGGAGAAAAGAGATGCTCATATTTGCTCTTCGGTGTTTGCTTTTCAATGTCCGTGTCAATGTTTCCGCCGAGTACAAGTGAACATTGAGCCGAAAACTCCTGGTCGCCCCGCGTGAACTTGCCGGTTTGCATGTAATCCTTGAGGATGCTGATGCTGGCGTCAGCATCCTCAAACCGGATGTTGGCGATTTCATCGAAGAAGACAACGTGCTTCAGGCCTACAACTCCCAGACGCC
>Ga0315283_10003758_pt1 | contig 13045 bp, 10 predicted proteins | sample YL17G09_0_MG_FD_204541 | JGI IMG/M metagenome (GOLD analysis project Ga0315283, IMG submission 204541) | Sediment microbial communities from Yellowstone Lake, YNP, Wyoming, USA - YL17G09_0 | ecosystem: Environmental > Aquatic > Freshwater > Lake > Sediment | place: USA: Wyoming | collected...
GGACTCGTGCGAGGTGGCGGTGGCGGCGGTCATGTGCGCCCGTTTCACGATGAGTGGATCAATCCGGCGTGGTCGTGCCATGCCGAGACTCTACCACGTTTAGTCTCATCTTGAAAGCGACTTAGAATTAGCACAAATCCGATGCCAACTACAGCCTGATGCCGCCAGTTATGCATGCTCACGATGAAAGCTCCAGTTCGATCAAGGCAAACATGGCCCAATGTTTTTGACTCAACACCTCCTCCAAGGCACGAATGGGACGATACATCCAACCAGGCATCAGGCTACGCATGGAAACCCCACCTGAAAGGAGGTAAGAAAACGGCATCATCGGTTCAATATTTTTTATGCGCCATTGCGGATACTGCGCCTCAAATAACGCTTTATCCCGTTGAAATACGATCCACGGTAGTGCGCCATTTGCGCCTGAAAGTGGGCCTGTACCAGGTATTTTCCAGCCGCTATCCGAAGAAAATGGTTCGGAATGAAGGTGCGTATAAACCCACTCAGACCATGACGTACGCCACGGTTCAATCATCACAATTTTTCCTCCTGGACGAACACAACGTGTTGCCTCAAGAAGAAAACGACTCACATCGGGAATGTGATGAAACACATCGGTCATTACGATGGCGTCGAGAGATTGATCAGGCAATGGCAAATCGCAAGCGTCGGCGATCAACTTGACGCCAGCCGCCTTGAATACCTCGCTTGTGATAACTTGAGGGAGGTGTTGTTGCAAAAATCCTGCCCCCGAACCCAACTCAAGAACATAATTTTTCTTTGGCAAAACTCTTAGGATTCGCTCATACCACTCTGAATAAAGTGCACGCAAAAACGCTTTGTCCTGAATGATGTCGCGCCTAAGTAGGGTCGTTCGCGGATCATCTACAGACAAGCCACATGTCAGAGGATGCCTCAACATATTGTTAATAATGCTCATTCAAGGTTCTGTCAGATGAATTTGATACGGCGTGCCGCAAAAACAACCATTTTCAAAAGCAGCCATCCGTGGCTCCAACGGGAAATGTTCGTCTCACCATAGCGCCTCGCCCGGTAACGGATCGGAACTTCCATGATTTTGAGATTTAGTCTTGCAGCGCCAAAAAGAAGATCGAAATCGCCAAATGGGTCGAAGTCGCCAAAGTAGGAACGATTGTCGGCAATCCGCTGGTAGTCGCTGCGCCATAGCACCTTTGTGCCACACAACGTGTCTCGTATGGGCTGCCCTAAAAGCCAACTAAATGCCCACGAGAATAATTTATTTCCTATCAGATTAGCGAAACGCATGGCATCGTCGTGCATCGGATAGACCAGACGAACACCATTCACAAATTCGGCAGAGCCGTTCGCCATCAGCTCATAAAACCGTGGAAGATCTTCGGGTGGCACCGTAATATCGGCATCGAGAATCATCAGGATATCGCCCTTGGCAACATCGAAGCCGACGCGAACCGCATCACCCTTGCCTTTTCCAGGCTGTTTAAGCAACTTGCAATTGCGATCAGGGTGGGCAGCAATGGATCTCTCGATAGTACCGTAGGTATCATCCGTTGAATTACCCTCAACAAAAATAATCTCAGTCCCTCCCCCCATTTCAGGGATACGCGCCATCAACTCTTCAATATGCCCCGACTCATTTCTCGCTGCCACGATGACTGACACTGTCGGGTTCAGAGGAATCAATTTGTTCAACGGGCGGGCTAGCATGAAATTGGCCATGGACAAAAAGCGGAAGGGTGATATTTTTGTCAGGTAGCGATTGGCAAAATTTGAAAGAAAGGGTACCGGGAGTGGCGCAACGACTTCTTCCCATTCCCTTAAAGGCTGGAAATCTGAGATTTCCAGCAAATTTGCCATGTCGTGCCGTGTCAACCAATTTTGTGGGAGATTGGGCGTTGCAATGCCAAGCTTCTGTGCAACACGCAGGGGTATGCCCCACAAGTGGCTGTAAAAGTTGAAGATCAAGCGCGTGTGAGACGCGCAATAGGGCTGCAACTGGGCAAGCATGGCCTGTACATCCCATAGATCATTCACCAATTCGGAGACGACGATGTAATCGAAGGTTCTAGGGCCAAGATCTAGTTCATGAGCATCTGCGAGTACAAACTCCAGTTCAGGATGAGCCGCGCGTGCTTTCCCTAAAGCTTCTGGGCAGAAATCAACACCTACGCCTTCTGTTGGATTGAGTGCCGAAAGAAGGTCACCACGGGCACACCCCATCTCCAACACCTTTGCCCCCTCTGGAACCAGATGGCGATAAGTAATCTGAAGCCTATTCCGGTAGTAGTTGCCCCAGGAATTGGACGCACTCTTGCAGATGGTGCTCCAAAAGGACTGTCTGCGTTGCCGGTATTGGGCGGCTTCCGCATTAAAGGTTTCGGTAGTCTGAGTTGTCACGTGTTTAATCCAGTACTGTTATCGAGTTGAGTTTTCGGTATGGAGCGCCGAAAACCATCTGTTTCTCACGTTTGTCGATGCACAAACGTACAGTGCGCCCATCGAATCCGGCCAAGTGCTGATCAGAGAAAACTGGATAAGGCCCCGGCGCATAGGGGTCGGAGCGATCTTGTTGATAAGCTAGCAGCAAGCTTATTCCACGGAAGGCCAACGCTTCATCACGCCACCAGGCAGAGGACGAAATTCCCTCAATAAAGTTGGCATACCTGATTTGACCTTTTAGAAAATCCGCTTTTTGATCATCAGCAACAAAGTCCAATAACATTGATCCACCACTACCAATACGCGTTATTACGGTATATTCATCATTGACACACTGAGTTGCGTTCACGCGCTCAGGAGTTTGAATATATCTCAATGGAGTATGTGGAATAAGCAATAACAACAAAAGTAATACGACAAATCCTGTCTCCAAGGAGACTCCATTAGACAGCGACTCTATAGATTTGGCGGCACTCAAGATGGGTGCGGGTAGTAGCCCTTGTTTTATGCCTTGCGTGAGAACGATGCCTGCCCATGAAAAACCTATGACAACTTGCAGCACGTCTATCGCAACAGAAGCTGCGAAGACCCTGGCTCCTCCATCACCCAACAATAAGGGTGCAGAAAGCACAACCCCTAGCGAGGACAAGGCGACCAAAACGTAACTCGGATTTCTGCGGTTGATTAACAAGGGTATCCACGCAAGCCACCAACAGGCTTTAAAAAATACAGACCACGCTCCTAATTTCTCGAAGCCATAAGTTCCGGCAGTTATGAAGAGCGAGATATTATTTTGCAGTCCGTGTAAGAACAACTCGGGCTGGATGGATAGATTTTTCCATGCGAATGCATAAATCGCTTTTGACATCAATGCATCCGACCCAGAGAGTTCGGGGTGGTCGATGAGTGCTTGTTGCCACCCTTTGCCACCTACCGATAGTCCGTACAGCGCATAAGAGAAATTTCCATGTGAGCTACCAGGACTGCCACCCACAGCGAGCACTAACAGTGCTTGCAACACAAAACCAGCCAGAATTGCAATTGATGCTATACAAATCCATTGCCAAATATTTTTTCTGAACAAATGCGCTGTATTGCCTGCCCACAAAACAAGAAATGGCAGAACAAAAAATGCCCCCGCTCTTGCATTCAAAGCAATGGAGATCATTGCTATTCCCGTCGCCATCCAAACAATACCTTGGCGTTCAGAAGCAACCAGTAGTAATGCCAGGCCAACGCTACCGAAAACCAATCCAGCATTCTCGGTCATGGTTAGCGCAAATAAATCGACCGTCGCGTATCTGAAAAGCAAGAGTGCACAAAGCCCCGCACCAATGACGCCAGCAAGATGGGCGCTTCTACGCGCGACCACATAAATTGCTACCGAGACTATCAATGCCTGGACCAGCAATGTGGCGAAAATATTGCGCTGGGCAATCCAGGCAACACCTGACAGGAAAGATGGATAGGTGGCTCGACGTTGGCACCATTCACCTGTAGTCAATGGATGCCCAAAGCTCCCAAGGTCCAGTAATGAATTGGAACAAAGCCAGTACATCATCGAATCACTTATTTGGTAACTCCCGATTACCGCCAAACTGACTGATCGTCCTACGGTCCAACTCCAAGTAAGAAATCCAGCGGCGCTGAATAAGAGCACAAAGAAAATCACCGATCCGAGTATGGGGCGATGTGGAATATTGCTAGGCAACCACAACGCGGTTATTATTTTATTTATCTGAACGCGCACTCGGAGGAATTGCGAATTTGCCGATAGATATGATGCAAGGACAAAAACCAAAGCCATGGTCGCAATAAGCACTGAGACATAAGCCCAATGGCTAAGCGACTGTTGCATTACTATTTCATAGCGCCGACCATTGGCTCGAGGATCACTGCAATCGGAAGCAGAAAAGTAAAGTGAATTCCCCCAATGGGAATAGTTACCCAACCCGTTGGTACGAATCGTGTCATGCAAAGCATGAGGTTTCCCGATAACTTTGCCGTTTTCAAGCAAGATTAACTTGGAAACTTGGGAGTCCGAAGTTGAGTCACCCATAAAGCTGGTAATCGGCCATGCTAATGGCCTTTCGCTAAGTGGCCCGACGTAATAAGCACAACCAGTATCGTGCTGAATTACAGAATTCTGTAACGGATAGTTTTGCTGCGCTACTGATAATTGAGCGACAGCAATGATAATCATCCAGGCTAGCGACAGGCCTCCCAGGAGTAAGCGCCAACGGGAATGAATAAAATAGGTCATTTTTATTTGGTTACGCAGAAGCTGATGTGCGTGCGATTACGTTGAGACTGGCGCCCGGAGGAATCAACTGTTCTAGCCTATCGGAATCCATGACAAGGGAATTACCCTTCGATAGGTCAAAGAGTTCATACCCATATTTCTTAAGCAGTTCAATTAGTTCGTGTAGGCTCTCCCCTTGCTCCTCAAGCGCGTAAGGAGCCAACTCCATGATGATGATGGGCTGCCACCGAGTCAAAACCTCGCCGGCACCCCGCATCATTCCGCATTCAAATCCATCGATATCGAGTTTTATGCAATCCACTCGATCAAGACCCAATGCGAGAATAGCGGAATCAAGCGTTCTTGCTTGGGCGCCAGAAGTGGTCATCAGCCTACCTTGGTGCAGCTCATGCAACCCAGTTTCTTCCTTTAGCGGCCAACTTGAGTAGAGCCATGGGGTTGGCTTACCGGCTATTTCTGAATCAACAAGCATGTACTGCAAGCAGTGGATGCGCTCTGCCAGCTCGGGATTGAGCAAGCGATTTTTGGACAGCTTTGCAAAGGCATAATCGGTCGGTTCGAATGCGATCACTCTCCCATGAGCCCCGACCGCCTGCGCGAAAAGCAAAGCATGTGCACCAATATTGGCACCAATATCAAGCACCACATCTCCTGCTTTCAATATCCTTTGGTAGCAACGGACTGTCTCAGGCTCGAATGAACCTAGCAACCAGATCGAAAAATCGATACCTTCGCGTAAATCCAGGTCCCATTCGACATTGCTCCGATTCACTATGACATCAGGACCCTTGCCAAACAGGCGTCGTACTCCCATTACAGCTGTCTGGACCAGGTTCGCTAATGCGATCTTTTGTTTTGTCTTTAGCATTTCCAACTCACAAATAATATTCCTGGCATCTACGTGTCTAAATCCGTCTAGTGCGGATGGGCAGCCTGTGTCAAATGAAAGCCATAGAGTTCGATGGTCTCCTGGATCATTCGCTTATTGCCGAAAGCACGGGCAACAAACTGAGGACCATGGATTGCGGCTTGGGTTATCTTCGTTTCGTCAACGAGATATTCACCAATCAACAAAGCGATTTCTTCAGCGACTGGATTGGCCGCCAGCATCCCGCTGACCTTGCAATCAAACGATTCACGAGTACCGCCTGCATCTGTTGCTACGATGGGCAACCCCAGCCACTGCGCCTCAAGTACCACGTTAGGCGTCCCTTCAAATTCGGAAGTCAGCAGGAATACATTCATTACCGATAGTGGAATTGCAACCTCAAGCCGGACACCAGGTAAGTGGAGTCGTCCGTTTAATCCGTTATTGTGGATAAATGACTGCATCTCTTGGCGCATCGGGCCTTCGCCGATAATCAGGAAATGCACTTCCGGGAAGCGTTTTGCTACCAGCGCGGCTGCTTGGAGCCAAAGCATCGGGCGCTTTTCTGCCCAGAGCCGGAAAATAGAGCCGACCACTTGCGCGTCCGCCGGTATGGCGAGCGATTGCCGGTATTCGCGAATGGCTTTGGCATCGGCCCGTTTTAAATAATTCAGATCAACACCATTGCGAACAACGGAAAATTTTTTCCGTGACAACCCGAGCCAACCGGTGTAGTCAGCAGTGCCAGCCTCGCTGTTATTCAGGAACGTTACGCAGTCTAAAGAAGCTAGCGCCCGATAGGCTGCGTACATGTGGTCCTGGTAATAAGTAAAGTTCATGGGCGTAACATTTCGACTCGCCAGTACGATGCGTGGCACCCCCGCAATCACCGCTGCAATGCCGGCCTTGATGCTCGTCGAGTCTTGCCAGGCATGGACAACTTCAGGTCTTCTAGATCTGAATTCCTCGACCAGATTGAGAATCTCCTCAATCAACCCCGGCGCGATGCCGGCGAGCAATTCGGCCACTTCCGGAGATACCGTGGAAAGGCCGTCGTCGCTTAGCGATATGGCATTCTCCACCTGGCTGACTTCAATTCCTGCCGCTTCCAACTCATGCAGAAAGAAATCAAGGTGGGGGGCGTGGTCGATATATTCGGCAAGCAAGCCCACCGATTCGCACTCCCCGGAGTCTCTCAGGCCGATTAGGGTATTGACGATCTGGCGCTCGGCGCCACCGGCTGCCAAACCAGCATTGACGAGCAGCACGCGTCGCGGAATAGCTTGGTAGCCGTTGCATTGCGCGATTTCACGTGCACGCTGCAGTAACTCTTTGTAGAGCGCCTCTTCAGCAAGACCACTGTTGTTGCCCCGCGCATTGCCGAGCATGTTGGATGAGAAGTCCTCGCGCTTGAATGTTTTCCGCCAAAGAGTTCTGATCACGGGAACTCGTTTCGCAATTCCGACGAATTTCCGCAATGGATGATTTTCTGGAAGCAGGTTAATGCTCCGTACCAGCTTCCCCCCAGTTCGCCACAAGAGAAATCGATGCATGGGCAGTCGTTGATACACACCATTGATTTTACAAATAACGGAAAACCTTCGAGTTTTGACGACCTGGGCAGCCATCTGGGGCGTCAGCATAAGTTGAGAGCCAATAAACACAATGGGTGCTCGCACCGTAGGCAGACGCCAGCCATGATTTTCGAAGCAACCAAGCCACTCGCTGGTGGAGTTGACTGTGATTTCTGGCGAGGGGTTACGCAGCACCAGCCCTTTGCATAGAGGCAGATCGCGCAACGCGAGAATATCTTTGGCCCCAACAGAAAAAGGTATGGCAAGCACTGCGCCTTTCAGTCCCATGCTTTTGATGAAGTCGATGGCTTCAGTGATTTTTTTGTTCATGCAGACTTACTCGCCAAGACGAGAACCCCTGCTGTAAATAAATCGCTTTCGGAAAGCGCTTGGAATCCTTTCGCCAGTTGTTTACGCGGAATACCATAATTCCTGTGTTGTGTTATTTGAGCACGAAGACTAAAGCCGGATTGTTTAACCAAATCAATATGAGTTGAACACGGCTGGCGATTGATAAACCAGGGGTGGCTCCCGCGCATCAAACGCCAGATCGGATTGGAGTACTTCCAATGACCGTTCCACTCAGATGCCGTATCGTGGCACCGCAGGTCAATCTGGTGCGACATATACCCTCCGGGCTTCAGGCAGCGAAAGCACTCTGCGTAGGTCTCCTCAAGTTGATCAACATGCTCCATCACTGCTTGAGAAAGTATGACGTCAACACTATCTGCAGGAATTTCGTGCATCCGGCCCATAGGTGCAATGTAGCGAATGGGGCCGGTCGTCAGATCTCCTGCGAGCGCATGGCGAAGACGGCTCAGACGATCAGATGCTAGAGATTGTGTGAGCTTGGTTTCATTGAGTATCTGCGTTGGAAACGTGTAGTCATCTAGCTCCGGTAGTATCTCTGCATACTCGCGGCCCGAGGGAATGGCCGCTCGGACAGTGAGCAATTTTGCCAGTTCATCAAAAATGACAAGATTGGTTTCAGTCGATGCGTGCCGGACCGCGTCAAGGGCGTAATACTGCTCGGCTCCCGTAAGCAGCGACATTAAGCCAATACCGAGTGAATCACCGGGGCCGAGTTCAGCAACCGTACGAGGCTCTGTTGCGATGCCATGCTGGGCTGCCATTACCAAGTGGCGCAAATAAACGGAATAACAATACCGGGCCGAAACGGTACCCCCGGTCCCAACTGGAGGGGTAATAAATATGGACTTGATGCCGCGAACAAGGAGCCGCCAGACGGGTGTTGTCATTTTAGTGTCTCGTCACTCAAATCAACGGCGGTGTGGCAGGAGGCGACAGCGGTGCGTCGGCTGGATCAATCCACATATGGAACCACAGTTCAAGCATGAGCAGCGCCCACAAACGGGTGTGGTGCAGCCGAACACCAGCGCAATGTTCGTCCAGCATGGTCTTGACGTAACCCGCCGTAATTAGCCCTCTTTGGCGGGCCTGGATGCTTAACAGTGTGTCGTAGGCGAATTCTTTGAGCTCGCCTTTGAGCCATTGATCAATCGGTACGCCAAAGCCCATTTTGGGGCGATAGAGAATTTCCTTCGGCAGGAAAGGCTCCAAGGCTGATTTAAGGATGGACTTGGTGACACCACCGTCCATTTTTCGTGCTGCTGGAATGCGGGCAGCCCATTCCATGAGTTCATGATCCAACAAAGGTGACCTGGCCTCCAAACCATGGGCCATGCTGGCGATATCGACTTTTACCAGAAGGTCATCTGGCAAGTAGGTGTGGATATCGGCCCAGGCTGCACCGCCCACATAAGACGTGGATTGCTGGAAATAGGGTTCGAGAAGGTCGAGCGACGAATTGCCGAGAAATGGTCGCAAATGACGGTCGTAGCCTGCAACCTTATCATGTTCGTAGAAGTACGCCATGGATGGGGCGTAGCGACGGGAATCTTTTTCACTCACGTAGGATAACCAACGACGAGCCACCCGCAAGGCGCGGTAGCGGTCTGCGTCGGGCGGAATTGATTGGACTATGCGAGAAGCAAGTTGCCGCAATGGTCGTGGCAGGCGACTGATCCACTCAGTTTGCAAGCATTGTGAGTAGCGACTGTAGCCCAGGAAACTTTCATCCCCACCGTCGCCGTTGAGGGCAACGGTAACGTGTTTTCGTGCGATTTGAGCGACATAATACGTGGGTATCGCTGAAGGGTCAGCAAACGGTTCGTTGTAGTGCCATGTAAGCAGCGGCAGGATAGCGGCGGCATCGGGGCGAACCACCATCTCTTGGTGATCCGTATCGTAGCGTTCTGCCACTATTCTTGCGTATTGCCGCTCATCGAAGTCTGCTTCATCGAAGCCAATCGAGAACGTCTTGACCCGCCCGCTGGAATGACGCGCCATCATGGCGACAATAGCTGATGAATCGACGCCGCCTGAAAGAAATGCGCCTAGTGGCACGTCAGAAATCATGCGCATACGTACGGTTTCATCAAGCAGCGTGACGAGTTCTTCTTTTAACTCCGGCAGCGGCCTGTGGCGCGCGTGCAATGGCTCAGAAAGCGCCCAGTATTTTTGTATATTGGCATGCCCGTCGCGGGTGATGACCATATAAGAAGCCTGCGGGAGCTTTTTTACCCACTTGAATGCAGACCAGGGTGCGGGGACATATTGCAGCGTCAGGTAGTGATGGATGGCCTCGTAATCGGGTTCGCGCTTAAACCCGGGCCACGCGAGAATGGCTTTGATTTCTGAGCCGAACAGGAGCACTTCGCCATGCCACGCATAGAACAATGGCTTCTTGCCAACATGGTCACGGGCGAGAATAAGCTTCTCAGAACGTTGATCCCACAGTGCAACGGCGAACATACCTCGCAAACGTTGGAGTACCTGCTCGCCCCAGCAGTGATAGCCGTTGAGGATGACTTCGGTGTCGGTGTGGCTTTTAAAGTGGTAACCGAGTTCTTTGAGCTCAGCGCGTAGCTCGACGAAGTTGTAAATTTCGCCGTTGAAAACGATTCGAATGCTGCTATCTTCGTTGGGCATTGGCTGATGCCCGGCAGTGGACAAGTCAATGATTGACAGTCGCGCATGACCGAGCGCTATTCCTGAGCCAACCCACGTGCCCTGATCATCCGGGCCTCGATGCTGAATGGTTTGAACCATCCGGCCAATCGTGGCAAGGACATCCGCCGGGGCGGACGCCTTAGTAGCGAATATGCCAGCGATTCCACACATCTCAGCTTGCTCGTTTATTATGGTTTAACGTCACCAGAAACAAGTGGTTTTGTAGCTGAACTTGGTACTGCAAGCCGCGCAGGACGTTCTTGACTGAGCGTGAGTGGTTGTCTTGCACGAAGGTCACGTGTCTGCCGATAGCCATTTCAAATTTTGCTTGGGTGAAGCTTTCGAAGAAGAACCCTCGGTCGTCTCCGAATACCTTGGGTTCACGCAACTACTCAGGTAGATAGGCTGAAGGGGTTCAGGCTGAAGTGTTCGGAACTTCGACCTTCGGCCTGAACCCCTTCAGCCTGAACACCTGGTTCGTTACCATCAGAATACTTTTTCCTTGAGCACACGCAGCAGGTACTGCCCATAACCGTTTTTGTCAGAGGCTGCGTGAGCCTTTCAAGTTGGGTGGCATCATTCCATTGCTGCCGGTAGGCAATCTCCTCCGGGCAGGATGCTTTAAGCCCTTGGCGATTTTCCAGTGTGGCATGAACTGGCTGGCATCGAGCAGCGATCCGTGGGTGCCGGTGTCCAGCCAGGCATAACCACGCCCCATGATTTCGACTGTGAGCGTGCCTTGTTCCAGATACATACGATTCAGGTCGGTGATTTCCAGTTCGCCGCGCGGTGAGGGCTTGAGGGTTTTGGCCAGATCCACCACTTGTTGGTCGTAGAAATACAAACCGGTCACGGCGTAGTTGGATTTCGGTTGCTTGGGCTTTTCTTCCAGCGACTTGGGTTTGTCTACACAGTGGAGTATGAGTTCGGCCACCGTCAGGTTTTCTTTCTCGTTCCCTACGCCCACGTTATAAATGGTGCCTGGCTGACCAAGACTCATGACATGCTCAATCCCGGCGCAATGACTGTCGACGGCAAGCCAATCACGCCGGTCTCCTACTCAGTAGTGGTTCGGATGGACAGCAGCAACAAATAACGTTTGGCTCGTCAAGCTCATCCTTCTCATTTCTCCAAACACCGGCTGAGGGAGAACTCACCTAGGCGCAGCTGTTGGGCCAGGCACAAACCGACCGGCCTGTAATTCCTAACTCAGTGCTCGCTTCGTGCAACCTCATTCAAAGAGAGCCCCCCTGCCCCTGCCTCAATCGAGGTCTGAGACCTCACCGAACACAGTCCGGCGGCCACCAAAATCCAGAAGAGATGCGCGAGACTCCCCGCAAACATGTAATCAAACAGGTTCCGCGTGGCGAAGCCTACAGTGACCACTGCAACTGCCACAAGTAACCATTGCGTTTCGGCAACCGTGGACCCCCGCCACTGTCTCGTCAGCGTTAAGACAATGCGGACGAAAATCCAGATATATAAGATGAGGGCCGGCACACCGCTCCCCATAAGCACCATCGCAAATGTGTTGTGTAACGCCGGGAGCACTTTTTCCACCAAACCTTTGTCCTTTTCCGCGTCTACTTCGGCCGCGTACACTTTCAAAAAGGTGTCATTCCCATACCACACCCCGACAAGGGGATGCTGAGCTACTTGATGAAACCCGAGCCCCCATGTTTTCACACGGGCGCTAAGGGTCCACGGATCGATGGTGTCCCGCTGGTACCCGATCTCGGAGACGACAAACAAGCCGCCCCCCATCGCGATCGCACCAGCAAGAACCCACATGACCAGTCGGCGTCGTCCGGCCATGAGTCCAAAGCCGACTGCCTGCGCGAAATGCGCTACCCAGCCGGCCCTGGTATAAGCGACAACTTGCGCGATTCCCGCCATCACGAGAGTCAGAGTTCCGAGTGCCCGCGCCCAAAACGTCCGATGGATCACAATCCACCCGATGAGGATTGGAATGATGAGCACCAGGTAGGTCGTCAACCAATTGTAGTCCGAATAGGGAGCCCCGGCACGAACGAGACGATCTCTCCACGTTCCTCCATGCAGAACAAAGTCCACCAGCGCAAAGCCTGACAACACGAGGCTGCCCAAGACCACTGCCCATATAATCTGCCGTGAAAGTTCGGTGCGCCTGTGACTCCGTAGCACGAACATAGCCCAGTAGAAGACGAGAACCTGCGCCACAAACTTTCTCCACTCTGAGAAACTGTAGGCTAGATCGGCCGCAAAAGGGACTGTACACAACACCCAACCGACAAACCCAAGTAGCGGTAGGTCAATGGGGGTTCGAATCCACGGATTTATTCTCTCAACCCAGGCAAGGCACAACCCTACAGCAAGCAAGAAAAAGAACGCGGACTCTTGGGAGTGAAAGAGCCTCGGAAAGAAACTCAAAAACGTGATCCCCAGCAGGCCGTAAGCCTGAAGTTTCCAGAGTACCGCGCTCGCTCGCCAAGGGGCATGGACAGAAGCGGCCGTGGGGACGTCCTGACTAGGTTTTGTAATACTGGTATTCAACGCACGCCTTATGATCGCCCCGAAATAGTTCCCTGGTAAGTGGTTAGTCGGCACACCTTGGTCAGTAGGAAGTGGGGAGTGGTTAGTGGGGTTGCAGACTCGAGCATTGGGTCAAGTCGTAACGCACAGACCACGGTTCGATATTTCTCCGATCACCTGCTGCACACAGGTCTCCAGAGATGCTGTTCCTGGCGCACACAATGGGGTCTGGCATGAGTATTGACCTTCGACTCGCGTTGAAGCTTTCATTCATTTAGTTTCTTTGGTTTGTTCGTTGCAAAGATATTTGATGAGCCCAGAGATGATTCTGCCCGTCTTGTCGCTTGCTTACTG
>Ga0315283_10003760_pt1 | contig 13043 bp, 8 predicted proteins | sample YL17G09_0_MG_FD_204541 | JGI IMG/M metagenome (GOLD analysis project Ga0315283, IMG submission 204541) | Sediment microbial communities from Yellowstone Lake, YNP, Wyoming, USA - YL17G09_0 | ecosystem: Environmental > Aquatic > Freshwater > Lake > Sediment | place: USA: Wyoming | collected...
ACCCCTCTCTACCTATCTATAGATAGAGAGAGAGAGAGAGAGAGAGAGAGAGAGAGAGAGAGAGAGAGAGAGAGAGAGAGAGAGTGAGTGTTTTCCTTTCTTTGGGGAAAAAAAAACCTGAAAAAGAAAAAACTTAAAAAACTTTCTCCAAAAACTCTCTCACCCCAATCACGACCCCGGTCCCGTGGTCCAGCAGCAGGCCCCTCCCGAGCGTCGCCGCCGGGTGGATGTCGACGGCAAACACCTCCGAGACGCGCGACTGCAGCATGCGGGCCATCACCCGCGACGCGCGGACGCCACTCTTCTTTTCCTGGGCTGCCCCCCTGCCGATGTCCTTCTCCCCCCTGGTGTTCTTGCCGTTTTTCTCGCCCCCATCTCGCTCCCCGAGCCAGAGCTCGTGCGCGATGCGGTGGACCTGGACCGCTTGATACCCTTTGAAGTAGAGCATGCCGTCGGCGTAGGACCTGTTTTTTTTTTAAAGAAGAGAAATCGAGATCGAAATCGGGGAGAGAGAGAGGAGAGAAGAGGTGAGTTTTTTTACAAGAGAAAAGAGAGAGAAAAATAGGGAGAGAGAAAAAGAAACACCACCTCTCTCTCCTTACCTGCAAGCGGGGTCCCGCTCCCTGACCGCCACGATGTCGTGCAGCGCCGCCCTCTGCACCCAGGGGCACGCCGCCAGCACGCTCTCGAACACCTCCATGAGCTCGGTGGCCAGCAGCGTCGCGTCCGACAGGCGGTTGGCGAGGACAAACGCGAGCGAGCGCGCAAAGCCCGGGTGCGAGAGGATCGAGGCGTAGAGGAACGAGGAGAGGAGGGGCTCGTCGGCGGCGTCGCGCTGGGCCTCGCGGCGGATGGCGAGCCAGACGGGGTCCGTGGGGGAGACCGGGGTCGTTGAAGAGGAGGAGGAGGAGGAAGAGGAGGGAGAGAGAGGGGAGGAAGACGACGAGGAAGGTCTCAGCTCTCCCTCCCCCTCGCTCTCGCTCTCCTCCTTCTTCCGCATCTGCTGCCGCTGCTCCGCCTCCGTCAGGGCCAGCTCCCAGTCGGAGCAGAAGTCGTCGACCTCGGACTGGAGATACGCCGGGAAGGCGTCGGCGTCCCACGTGAAGGAAGGAGGGACCGCCGCTGCTGCCGCTGGAGCCGGAGGGGGTCCAGTCGAAGCGCCGTTTGCGGCTAGGTTGGAGTTTTTTTTGAAGAAAAGGAAGCTCATGCGTGAGCCTCTCCGGTTCTCGAAGCTCTCTCGCAAGCAGCAGGAAAGATGCGGCTTTCTCCTTCTCTTACCATAGCCGTTGAGTGGCCTGGCGTAGCCATTGAGCGGCGGCGGGCGGCTTTTCTTTGCGCCGTCGTCATCGTCTTCGCCTTGGTCGCCGCCGTCGATGCCAGATGCGGCGGCGGCGACATTCCTTCGAGTCGTCGCCGTCCGAGCTCGAGGGCGTGGGCTGCCCCCGAGCGACGAGATCTGCTTCGCGCACGACGGAGACGACGGCGCTGTCGCCGCTCTGTGCATGGCGTCCGGCGAGAGAGAAAGAGAGAGAAGAAAAGCGAAACGAGAAGAACTCGCTCTTTTCTTTTCGAAAGGTGTCGTGAATGGTGTCGAAGAAGGAAAAAAATGATGAAACTCGACCTCCAAAAATCAAACTCTCTCTCTCCCCCCCTCAAGATTACAAACACACACACACACAAAAGCGAAATTCACGGCTGCTCTCAGTCCCGCGCCCACGGCGGCGCGTTGTGCTCGTCGTACATGTAATCGTAGAACAATTCCTCTCCGGGCTCGAGGTCCCGCGCCGCGAAGATGGCGACCCTCGAGTCGCCGTCGACCACCAAGATCTTGGCGCTGCAGTTGGCGTCGGGGGAGTGGTTGGCGAAGCGCAGCTTGCAGCCCTTGCCCCGGGCGTCGATGACGGTCTCCTTGGACAGGTCGAAGAGGTACGAGTTGTTGTCGCGGTCGTAGGCCTTGCCGCGGCGGTCCGCCTCGCGGTTGCTGACGAGCTCGCCGACGTACTCCCCGAGCAGGTCGCCCTTCCTCGTCTTCTCGAGGACGAAGCAGCCCCACCCGGCGACGGCGGAGCGGCCCATGGCGAGGCGGCGGTGCTGCCTGAGGCGGAGGCGCATGTTGTGGCATGCCCGGGCGTTGGCTGCCGGGGCAGTAGGTTTCGGGGGCGGGAGCCTCTTTCTTCTGCCCCTTCTCGCCGCCGCCGCCGCCGTCGCTGTCGACGCTCGCGCCGCCGTCGCCGAGCTCGAACGCCCCCTGCTGCTGCTGCCACCCGCCCCACGAGCTCACGCGCGCCGACCCGCTCGCGGTGTAGTCGGCCCCACCCGAGGGCGCCCCGGGCAGCCTCTTGAGTCCGGCCCCGCGGGCCGTCACCCTGTCGCCCGTGCCACCGCCGAACCCCCTCAGGGCTGCGGCGGCGACGGCGGCCTTGACCGGCGCCGGCGCGCGCGCGGCGAGCACTTCTGCGACGCCCGCCGCCGCCCCCCTCCGCCTCGCGCTGCTGCCGCTCCCGACCCCTCCTCCTCCGGATCCGACGCCGACGCTCCCGAACGCGGCGACGGCCGGGGCCAGCCTGCAGTTGCGGCACAGGTCTGGATCGCACTCGTGGCTCGCCGCGAGGCAGAAGCAGCTGCCGGAGCTGCACCCCGAGCGGCAGTCGCAGCCGGGGAAGCGGAACGGGCACGAGATGGGGCAGCCGCAGCCGCGCTCGCAGTAGTTGCCATTGGCGAAGCAGGCGCAGGATTTGTCGCAGGCGCCGTCGGGGCACGAGCAGGGGACCGAGTCGTGGCCGACCTTGCTGTTGCCGCGCTCCACTTCCTCCTCCTCCTGCTCTCCCTCTTCCTCTCCCTCCTCGCCGTCCTCGTCCTCTTCGTTGCCGTCGCCGCCGGAAGAAAACTTCTTCTCGCCGTCGCCGCCGCCGTCGTCGTCGCTCTCCTCGTCTTGGTCTCCGCCTTTGCTCCTGCTGCGGCTGCGCTTCTTCCTCGCAGCAGCATCGTCGGCGCTGTTCTTCCTGTGCCCGCGGCGGGCGGCGGCCTCGGAGGCGGCAGCAGCGCTGCCCGCTCCTCCTCCGACGCTGACACCGGCGAGCCTCATGCGCTTGTTCTTCAGCGCCTTCTGCAGCTGCAGGCGCTTCTGGGCCCTGTTCAGCCCTCGGTTGCGCCATGCGGGCTGTCGGAGGTATTTGAAGGGGGGAGGAGTAAGAGAGAGAGCGAAAAAACGAATAAGAGGGGAACGAGCGAGCGAATATTTAAGGAAGAGAGAAAAGAAAAGGAAAAGAAACCCTCAAAAAAAAGAGAGAGAAAAAAAACTCTCACCGCCGTGCTGCCCCCCGCGAGCTTGGCCGCGGCCTCCGCCATCCTGTCCGGCCTCGTCAGCGCCTCTACGGCGGCCTTCAGCGCGGCCTCCTTCACCACCCTCGCGGCTCTGGCGGCGCGGGCCGCGGCGACGTCGCGCGCCCTCTCCTCGGCGGTCCCGCTGCCGCCGCCGCCGGCGCGCCCGGCGCCGTCCCCTCCTCCGCCGTCGCCGTCGCTCGAGGCGCCTCCTCCTTCTCCCTCGTCTTCCTCCTCCTCCTGCTCGTCGTCGTCGCCTTCCTCCTCCTCTGCTTTCCCCCGTCCCCTCTCCCTCCTCTCCGCGGCGGCGGCAGCGGCCGCAGCGACGGCAGCTGCCGCCGCCTCCGCCACCGCCGCCGCGGCCTCGGACCTCGCCGCCGCCCTCGCCCGCAGCCAGCCCGCCACGGCGGCGCAGCTCCTCGTCCCGCCCCCGCCCGCGCCCCCGCCCCCTCCGAGCAGCGCCACCAGCGAGCACGGGTCCGGCCCCAGCGCCTCGAACCCGCGCTCGCAGAGCGCCTCCTCGGCCCTCGACCACGAGCTCGCGGCGCGCACGCGCGTCCTCGCCGCCTCGGCCGCCGCGGCGCGGACGATGGCCTCCCTGCTCGCGTAGCGGGGTAGCGGCGTCGACGAGGAGGGGCGGGGGGGCGAGGCGAGGGCCGCGGCGCGGGCTCTCGCGGCCGCCGACGCGGGGGCGGGGGCGGCGGCGGCGGCGGCGGCGGCGGAAGCGCCTCTCGTCGGCGGCGTCGTCGCCGTCGCCGCCGCGGCGGGAGCAGCTCGCTCCTCCTCCTTCTCCTCCGCCTCCTCTGCGGTCGCCACAGCCGCGTCCTGCACCCCGAGCACGCGCCAGCAGCCGGGACCGCAGGGGGCCTCCGCCGCGGGGGCCGAGGCGTCCGACGCGGCGGCCAAGAGAGCCTCTGCCGTTGCCGCTGCTGCCGCCGCCGCCGCCACTGCGGCGTCGGCGTCGCCGCCGCCGCCGCCGCTGGTCTTCGCGACGAGACCCTCGGGCAGCAGGGCCGCGAGCGTGTCCGCGCGTGGCTTCGGCGGCTGGAACAGCAGGCCGAAGAAGGGCTTGACGGTCAGGCGCTGCTGGTGCGTGGAGCAGTTGTAGACCCTGCAGCGGCGGCAGAAGGAGGAGTCGAAGGCGTCTGCGGCGACGGAGGCTGCCTCGAAGTCGTCGAGGGGCGGCGGGAGGAGGGAAGGGGGCGGCGGCGATGGCGGCGGCGGCGGCAGAGGAGCCGAGACGTTCCCCTCGTCGCCGTCCCTCTTCCCCTCCCCCTCCCTCTCCTCCCCCTCCTTCTTCTTCTTCTCCTCCTCCTCCGCCGCCTTCTCTTCCAGCCTCTCCATGTCCCGGCGAAGCATTCTCGCGACCGTCCGGGGAGGGAGATGGAGCTTCTCGGCGAGGCGACGGGCCGCCGTCTTTATCAGGACCCTGAGCGGCGCCGGCGGGGAAAGAGGGGCTCCGGCAGCTCCACCGGCCGCAGCAGAGGGAGGGGAAGCTCCCGCCGAGGCAGAGAGGAGCGCCTTGGCGATCTGCGCGACGACGAACTCGTCCCTGTCCCGGGTCACGGAGCCTTCGAGGGCGGCAAAGAGGACGCCGTCGTCCTCTTCTTCGCGGTAGCGGTGGCGGTGGCGGCGGCAGTGGCCGGTCTCCGCTCTGCCGCCCTCTCTGCCCTCCTCCGCCTCCTCATGCTCCTCTCGCTCCTTTCGCTCCTCCCCCTCCCTTTCCTCCTCCTCCTCCTCCTCCTCGTCTTCCTCCCCGCCGCTCGAGTCTGAGTCCGACGCCGGGATTGTCTCCCCCGTCGCGTCCGTGTAGTACATCCGCCGCCTCTCCTCGCCGGCGCCCCTGCTCGACTTTCCCCCCTCGCCGCCGCCGCCGGCGACGTCGAGGGCGACCTCGTTCCTCTGCAGGTAGCCCCAGGCCTTGTACTCGGGGAGGGGCGTGATGGCCGGGAGGACGGCGGCGCGCGGGAGCGCGACGCGGCGGACTCCGAGCACGGCGCAGGCGGAGGAGGTCGAGGGCTCGTCTGCAGCGGCGGCGCCGGTCCCGCCGCTGCCGCCTCGGTGGACTGAGAAGAAGGTCACCGCGGGGGCGCTCATGGCGGCGAGGCCGCCGCCGCCGAGCTGCGACGCCAGGGGCGCGACGGGGAGCGCGGAGGCGTCGAGGCAAAAGGGGAGGATCGGCCGGTTGGAGGGAGGGCCGTCCCCTCCTCCTCCGCCGCCGCTCGCCCCCTCGCCGTCCGACGACGACGACGGCGATGACGACGACGGCGACGGCGGCGACGCTCCGCCGCCCTCGCCGCCGCCCCGCTTCCCTCTTCGAGAAAACGCCGCCCTCGCCGCGAACAGCTCCTTAGCGTCGCGCCTCAGCGCCGCTGCCGCGGGCAGAGCCGACAGGGCGGCGTGCTCCTTCTTGAGTTTCTTGACGAGGTGGCCGATGTTTCTGATGAGCTCGTCGGCGGGGTTGGAAGGAGCGTTTGCTTTTTTTTTTTTTTTTTTTGTTGTCGAGGTTTTTGGCCGAAGGGAGGCTAGTTGGTGAGAGAGAGAGATATAGAGACGAAGGGCATCTCGATCGACGCTCTTGACTTTTTTTCGCGCTTCTGTGCGGAACGACGCGAAGCCTCATTCCGACTTGTAAACCCACAGCTGTGCAGCGAGCACGTGTTCGTGATGCCGCTGGGAGAGCGTTCGCGTGAATTGAAGGAGAGAGGTCGAGGGAGGAAAAGAAGAAGAAGAAAGGAAACGAACCATCGCCGCCATGCCGAGGCCTTCGGCCTCTTCCCTCGCCTCCGATCTTTCCTCCTCCGCCTGCAGCGGCCGCGCCCTTGCTTCCTCCCTTGCCTGTCATCGAGAAGATGAGAGCGCAGGAAGCGCTGAGAGAGAGATAGAGATAGAGAGAGGACGAAAGAGAGAGAGAGAGAGAGCTAGCGAGTGCGTCCCCCTCCCGTCACGACCGACGTCGTCAAAAGTGAGAGAAGGGAGAAGAAACCTTCGATCGACTCCATTTTTCGAAGTCTGAAGGGAAACTGGAGAGAGGCGACTCTCTTTTTCCTCGATTCGCATTCTCTCTCTCTCTCTCTCTCTCATGCGCACGTACGCGTCTCTCCTTCACTGTCTGTCCGCCGCGAGCCTCCTTCACAGCTCTCTGCTGCAGCTGAAGACAAGAACTGCGAAACGAGCCTCGAGCGAAGCCTCAGAAGTCGAAAGAAGCTTTTGAGTTTCTTGAAAAAAGGCATTGATTTTGCCGCTTTCAGTTTCGTCTCACTTCGGGGCGCAATCGACCCCACTGAGCGTCCCTTGAGCTTCTCTTCGGCACTCAGCTGAGCCATGGGCAAGGTAGGCGTGCACAGGAGCAGAAAACTGGGCGGAGAGCGCGACGACTGCGAGAGACAAGGAGGGGAATTGTTCGAAAGCTCTTTCGGTTTGTCGAAGCGTGCGAAGCGGCAGCAGCAATCGGGCGAGTGTTTCTTCGCTCATCCATCAAAATTCTTCTTCTTCTTCGTCAACAACAAAAAAATCTCCACCAGGGCGCCAGCAAGAAGAACCTGCCGCCGGCGGGGCAGGCGATAACGCGCTTCTTCGACAAGGCAGTTACGACGAAGAAGCAGGCGGGAGGAACGGGAGGAGGAGGAGCGGGCGGCAGCAGCAAGGCGACGGGTGGAGGCGGCGCTCCGACCCGAGCGCCGACGGCGGGGAACTCCTCCGCCTCCGCCTGTGCCTCCGCGGCAGCTGCTGCCGCTCCTCAGCCGCACCGGCAGCAGCAGCGCGAGGAATCTTCCGGAGCGACGACAAAGCAATCGGCGGCGGCGCCTCCCGCGACCTCCGCCCTGCTCCCCCCGCCGCCCCCGAAGAGGCGGCGGGCCTCTCTCCCCTCGTCCTCCCCTCGCCGCACCGTCCCCGCCGCCGAGCGACTCGGCGACGAAGGAGAAGAGGAAGACGAGGAGGGCTTCGCGCGCGTCGTCTACGCGCCCTCTCCGACGCCGGGGCCGAAAGGAGGCGGGAGCAGCAGCAGCAGCGGCGGCGGCGGGAGGGCGCGGCTTTCCTCCGCCTCGAAGGCTGCTGCTGCCGCCGCTGCTGCTGCCGCTGCGGTGGCGACGACGACAATGGAACGGACGGCAGTCATCGCTGCCGCTGCTGCTGTTCGGGCGAACAACAACGCCATCGGCGGGGTCGCCGCCGCTGCCCGCCTGGGAACGGCCACGACCAACGCGGCAGCGGCAGCAGCCGGAGGCGGAGCCGGCGGCGGCAGAGGCACGGGCCCCAGCGCCGCCGCCGCCGCCGCCGCGGACGACGGCGCCGACGACGCCCTCTTGGCGGAGCTCCTGGGAGAGCTCGACAACAACACCAACGCCGCCAACGACAGGAGGAGACGGCGCAGCTCGATCGACGACACCGGCCCGGGGACCTCTGGACGCGGCCCGCAGCAGCGGCGGCGCTCCTCCCTCGCTCGCTCGGCCGCCGCCGCCGCCGCCGCCGGTGTCCCTTCTGGCCGCCCTCTCCCCCCGCTCCCTCCTCGCCCGAGCTTCTCTGGAGGGAGCGCGCACAGCGGCGGCGGCGGCGGCGGCGGCGGCGGCGGCGGCGGCGGCGGCGCGGCCTCCACTGGCACGGGGGGCGCCACAGGCGGCGGCGGCGGCGGAGGGGGAGCGGGCGGCGACAGCCTGCGGCAGAGGAGCAGGCGCAGGCGCTCCTCGGGGGCCGCCGCCGGCGGCACCGCGGACGGCGGCGGCGCGGGCGGGGGGGGATTCGGGAGGAGGGCCGCCCTGCTCAGCCTGTTGGAGCAGGTCGAGGCTCTCGCGCACCCGAATGCCGCTGCTCCTGCTCCTGCCTCTGCCGTCGCTCCCGCCACCGCCGCCGTCGAAAGCGCCGCTCCTCCTGTTGCGGCGGCGGCGGCGGCGGCGGCGACGGCGACCGGATGCTTCGGCGGCTTCGACGACGACGACGGCGACGGCACCGCCCTCGACCTCGAGCTCGAGGCCCTGGACGCGGAGGTCGCCCTGCAGCTCGAGCGGGGCGTCGTCGCGGCCCGCGCCGCCGCCCGGGACGCGCAGGAGAGGCAGCAGCAGGAAGAGGCCCGGCGGCGCTCGGCGGCGCTCGCCCTCTTCGCCGAGGAGGAGGCCGGCGCCCCGGCCCTGCCCGCCCCCGGAGCAATCGCGGGGCTGCCTCCCCTCCCCGGGCCGGCGCCTCTGCCCACGAGATACGTCGTCCTGGAGGTTGAGAGCACGTCGGGGGCCTTTGGCGGAGAGATCACGCTGAGGCTGCTCCGGGAGAGGGACGGCGGCGGCGGGGTTTACGTCGGAGGAGGAGGAGGAGGTTGCTTTTCTTCTGCTTCTGCTTCTTCCGCCGCCGCCGCCGCCGTCGTCGTCGTCGCCAGGGGGCCCTGGGCGGAGGTCGTGCCCCGCGTCGGGGACGTCGTCGCCCTCTCCGTCGACGTCGCGGCCTTCTGTGCCTCCTCCTCCTCGTCGGCTCGGGGACCGCGCGGCGAGCCCAGGATCGCGATCGGAGGCGACGGCGAAGATGCGAACAACTCCGTCACGCTGATCGTGCGGCCCGACCTCCTGCTCTCCGGGACGAGGGTCACCAACGCGCTGCGCTGCGTCAGGCAGGCGGCCATCGAGGAGCGGTTCGGCGGGGAGAGCGGGGTGGCGGCCACGGAGGGGACGCTGGCGCACGAGCTGCTGGGCGTCGCCCTGCGCGGCGGGTGCGCCGGCGGCGGCGAGGAAGCAGGGAAACGAGAAGGAGAGGGCGAGGAGCGCGTCTTTGTCCTCGGCGCCGGAAAGGAAAAGGCGAGGCCCTCGGCCGCCTCGGCCTCCCTGCTCGCCGCCGCGGAGGCCACGGCCTGCTCTTCCCGCCACGCCGAGCAGCTCGTCGAGGTGGGCCTCGACGAGGGGAGCGCCGCGGCCACCCTGAGGAACGCCGCGGCGCCCCTCGCGGCCTTCGTGTCGAGGTTCCTGAGGAGCGGGCCGCCGCCGCCCGACGCCCGGATTGTGAGCGCCGGCGGGAGCGCGCCGGGCGCCGCCGCCGCGGCGGACGCAGGCGGCGCCACCGCGTCCCTGGCCGCCGTCGTCGACATCGAGGAGGTCGTCTGGGCCCCCGCGGCCGGCATCAAGGGCGTGATCGACGCGACCGTGGCGGTGAGGTACGGGAGCAGGGGCAGCGGCAGCAGCGCACGCATGTTTGGAAACGGCAGCGGCGCCTCTGGCCGAGGTGGCGGCTCCGACGGCGCCGCCGCCGACGCCAAAAAAGACGCCGCCGCCGCCGCCGACGACGACGACCTCGTCGAACTCGCGCCGCTCGAGTTCAAGACGGGCAAGCGCTGGCCGACCCACAGGGCCCAGGTCTCGCTCTACATGCGCCTGCTCCACGCGCGGTACGGCGCGAGGCCCTCGAGGGGCCTGCTGCTCTACCTGTCTGACCCTCTGGCGCCCGAGGCCGTCGCGGCGCACGCGGGCGAGGCCGCGTCGCTGCTCGCGGCGAGGAACGCGCTGGCCGACGGCCTGGTCCCGGGGGGCTCCTGGGGCGCCCCGCGGGCTCCCGCGAGGCCCCCGGCGATGCTGCGGGACCCCAGGGCCTGCGGCGGGTGCTTCCAGCGGAGGGCGTGCGCGCTGACGCACCTGGCGCTGGAGGGGGGCTGTTCCGCGACGGCCGGGATGGGGAGCTTCGCTGCCGCGGGCGCCCACAAAAAAGGCGACGAGGGCGGCGGGAGCCACCCGCAGGCAACCCCCTCCGCCCCGGGACCCTTCGAGGAGGCTACCTCGCACCTCACGCGCCGGCACGCTTCCTTCCTCTCCCGCTGGCTGCGCACGATCGACGCCGAGGAGGCCGTGAGCTCGTCGCGCAGGGCGGAGATCTGGACGCTGAGCGCGAGGGAGCGCGAGCGGCGCGGGCGGTGCGTCGCGGGGCTGCGGCTGGTCCAGAAAAGGTCTTCTTCCTCCTCTTCCTCCTCCTCTGCTGGCTGCTCGTCTTCAGCTGCCGTCGAGCGCGGTCCTGCCGGGGAGTGGCTCTACACTTTCGAGAGGGCGACGAAGGGCTCCTCTCCTTCCTCCGAGAAGGAAGGAACGGCGGAGGAAGAGGAGGGCGGCGACGGCGGAAAGAAGGAGCCGCCGCCGTCTCCGCCGCTGCTGCACCCGCCGCTCGACGACGCCGGGTTCGTCGAGGGCGATATCTGCGTCCTCGGCGTCGACGGAGCGCACCCGTGCGTCTCCCGCGCGCTGGTGTTTGCTCTCACGCCCAAGACGGCCACGATGGCTCTGGACGGGCCCCTGCGGGTCGACCTGGGGTCGAAGCAGCGGGTCGTTCCGGGCGGCGGCGGCGAGGAGGAGGAGGGGGCAGCCGGAGCCGCATCCGGAGGCGGCAGGAGAGGCGTCGAAAGCGGCGAAGAGAACAGCTCCTCTTCCTCGACGCTCGACGCCGGACGCTGGAGGATAGACAAGGACGAGCCCATGACGACGTTCGTCAAGCAGCGGCAGGCCCTGGTCAGGCTCTGCGCCCCCCGGGACGCCACCGCGGCGAGGCTGCGGAGGCTGATAATCGACCTCGAGCCCCCCTCTGCGCCGGCGCCGAAGAAAGCGCTGTTGGTCTCGGCGAGGAAACCCTCCTCGGCCTCGCAGCAGCAGCAGCAGCAGCAGCACAAGGAGAACAGCGGCGTCCCCTCGAGCTCAGCAGGAGCAGGCAGGTCTCCCGTCACTCCAGCTGCCGCAGCAGCAGCCTCCTCAAAGAAGGCGCAGCAATCGCAGCAGCAGCCGCAGCCGCAGCAGCAACAGCAGCAGCAGCAGCAGCAGCAGCAGCAAGAAACCCCCAAGACCGGGCGCGGCGGCCTCTTCTCCTGCCCGCTCTCGTCGCTGCCGGCGGCGGCCGACCCGGCCGCCGCGGCCTCGGCCGCCGTCGCCGCGACGAGGGCCCTCTCGGCGCTCAACCCGGAGCAGTCGAGCGCCGTCTCCCGCGCGCTCGCGAGGCCCGACTACCTGTGCCTGCTGGGGATGCCCGGCACGGGGAAGACGGCGGTGCTGGCCGCGACGGCGGCGGCCCTGGCCGCGAGCGGGGTGAGTTTGTGTCTTTGAAGTCTGAGACCTTTTTCTCCCCCTGGGGGTCGAGAGGGTCGACGCGAAAGAGGGACGAAAAAACTCAGTCTTTTTTTGCCCCCCCCCCCTCCTCTCGTTCCCCAAACTCTTTTCCACCTCGAACAGCGCCGGGTCATTGTGACTGCGTACACCAACGCCGCGGTCGACAACGTCCTTCTGCGCCTCGCCCAGCTCTGCGACGACTCGGCCGCGGATGGAGGAGGCATCCCGATGATCCGTCTGGGGAGGGCCTCGGGCGTCCACCGCGACCTCAGGGAGTGGATGCCGGGGGGGTCCCGCGCCGCCCTGGGCCTGTTTGCCGCCGCCGCCGCCGGAGAGGGAAGCCCCGCCGCCTCCTCCGCCGCGGCGCTGCTCTCCGCCTCGGTCTGCCGCTCGCCGCTCGTCGTCGGCGTCACCGCGCTCGCCGCGGGGGACAACAAGCTGCTGCGGAGGGCGCCGGGCTTTGACGTCGCGCTGGTCGATGAGGCCGGGCAGATGGCCGTGCCCGCAGTGCTCGGGCCTCTGCTCAGGGCGCGGTCGTTCGTGCTGGTGGGCGACCACTACCAGCTCCCTCCGCTCTGCGTCTCGGCCGCGGCCGCGGACGACGGCCTTGACGAGGACGACGGCGCCCCGCCCGAGTCCCTGTTCCGCCGCCTCTGCGAGGCCCACCCCCAGGCCGTGATTCCCCTAAAGAGACAGTACCGCATGTCGCGCGACATCCAGCGCGTCGCGAACGAACTGGTGTACTGCGGGGCGCTGCGGGCGGGCTCGAAAGAGGTGGCACGCAGGAGGCTCGAGCTGCGCTTTGACGGCGACGGCGCGCACCCCGCCGCCGCCGCCGCCTTCGCCGCCGCCCCGAGCTGGCTCAAGGCGGCCCTCGACCCGCGGCGCCGCGTCGTCTTCCTGTCCACTCCGGGAGGGCCGACGACGGCGACGGCGGCGACGGCGGGGGCGGGTGCGAAGGGGCGCGCGGCGGGGGCGGCGGGCGACGCGAGGTCGGGCGACGGCTTTGCAAATGCGGGCGAGGCCGCGCTCGTCGGCGCCGTCGCGCGCGGCCTGCTCGCCGGCGGCGTCCCGGGGCCCGACGTCGTCGCGGTCTCGCCCTACCGCACGCAGGTCGCCGCGCTCGCCAGGGCCTCCGTCGCCGGCGCGTGGTCGTCGGTGGAGTCGCTGACGGTGGACAAGTGCCAGGGGCGCGACCGCGCCGCGGTGCTGCTGTCGCTCGTGCGGAGCAACGCGCGGGCGGAGCCGGGCAGGCCGCTCGCGGACTGGAGGAGGGTGAACGTGGCAGCGACGCGGGCGCGGAGCAAGCTGGTGGTCGTCGGCAACGCCGCGACGACGAGGCGGGTGCCCGCGCTGGGGGCGCTGTGGGCGATGGCCGAGCGGGAGGGGTGGGTGGTCGAGGTGCCCGCCGAGGCGCTCGCGCGGGTGGGGGGGGGCGGGGCGGACGCGGAGGGGAAGGCGGAGGGCAAGGCGGGAGCAGAGGGCGGAGAGGAGGAGAAGAGGGGGGAGGAGGAGGAGAAGGCCGTCGTCACCACCACTGCCGCGGACCTCGCGTTTGCCGGGAGGGACTGGGGACCCGCTGCTGCCGGTGCCGAAGATGGTGCGTCCGCGGAATGAGCAGAGAGAGAGAGAGAAGCGTCGGAGAGGGAAGGAGAGAGTCGGTCG
>Ga0315283_10003762_pt1 | contig 13041 bp, 11 predicted proteins | sample YL17G09_0_MG_FD_204541 | JGI IMG/M metagenome (GOLD analysis project Ga0315283, IMG submission 204541) | Sediment microbial communities from Yellowstone Lake, YNP, Wyoming, USA - YL17G09_0 | ecosystem: Environmental > Aquatic > Freshwater > Lake > Sediment | place: USA: Wyoming | collected...
GCCCGGACGACGTGCTGCTGAACATCGAGGTGCAGTTCACCGAGGGGTTGCCGGCCGAGGAGATCCACGCCGCGGTGCACCGCATCGAGGAGCGCATCAGCCGGCCGTACCCCGAGGTGAGCCGCATCTTCATCGAAGTGGAGGCAGTGGTCGGCGCCGAGGCGCGATAGGCTGGGCCGCCCGCCGCGGCTTGCCCGCCTTTGTCGTCGCCATGCGCGTGCTCTTCGTGTTGTACCTGGGCTGGGTGATCGGCGCGAACATCGTCACGCTGGCGCCCTTCGGCTTCTTGTTGCCGTTCGTGGCGCCGCGGCTCGCGATATCCCTGCTGCTCGGTTACTCGTATCGGATCACGGAGGTCGACGATGTGATCCTCAACGCCGCGGGGATACTCCTCGGCTTCTCCTCGTATGTCGCGGCGCGACACCATGTGAGCACACCGCCCGCCTGGCGTTGGTCGAGCCGGCGGACGAGCGCTCGCGTCGCCCGCGCCCTCGCCGACAGTGTCCGCTTCGCCCGGATCCGCTGGTGGCACTGCCGGTGGTGCCGCCGGACGTACGTCTCACGATACGCGGCCGCGCGGACCCGGCCTCGTCGGCGGAGCCTGGAGCTCGCGGGGCGACGCGGCATCGTTCGGCGTGTACACTACGAAGACTCGCCCGGCCGGCGCAGCGCCGCCGGGCATTCGAGCGTCAGTCATCCCCGACAGAAAGAACCACGACCGTGCACGCCGCCGACACGATCCGCAACCTCGCCATCATCGCCCACATCGATCACGGCAAGACGACCCTGATCGACAGCATCTTCCGCGCCGCCCACGTGTTCCGCGAGAGCGCGCACGTCGATGAACGGGTGATGGACAGCAACGATCTCGAGCGCGAGCGCGGCATCACCATCCGCTCCAAGCACTGCACGGTGGAGTGGAAGGACTACCTCATCAACATCATCGATACGCCCGGCCACGCCGATTTCAGCGGCGAGGTCGAGCGCGTGCTCAGCATGGTCGACTCGGTGCTGCTGCTGGTCGACGCCAACGAGGGGCCGATGCCGCAAACGCGGTACGTGCTCATGCGAGCCCTCGGGTTCGGGCTGCGCCCCATCGTCATCGTCAACAAGGCCGACCGGCCCAACGCCGACCCGTCCGGCGCCCTCGACAAGACCTTCGATCTCTTCGTCGAGCTGGGCGCGAACAACGAGCAGCTCGACTTCCCGGTGCTCTACGGCTCCGGCCTCGAAGGCTGGATAGTCAACGACATCGACGAGTACAAGAAGGAAGAGCACGAGCGCGAAGAGCACCTTCACGACGGCGGCGGCCTCTCTCCGGCGCTGCTCAGGGAGCTGGCCGACGCCGGCATGAACGACCTCTTCGAGACGATCATTGCCAAGGTGCCGGCGCCGCACGTCGATCCCGATGCCCCGTTTCTGATGCAGGTCAGCACGCTGGCCTGGAGCGACTACATCGGCCGCATCGGCTGCGGCCGCGTGCTCGCCGGCGGCCTCAAGGTCGGCGACGAGTTGCAGCGCATCACGACGCGCTGGGCCGGAGTCGCAGGAGCGGGCGACCCGGTCGGCACGGTGCAGCCCTACGCGGCCTCCGGCACCACAGACGGCACCACAGACGGCACCACTGGCGGCACCACCGCCGGCACCACTGACGGTACCGCCACTGATGCCGCGACCCGCGACGGACACTCCGTCTCGATCGAGGTGGTCGCCACGGAGGCCGCGCGCGTGACGCACCTCTGGGTCACGCGCGGCCTCGAGAACCGCGAGGTCGACGAGGTCGCCGCCGGCGACATCGCCTGGCTCGCGGGCCCCGACGAGATCAGCCTCGGCGATACCTTGGCCTCGCTCGAGCGGGAGGCGGCCGGCGCAGCCCTGCCGCCGCTCGAGATCGAAGAGCCCACGGTCAGCATGTTCTTCCTCGTCAACAACGGCCCGTTCGCCGGCCAGGACGGCCGCGCCGCCACGCTGCGCCAGATCAAGGACCGGCTGGAGCGCGAGCTGCGCGTCAACGTCGCGCTCCGCGTCGAGGACCTGGGGCGCCCCGACGGCGTCAAGGTCAGCGGCCGCGGCGAGCTGCACCTCGCCATCCTCATCGAGGAGATGCGCCGCGAGGGCCTCGAACTCTGCGTGTCCCGGCCCGAGGTGATCACTCACCGCGACGCCAGGGGCAAGCTCCTGGAGCCGATGGAGCAGCTCATCATCGACGTGCCCGACGAGTACCAGGGCGCGATCATCCAGGAGCTCAGTCTGCGCAAGGGCGAGCTGGTGGCCGTGGAGGCGACCGGCACCGGTCTCGTGCGTCTCGAGTTCACGATCTCGACGCGCGGTCTGATCGGCTACCGCAACGGCTTTCTCACCGAGACGCGCGGTCTGGGCGTGATGAGCTCGCGGTTCACGGGCTACGGCCCGTGGAAGGGCGAGCTCCCCGGCCGCGAGCGCGGCTCGCTGGTCAGCCAGACCGGCGGCGAGGCGGCAGGCTACTCACTCGAGAACCTGCAGAACCGCGCCGTGCTGTTCGTCGGCAACATGACCCCCGTCTACGAAGGGATGATCGTCGGCGAGAACTCCCGCGCCGACGACATGCTCTGCAACCCCACGAAGCGCAAGCAGCTGGGCAACTACCGGCAGTCGACAAAAGAGATCGACACCGGCCTCAAAGTGCCGCGCCCGATCACCCTCGAGAGCGCGCTCGAATGGATCGCCGACGACGAACTCGTCGAGGTGACGCCCAAGATCGTGCGCGTGCGCAAGCACATCCTCAGCAGCGAGCAGCGCAAGAAGGCCGAGAAGCGCGGGCTCGCAGACGCCTGACGCGCCTGTGCGGCCAGGCTACCGTCCGCCGGTCAGCCAGGCGTAGGGCCGCGGCACGTGTTTGCGCAGCAGCGCGGCCGCGCTCACGACCATCACCAGGGTGATGAGGGGCGCGATGAAGAACACCGCCAGCATGGCCGCATCGCTCGACCCCAGGGTATGCAGGCCCACGCGCTTGAGGATGGTCAGCAGAGGTTCCTGGGCGACGAAGATCATGAAGCTGAACGGGATGAGAGCCACCACTGCGCGGCGGTCCTTGAGCGGCTGCAGATAGGTCTCGTAGCCGAGCCACACCGCGGCGACCGCCATCACCATCAGCGCCTTGTGCAGCGTGTGCGCCCAGGCAGCGCCCTCGTCGCGAAGCAGGGCCGTGAACAGCAGGCAACACAGCACCCAGAGCGGCAGCAGCAGGCGGCCGACCCAGGCCGGCGGCACGACGCGGCTGCCGCGCCGCAGCTCGAGGGCGAGCACCGCGCCGAGGGTGAAGAAGGTGAGCCCCTTCCAGTCGTTCCAATTGGTCGTCGGCGAGCCCAGCATCCAGAGAGTGGCAAACGGCGCGACCGCCAGCCAGCGCAGCCGGCGCACCGGCCAGTACAGCAGCGGGCTGACGGCGACGCACAGGATCAGCGTCTGCAGAAACCAGAGCGGGTAGGCCACCGGGAGCCACAGGAGCTTGCGCAGCAGGCGCGCGATGCTCAGCTGCTCGAGGAAGTCCGTGCGAAAGTACGGCTCCGATCCGGGGAGGGCGTGGAGCACGACGTAGAGCGCCAGGCCCAGCGCGCTCCACAACAGGAAAGGGACGACGAGCGTCCGCAGTCGGCGGCGGAACTTGCGCGCGTAGTCGGGCCAGTGCGGCGCCAGGTTGTGGAAGAAGAGGAAGCCGGAGATGGCGAAGAGCATCGCCGCCGGCCAGCGGCACAATGTCTGCCCGATCAGGTACTCGATGAAGCCCACGACGCCCGGCGCGCCGGGCGCGTCGGCGGCGTTTTCGGCCGAGCCGAAGCGGCTGCTCATGTTGTAGGCGTGCACGCCGAGCACGGCGATCACCGCGAGCAACGTCACCAGGCGCAGCTTCGCGCCGAGGTGCTTCGAGATGGGGTAGGCGGCCAGCACTAGCCTAGATCGCTCCAAGGTCGCAATAGTCTGAACGGCTGGGGGCTCAGAGCCGCCGCAGCTATGCGATCGCCTCGGCGATGACCTGCTGTTGCCGCTCGATCTCGTCGAGCAGCTCCTCGGGCGTGCGCGTGTCTTCCTCGGCAACGCGCACCATGGCGCGGATGATCTCGCGCGGCGTGAAGAACTGGCCGCCGTCGTTGCCCTTCTCGCCCATCTTGAGCAGCAAGCCCTCGTAGACCTGCGAGAGCGTGAACACGTGAGTGGTGTCGACCGCGGTGTGGTCGATCTCGTCGACCTTGTCGATGACGTCGAGGAAGTTGAGCTCGGTGTCGATGCGCGTGCGCTCCACCGAGCTCATGATCTGGCTGATGACCTTCTGGCGCGAGCTCGCCTGCGGCTGCTCGCCCAGCTCGCGCAGGTACGGCAGCAGCTCCTCGTGGAGGAAGTGGAAGAAGGCGCCCAGCGCGCCCGACTGGAGTGTGGCGCGCTTGGCCCCGTCCGGCGCCGCCCAGTCGCGCCAGCGATACGGCGCCGAGAGCGACGGCCTGTACTCGGCCCCGACCGCTCGCGCTTCGTCGGCCTCGATCTCCTCGCGCTCGTCGAGGATGCGCAGGAAGAGGATCCAGGTGAGCTCCGGCACGTACTGAAGCGCCCCGGCGCAGTTGGAGCGCCGCATGATGTCGCAGATCTGCTTGACGGCGGCGTTGACCGACTGCTGGGTGGGGAGCTTCTTGCCGTTGACGTTGGCTGGCATGTCGGCAGTCTACCGGTTGTCGGGGATGAGTCCGACGATCAGGGCATGTTCAAAGTGGCGCCAGCTTTGAAGACGGCGCGCCTGTTTCCTTCAATCCCGCCCGGGGAGCAGGCTGAGACGCGAGTTCTCTACAGACTAAACGCGACTTATCAACGAAACGTAGGTTGCGCCCGCGAGGGTAGTCCCACGAAGGCATTGAACGGTTTCGGCCGTCTTCGTTCGATGCCGTTCCGGCTTTGGACGCCAACGTTCAAAGCCTGGTCGGGCGGCGAACGCCGATCTCACGCGCTCTTCGCCCGCACGATGACCTCGACCTCGCAGTCGAGCACCTGGAGCAGCGAGAGCAGCTTGTCGACCGACTTGCGGTAGTTGGTGGGGTCGATGAGGCGGTAGAACTGCGCCGGGGAGGTGCCGAGCCGACGGATGATCTCGCGCTTCGAGAGCGGACTCGTCTCGATGCGGTCCAGGGCCTCGACCGTCAGGTTGTAGAGGAGCAGGTCGCGCATGTAACCAGGCTCCTCGTTGTAGTCGAGCACGTGGTCGATGTGGACGGAACCCTCGGCGCCGGAGGCGAGCACGTACGTGAAGCCCTCGCGGCCAAGCTCAGGGTCGATGTACAGCTCGACCAGCGGGTCCAGCGGTGTCGGTGACGGCTCAGCCTTGCTGTAGGGAAAGAGCCACTGCCCGCGGCGCGTTGCGACCTCGAAGGCCCGCTTGCGGTTGTTCGCCGCCACCGATGTGATCTTCACAGCAGGCCCTCCTCTTCGAGCTCTCGGACCAGAGCGACAAGCTTGGCGGGTGCGAAGCCCTGCATCGGCCTACCACGCTCCAAGTCCCACTTCAGGACCAGTCTGCCGTCGCGCAACACGTGCACGTGGCGGGGCGGATGGTCGCCCGACCACGTGAGGAAGACGTAGCCACCACGACGGATCCTCGTCATCGTAAATGTTACCTCCAGCGGTAACGCTTGGCAAGGGCAGGGACGCTCTGGAGGTAGTTTGAGGCCACCGGATCTGGCGAGCGAGGCCGGCGGCGGGTCTCGCGGCTAACAGTCGGCGTGTGGCTGGGGTGACGTTGCGGGCAGGCCTACTTCCTGTCCAGCACGATCACGTCCGGCGACGCGAGCCCGTGGACCAGGTCTAGCGACCATCGAGCTCGCAGTTGCTGCCGCGAATCGTCATCCTTGATGTCCGGTGTCCCGCGTAGAATCATCGTGGTCAGGACTGCTGAGAGGATTTGAGGTGGCGCACGTGACCCAGCCGAAGACCCCCGCAAGCGCGTCCACTCCATCGCCGCAGCAGCTCAATCGCATCACCACTCAGCTCCGCGATCTCAACGCGGCATATAGGGCCGCCGTCGCCTCCAACGGCAAGACGCAAGGCGGCTCCGCTCCTCGTTCCATGTCCGGCAAGTAGTCCCATTCGCTCGCGAGTCATCCGATGATGCGCGTCAAGCCCGCCATTCTTGCCGTCGTCTTCGACTTCGGCTAGACACTCGTTCCCGACTCCACGTCCAAGCTGCTGCAAACACGCGGCGTCGACCCGGCTGAGTTCCGGACGGTGCACGTTCGCCGCCGGCTGGAGAAGGGCTTCGACCCGACTCTCGCCTACCTCGGGCTCATCCTCGACTACGTCGGTGCCGATCGGCCTCTCGGCTGCAGCTCGACCGCAGACCTCCGGGAGTTTGGCGCGACACTCGACGTCGACTTCTTCCCCGGCCTCCCCGCGCCGCGGGTGGCTCAGCCGAGGGCGACCTGCAGGCGGCGCAGCGCCTCCTGCAGGGTGCTCCGCGGACAGGCGAAGTTGAGGCGCAGGAAGCCCGGGTCGCCGAAGGCGGCCCCGGGCGACAGCGCCACGCCGGCGCTCAGGCAGGCTGTGGCGGCGTCGGCATGGTCGAGCCCGCGCACGTCCAGCCAAGCCAGATAGGTGGCCTCCACGTGCGTCATGGTGACGCGGGGCAGGGACTCGGCGACGAAGCTCTCGACCAGGTCGCGATTGCCGCGCAGGTAGTCGAGGAGGTCGTCGAGCCAGCCGCTGCCCCCGCGATAGGCCGCCTCGGCGGCGTCGATGGCGAAGCACCCGGGGAAAGGGAGGAGCCCCTCGCCAGGCTGCATGAACCGCCGCCGCAGCTCCTCGTCGGCGACGATCGCGAAGGCGAAGTTCAGCCCCGGCAGGTTGAAGGTCTTGCTGGGCGACATCAGCGTGACGATGCGGTCCGCGTCGCCGGGAGACGCGAGAGCAGCGGGCACGTGGGCCAGCTCGTCGAGGATGAGGTCGCAGTGGATCTCGTCGGAACACAGCACCAGGTCGTGGCGGCGGCAGAAGCCCGCGAGCGCCGCGACCTCGCCCTTGCTCCACACCCTCCCCAGCGGGTTGTGCGGATGGCAGAAGAGGAGCACCCGGGTGTCGGGCGTGACGGCCGCCTCCAGCGCCTCGAGCGGCAGCTGCCAGCGGCCGCCGGCGAAGGCCGCCGGCACGGTAAGGAGCCGGCGACCCTGGTCCGGCGGCGCCTTGAGGAACGGCGGGTAGACGGGCGTGACCGTCATCACCGCCTCGCCGGGCCCGGCGAAGGCTCGGCAGGCCAGGTTGAGCCCAGGTACCACGCTCGGTAGCCACACCAGCCACTCGGGCTCGATGTGCCAACCGTACCGAGCTACCAGGTGCGCGCAGATGGCGTCGATCAGCGAGTCGGGCACCAGCGCGTAGCCGAAGACGCCGTGAGCGGCGCGCTCGCGCAGCGCCGCTACCACCGCCGGCGGCGAGGCGAAGTCCATGTCCGCCACCCAAAGGGGCAGGACGCCCTCGGGGTACTTGTCCCACTTGAAGCTGGCCGTACCCGTGCGGTCGACGGGCAGGTCGAAGTCGATGCGCATAGTCCCTCGCGTGATCGCGGTGTCGCCGACCACGGTATCAGACAGCGGCAGGGCGGCGCGGACCGGCCGCCACGTGGCACCGGGCGGCGCGAACCTCGTTTGTCTTATATTGTGGAAGGCCATATTCCCTAACGTCAACACGTAGCCGGCCCGTCTCGCCGCGCCGCGGCCGCGGCCACATCCAAAGGACGCCGATGAAGATCCGCCTTATCGAGCCCGACGCCCCCAGCATGCACCTCTGGTCGCACTCCTACTTCGTGCGCCTCGGACTGCCGATGATCGGCGCCGCTCTCAAGCAGCACGGGCACGACGTGCGCATCTACAACCCGCAGCTGGCGCCTATCGACTGGGACGACGTGCACACCGCCGAAGTCGTCGGGCTCTCGAGCACGACGTCGACCACGCCCGCAACCTACGCCATCGCCGACGCCCTGCGACGGCGGGGCATCCCCGTGGTCGTCGGCGGCTCACACGTCACCTTCATGGCCGACGAAGCGCTGGAGCACGCCGACTACGTGGCCCGCGGCGAAGGCGGCGAGAAGATCATGCTCGAGCTCGTGGAGGCCCTCCGGGGCCAGCGCGAACTCGAGTCGGTCACCGGCCTTTCATTCCGTCGCGACGGGCACACAGTGCACAACGAGCTGCACGAGCGCTGCGCCGACCTCGACACCCTGCCGTTTCCCGACCTCACACTGATCGCCGGCCACGAGCGCCTCGTGCGCACGCCGATCATGACCAGTTGGGGCTGCCCGTTCGCCTGCAACTTCTGCTCGGTCACGGCGATGTTCGGACGCAAGTACCGCTTTCGCAGCGCCGAGAGCGTGGTCGCCGAGATCAAGGAGAAGAAACCCAAACAGATCTTCTTCTACGACGACAACTTCGCCGCCGACAAGAAGCGTCTCAAGAAGCTCCTGCGGCTGATGATCGACGAGGGTCTCGTGATGCCCTGGGGCGCTCAGGTGCGCACCGATGTGGTGCGCGACACGGAGCTGCTCGAGCTTATGCAGGCCTCGGGAGCCGACTTCGTCGCCCTCGGCCTCGAGTCGGTCAACCAGGCCACCCTCGACGGTTTCAAGAAGTCGCAGACCGTGGGCGACATCGAGCACGCCATCAAGGTGCTGCACGACTACGGCGTACGCAGCTTCGGCATGTTCGTGCTGGGCGCCGACAGCGACACGCCGAGCGCTGCGCGCGACACGGTGACTTTCGCTCTCAAGAACCACATCGACACCGTGATGCTGAATATCCTCACGCCGCTCCCCGGCACCCAGCAGTTCAGCGATCTCGATGCCCAGGGCCGCATCATCACCAAGGACTGGAGCCTGTACGACGCGCAGCACGTGGTCTTCGAACCAAAGCAGTCGAGCGCCGCCGAATTGCAGCACGAAGTGCTGCGCGGCCAGCGGCGCTTCTACCATGCGGAGCGCCCGGTGAGCAAGTTCGTCTCGTGGGCAGTCCTGCGGCGCAAGGCCAGTTTCCCGCGCATGCTCGAGTACGGCTGGTGCTGGTGGTATGCGCGCATGTGGTGGCGCGAGCCGCGCAATCGTCGGCACATGCGCATGCTCGAAGAGCGGCGTCGCTCACAGCCGGCCGGTGGGCCCGAGGGCGCGCAGCGGGCGTAGCCTCTGACTGCGCGCTCCGCGCGCCGCCCCCTCGTGCGTGTCGCTGCGCCTTTCCGGGAATCACCTTTCCGCAGGGCGCGCGTTGTGCGCGCCACCGACAGGAAGGCGACATGATGGCCATCGCGACATTCGCGGCCGGCTGCTTCTGGGGCGTCGAGCAACGCTTCGCGCAGCTCGACGGCGTCACCCGCACGGAGGTCGGCTATACGGGCGGCTCCACGCCGGACCCGACGTACAAGCAGGTGTGCTCGCACCGGACCGGTCACGCCGAGGCCGTGCGCCTCGAGTACGACCCCGAGCGGATCACCTACGAACGACTCCTCGCGGCGTTCTTCGGCATGCACGATCCCACGCAGATGAACCGCCAGGGGCTGGACGTGGGCGACCAGTATCGCTCGGCGATCTTCTTCCACACGCCGGATCAGGAAGAGGCAGCCCGCGCCGCGATCCGTGCTCTGGATGCTGACGGAGCGTCCCGGCGGCCCGTCGTCACTGCCGTCGTTCCGGCGCCGGAGTGGTGGCCGGCCGAGGACTATCACCAGAAGTACTTCGAGAAGCACGGCCGCTTCGGCTGCGCGATCTGAAAGGCCGGGGGGCCTGAGGGCGCCGGCCCGGCGACCTTGCCCAGCGGCTCCGTCGCCTCAGGGTCGCGGCGTCTCGGCGGGCGCCGGCATAGGCTCGGGGCCTTAGAGGCCGTACTTGTCGAGCAGCGTCACGGTCTTCTCCGAGAGAAGCCGCTGCCATACGGTGCGTCCGGGCTCGACGAGGTGCCAGAGGTCGTAGAAGCTCGAGTTCGGCAGCGTCGGCTGAGCGACAAAGCTCACCCACGGGATGTCGTACTTCTTGGCCAGTGCCCGGCAGGTCTTGCGGTAGCGGGAGACCGGCGCGTCGAGCTGGTGGCCGATGATGACCGTGTTGCGCGGCAGCTCGAAGAGCACGGGGTGCGTGCCCTCCTTCTGCAGGCACAGCTTGATGAGCTTCTCGAGGACGCCCGCGCCGGTGTCGTGGTTGCGGTCGAAGACGGGGTAACGATCGGCTAGCCAGGCCTGCACCAGCGCCTTCTTCTTGGCGGCCGTGAGGATGCGGCTCTTGCTGTACTGGTGCGGCTGCTGAAGAGACACCGGTGAGGCGCCGGGCTTCGGCAGAGTGATCGTGGCGCTCTTCTGGGCCGACGTGAAGGCGCCCACGTTGAGGCCGATGTACACGATGGTGGGCACCTTGGGGAGCGCCTGCACGAGGGCGACGTTCTGGGCCAGCGTGCGATTGCGCGAGCCGAGGTTGTAGGCGACTGTCGCGCCGCCGCCCTTGGCCTCGATCTGCGAGCGCCAGCTGCGGTCGCTGATCGTCGATTCGCGGGCCGCCGAGCCGCCGAACAGCACGACGACCGGTTTGCTCGGTGGAACGGCCTGCAGGTCGGCGACCACCTGGAGGACGCGCGCCCAATCGGCGCCGGACGCGGCCTTGGCGCCGCTGCCGACTGCCTTGGGACTCGCGCCCGTGGCGACCACGGAGGTGGGCACTCCGCCCGTGGTCGCCTGCGCGGAGCAGGCGCCGAGGAGGGCGGCGACGACGAGCAGGCAGGTGGTCCACGCAAGCGTTCGCGCGAAGCGCGCGCGTGCTCGCGCGCGGGGCGCGGACAGTGTCGATCGATGGTGTAGACCAAGGCCCAAGGTTCCCTCCCGTGCTCAGAAGACTGTAGCACCCGGGGCGCGACGCCGCGACACGGCAGCCGCCGTGGATGTAACCTTGCCGGACTGCACCAGCCAGTCTGCCGAGGAGGTCAGCGCTCGTGAAGTATCGCCGCATGCCCATCGAGGAGGAGTCGCCCGAGCAGCTGGGCTACGACAAGATCCGCTTCAACCTCACCGAGAGCTCGGTTCGCGACCGCTCGCTGGCCGACCTCGGCATCGACCTCGGCGACATGCTCCTCCACTACGGAGACCACCTCGGCAACGACACGTTTCGCGAGCTGATCGCGGCGCAGAGCGGCGGGCCGGGCGGCGGCGTGGGCCGTGACGACGTGCTCGTCACGGCGGGCGCCGCCCAGGCGCTCTTCATCAGCGCCACCGCGCTGCTCGACAAGGGCGATCACCTCGTCGTCATCCGCCCCAACTACGCCACCAACATCGAGACGCCGCGGGCCATCGAGGCCGACGTCAGCTATCTCGACCTCACCTTCGACGAGGGCTTTCGCATCGACCCGGACAAGCTCATGGCTCTGGTCACGCCGCGCACGAAATACGTCAGCGTCACGCTGCCGCACAACCCCACCGGGGTGACCATGAGCGCGGCCGACCTGCGCAGCGTCGTCGGCCGGGTCGACGCTGCCGGCTGCCGGCTGCTCGTCGACGAGACCTACCGGGAGATGACGTTCGGCGAGGCGCTGCCCGTGGCAGCCACTCTCAGCGATCGCGTCGTCAGCGTCAGCTCGCTCTCAAAGACCTACGGCATCCCCGGCATCCGCAGCGGCTGGCTGGTCTGCCGCGACCGCGAGCTCATGACGACCTTCCTCGCCGCCAAGGAGCAGATCGGCATCTGCGGCAGCGTCGTGGACGAGCAGATCGCGGCGCGCGCCTTCGCGCAGCGCGACACCTGGCTGCCGCAGATCAACGCATTCATCCGCCGCCGCTTCGAGGCGGTCAGCAGCTGGATGGCCGGCGAGGAGCTGATGGAGTGGGTGGAGCCGCAGGGCGGCTGCGTGTGCTTCCCGCGCATCAAGCCGGACGTGCCGGTGGACGTCGACGAGTTCTACCGCGCGCTCAACGACCGCCACGGCGCCTACGTGGGCCCCGGCCACTGGTTCGAACAGTCCCGGCGACACATGCGCGTCGGCTACGCCTGGCCGCTGCCCGACGAGCTGAAGGGCGGCCTGGCCGCCATCTCCTCGTCGCTGCGTGCGGCCCTGAGTTTGTGAGGCCGACCGTGGAGCACGCTTCCGCGCAGTTCGCGGCCGCCGACGGCCTTCTGCTGACGCGCCAGGCGTGGCGCCCCGAAGGCGCGCCGGCCGCCGTGCTCGCCGTGGTCCACGGGTACGGCGAGCACGGCGGCCGCTACCGCGGGCTCGCCGAAGACATGGCGGCGCGCGGCTACGCCGTGCACGTCTACGACCTGCGCGGCCACGGTCGCTCGGGCGGCCCGCGCGGGCACCTGGGCCGTTTCACCGACTACCTCGACGACACGGCCGTCTTCCTCGACGCGGTGCGCCAGGAACAGCCGGGGCGACCGCTGTATCTGCTCGGCCACAGTCTCGGCGGGCTCATCGCAGCCGCGTTCGTCGAGGACCGGCCGTCCGACGTTCTGGCCGGTCTCATCCTCTCGTCGCCGTTCCTGCGCCTCGGCATGCCGGTCCCGCCGCTCAAGCTCAGCGCAGCGCGGCTGCTCGCGCTGGTCGCGCCGGCCGTGAACGTCGGCAACACGCTGGATCCGGCCGGCCTCTCGCACGATCAGGAGGTCGTGAGGGCCTACGGCACCGACCCGCTGAACCACCACGTCGCTACGGCGAGGTGGGCCACCGAGGTGGTGGCCGCGCAGGGCGCGGCTCTCTCGGCGGCCGGCGCCATCCGTCTGCCGTTCCTGCTTCTGTACGGCGATGCCGACGCGGTCGCCGATCCGGAGGCGAGCCGGGAACTTTTCGCCGGGGCCGGCTCCGCCGACAAGACCGCGCACTGCTACGAGGGCTTCTACCACGAGATCTTCAACGAGATCGGGCGCGAGACGGTCTTCGCCGATCTCGCGGCCTGGCTCGAGGCGCGCAGGCCGGCCGGAGGCGCGAGCTAGCCGCTCGCCGGCCGGCCCACGGTGGTCATGTACACCACCGGCTCGTCGTCCTCGTCAACGCCCAGCAGGGCCGCCGCCTCGTCGTC
>Ga0315283_10003764_pt1 | contig 13041 bp, 12 predicted proteins | sample YL17G09_0_MG_FD_204541 | JGI IMG/M metagenome (GOLD analysis project Ga0315283, IMG submission 204541) | Sediment microbial communities from Yellowstone Lake, YNP, Wyoming, USA - YL17G09_0 | ecosystem: Environmental > Aquatic > Freshwater > Lake > Sediment | place: USA: Wyoming | collected...
TTGTGCCCACCCGCCCGCCCCCCCCCCCCCCCACCTCTCCCCCCCCCCCCACAGCTGCATCTGCTGCACCGTCCGGGGCGACCTCGTCCGCGCGCTGCACAAGCTGCTCGACCGCGTGCGCGAGACGGGCGTGCCGCTGGACGGCGTCGTCATCGAGACGACCGGCCTGGCCGACCCGGCCCCCGTCGCCCAGTCCGTCCTGGTGGACACCCGGTGCGAGGCCGAGATGCGGCTGGACGCCATCGTGACGGTGGTGGACGCCAAGCACTTTCTAGCCCACCTCGACGACACGGGCCGCACGGCCGGCGCGGAGAACGAGGCCGAGGAGCAGGTCGCCTTTGCCGACCGCCTCATCCTCAACAAGACGGACCTGGTGTCCCCCGCCGAGCTGGCCACCGTCCGGGCCCGCGTGCAGGCCATCAACGGGAACGCCCCGCTGATCGAGACGGTGCGGTCGGCGGTGCCCATCGCCCAGGTGCTGGGCGTGCGCGCGTTCGACGTGCGCCGCGTGCTGGCGGCGGAGCCCGACTTCCTCAAGGTCGAGGACCCCCTGGCGGACGCGCCGGACCACGTCCACGACGCCACGGTGACGTCCGTCGGCATCGAGGAGGAGGGCAGCGTGGATGAGGGCCGCCTCAACGCGTGGCTGTCCCGCCTGCTGCAGGAGCGGGGCACCGACCTGTTCCGCTCCAAAGGCATCCTGTCCATCAAGGGCAGCGACGCCCGCTACGTATTCCAGGGCGTCCACACGATGCTCCAGATCGGGTCGTCCGGCGAGACGGAGGACGCGGGCGGCTGGCCGCCGGGCGGGCCCCGGGTCAACCGCCTCGTCTTCATCGGGCGCAACCTCGACCGCGCCGCGCTGACGACCTCGTTCCGGGCGTGCCTGGTGGCGTGAACATTTGTTTTTTGTTCGTCGGCGGGGGTGGGGGCGGGGGCGGGGGTGGGGAGACTCCCCAGGAAACTCGGCGGGGAGTGGGAGGCGTCCCTTTTCGAGAGGGATTTTAAGTGCCGTGTGACGGCATGGCGGCGGACGGGGGGGGCGGGCCGGTCGTGGCCGCGCGCGCCCGAGCGCGTCGCCGCGCGAGCGCTCGCGCCGCCGGCCGCCGCCGCGGCGGCTACTGCGCATGCTCTGGCCGTCGCGGACGCACGGCTTGAGCAGCGAGATAGAGGGATTGCGGAGGGGAGACCAAAAAAAGAGACACGCACCCACCCACCCCGCCCCCCCCGCCCCCCGCGCCGCTTTGCGTCGAGGGGGCACGACCCGCGCGGTGTCGTCCAATTTACACGGGTCGGGCCGAGGGGAGGACGCGGGTCGCATTCCCTCGGCCGGATGCCAGCGCGGCGGCGGCGGCGGGCGGTGGGGAGCAGCAGCGGGGGGGGGACGGGGGCGCGGCGCCGCGCGCCACGCCCGCCCGCGCGCGCTCTCCCCGCGGCGGCCCGCCGCCGGGGCGCACGCGCCACGTTGTGCGTGTGTGTGGCACGCTTGCTTTTGCCTGGCGAGCGTCACGCCTAGTGCTTCTTGCCGGCTTCCGCCGCCTCGCCCGCCGCGTGCTTCATCATCATCTTGCCGGCCTCGCCCGCCTCGCCCGCGCCCTTGGCCTCCTTGGCCAGCGCCGTCTCGAGAGTGGCCTTCGTCAGCTTCGGGACGGCGGGCGCGGCGGCGAACTTGTCGTACGCCGCAGCGGCGTCGACGCCCGCCTGCGTGAGCACCGCCTCACCCTTCGCCTTGATCAGCTTGATCTTGCCCGCCTCCGACACGGCGGCCACGGCCTCGCCGCCCTTCTTGGCCTTCTTGCCGGCCTCGGAGATGGCGGCAACAGCCTCACCCTTGATCTTCAGGACCTTGGGCTTGCCGGCCTCGGCAACGGCGGCGACAGCCTCGCCGCCCGCGTGCTTCTTGCCGGCCTCGCCCGCGGCCATCGATTTCACCTTGGCCTCGGCCGCGGCAAACATCTCTTTCGTCGGCTTCGGGACCGCGGGCGCGGCGGCGAACTTGTCGTACGCCGCCGCGGCGTCGACGCCCGCCTGCGTGAGCACCGCCTCGCCCTTGGGCGCCTTGATCTTCTTGCCGGCTTCAGACGCGGCGGCGACCGCCTCGCCGCCCTTCTTGGCGGCCTTGGCGACCAGGGCTTCGCCGGCCTCGCCCGCCTTGGCGAGCAGGCGACGGTCGTGGGACGCTGGAGGGAGGAGGGAGGTGGGAGGGAGAGGGAGGTGAGTCGGCGCGCCGCGGCCCCGCAGGCCAATTTCGGCGAACTGCCGCGCGCGCGGCGGCGGCGGCCGCCGCCCGCGCGCGCCACAAACCGCGCCGCAGGCATGCTCCTCTCTCACTCACCCGCGATGGCCGACCCGAGCAGGGCCAGCAGGACGATGAAGAGGGCGAAGAGGCGCATCTTGCAGAGTTGGCCTGGGGGGCAAAGGGAGAGGGGTGGGTCGACGTGCGCCGCAGGCCCTCCGCGAGTGCTGGTCGGGTGTGTGCATGCACGCGAGACGGGCGGAGAGGGTGGCAGGCCGCTCCCGGGGCCGGCATTTGCTGCGCGCGCCAGATCCGAGCGCGCGGCCGAGCGCCGCCAGCGGCCGCCGCCGCCCTCGCTCCACCGCTAGCAATCTTACCTGAAGCGTGTGCGAGTGTCGGGGCGCGACTGCGGGGGTGGACGAGCGATGGGGGTCGCCGGTCGGGGGAGGAGTGTGGGCGGCGCACAGCGCGCGCCGGCGACAGCCGCAGGGCGACCCCGGAAAACGTGCCGCGGCTGTTTCGACCCCGGGCGGGCACCCAGCGGTCGCGCCGCGCCCCGGGCGCCGCGCCAGGGGTTTCGACGGTCCTGGAGCGACCGCGGCGGCGGCCTACCGCCGCGCGGCGAGGGGGGGCTGCGTCGTCGGTCTTCAGTCGTGCCGACCCCGGGCCGGCCGCCGCGCCCGGTCGGTCACTACTGGACAGAGTGCCGGTCGATTGGCGCGCCGCCGGCTGATCCTGGTCCTCGGGCGCGCCCGCGGCGGCAGCGCGCACACGGTCGCGGCTCGCACACACCCCGCCGCCCCGCCCAGGGCGCCGCCCACCCCTCTCCACCACCCCTCCTCTCCCTGGGATGAACTCGGACGCCCAGGCCCGCTACGCGGCCCGCGCCGCGGCGACCGCGTCGCTCGGCGTCGACGGCGTGCGCCGCGCGTCCCTGCCGCGCCTCGCGCTCAAGACCGTGGTCAAGGTGTGAGGAGCAGCGAGTGGGATGGCGCGCGGGACGGCGGCGGGAGGCGCTGCCGCCGCTGCCGACGCCCATCGCGCGCCCCCCCCCCCTCGCCTCCTCTCCAGGAGGCGCACGCTCAACCCGTGCGCGTGCTCGAGTTTTCGCCGCACGCCGCCACCGGCAACCTGTTTGCGACAGTGGGCAAGGACCAGGTGGGAGAGGGTAGAGAGGGAGGCGATTTGAGCATTTGGGGATGGCGGCGGGCGCAATCGCGGGCCCGCCCGCGGCCGAGCCCTCCCGCCGCGATCCAGACTTGGCCGGGCGCGGCTGCCGGGGGCGGGTCGAGGGTCGAAGCGAGGGCGAGGGCGCAGACGCGCGCGCCGACCTCTTCTTCGCTCCGTCTTTCTCCCCCTCGTCTCCCTCAGGCCACCGTCTACGACGACGACCACTTTGGGGACTACGTCGCGGTCGTGGCCCAGTTCGACTCGGTGGGGACGGAGCACGCGCCGGGCGGGGTGAGAAAGGGGCGCGAGGGCGTTGGCGGCGGGCGCCGCGCGCGGCGGCCGCGGCCGCCACCGGCGCGCGGCAAGGCCGCTCCATGGTGGACGCGCCCATGGTGGACCAGCCGCCCCAGCGGGCGCGCCACCTTGGACCGACCCGGCCGCGCGCGGCCGACCCTGTGTCCCTCCCCTTTCCTCAGGACCTGGCCGCGCTCGCCTGGGTCGCCCCGCCGACGTCTCACCCCGACGACGCCCGCGTCGCGGTGGCTGGGGACGCGGGCGCGGTGTCTGTCATTTCTGTGGCGGACTGCGCCGTCGTGGCGCTCGCGCGGGGCCACGCGTCGCCCGTCGTCGACCTCGCCGGCGCGCCCCGTCTCTTGGGCGCTGTCGCCTCTTTGGACCGGGGCGGCAGTGTCGCGCTGTGGCGGGTGGGCGCGGCGCGCGCGGCGTGCGCGGCCGCGCTCGCGGTCGGCGACGCGACGGTCCTCGCGCTCGCGCCCGACGGCTCCTTTCTGCTGACTGGGCACAAATCGGGCGCGGTGCAGCGGTGGTCGCTGGACGGGCTGTGGGGGGAGGAAGAGGGAGAGGGCGACGCGTCGACGGCGGAGTCGCTGCCGGCGCCGACGCCCGCCACCCCGACTCCTGTCACCCCTGCCGGCGCCCGCCGCGCTCTCGACGCCCCTGTGACCGCCATGCGCATGCTGACGCCGACGTCCGTCGCCGTGCTGGGGGCCGACGGCCGCGGGGCGGTGCTCGACCTCGACACCACCAACACCACCACTTCTCTCCGCTGCTCTTTCCGCGCCCCCGGCGCCAGACTCCTCGGCGGCTCCGGCGGCGGCTGCCGCCTGGCGTCGACGCGGGACGGCGCGCTGCTGGCGGTGGGGGGGCCGGCGGGCGAGGCGGCGGTGCTCGACTCGGCGACTGGCAAGGCGATCATCTCCCTCCCACCCCCACCCCGCGTCAAAGCCGCGGCGCGCGCGGTGGGCGTGTCGGACGATGGACGCCATGTTTTGGTGGCAGCGGGTGGGGGTTTCATTTTTCGGCAAGAGGCGCGGCCGGTCGAGGGCGAGGAGAGTGGCGGTGGCAAGGAGAACGAGGGCGGCGGCGACTGACGGCGCGCGTGTGTGAACCAAGCTCTGCAGGCGGCCGCGGCGGTCCTCTATTTCACAAGGGTGGGCGTGGACCGCGCCCGCGGCGCCGCCGGCGCCCGCGGCGGCGCGCCGCTCGTCTTATGCACCGGGAAAGTGCGGCGCGTGCTCGTCCCGAGGTCGGGACCACCGCGCGCCGCCGCTTCGCGCCCGGCCGCTCGCCTTCGTGTCTACTTGTTATTCGTTGGTGGTGGCGTGGTTGGGGTCGTGGGGCCGCCGGCCGCGGCCGCGCCGCGCGCGGCGGCGCGGCCGCCTCGTTGCCGCCGCCGCGTCCTCCTCCGCCTCACACCGGCGCCTTCCAGATGACGGTGCCCCAGTTGTTGTTCGAGGTCGTCGACGCGGACTGGCCCTGCTCCGTGGCGCCCCAGAAGATGCCCGTGGCCGGGTCGACGCAAGCGTCGGAATAATCGCCCGTGCGGATCGGGGACGTGAAGCCGGTGAGGTAGACGTTGTTCGGGGCCGCGCCGTTGAGGGAATACGCCGCCGTCACGCCCGTGCCCACCGTCACGCGCGCGTACAGCGACGCAAACTTCTGCACCCTCGAGCCCGTCGTGAACGCGACAAACCCGGCAGCGTTGGCGTTTGTTTGGCTCGCCGCGATCGCGGCGCCGTACGTGTGGAACGCCGAGCTGCCATACACCCCGGCATAGACCGCGGTCCTCGTGGACGCGTTGATGACGTAGTAGGCGACCGAGTTGCGCGTCACGCCCGACCACGCCGCGGCGGTGTTGCACGTTGCGTACAGACGCCCGTTGGCGAACGCGAGGGACAGGATGCGCGTGTCGCCCCCGTCGACTTGCACATTGTTCGCCTGGCGCACCGTGGGCGGCGACGCGATGCGCAGGCCGGTCGTGAGCAGGCGCGGGGTGCTGATCGAGGGGGCTTGGCCCAACGCCAACCTGTCCGTGTTGGACACGGTGAGGATGTACTGACGCGTAGCGTCGTACGTCGCCAGCAGGTGCATGACGTTGCCGGTGGCCTGGAGGAGAAAAAAGAGGGTGTGGGGCGCCGGCGCCCCTCCGGTTGCCGCCATTCTCCCAGCCTTCCCTCCCTCTCCCCTCTCACCGTCTGCCGCTTCATGGGCTGCAGCGTGAAGATGTCGGTGCGGCCCGAAGTGGACACAAAGAGGGACGGGGCTTGCGCCACAATGGCGGCTTTGCTGAATCCAAACAGCTGAACGCCAGCATACACGAAGGATGTGCGCACCTTGCTAAAGGCGTTCGTGGTGACCCAAACAGAGTTGTCATTGAAGCCCAGCTGAAGAGTGGAGAGGGGATTTTTTGTTTTTGTTTTTTTGGCCGCCCTGCCGCCCGATCGCAAGCCCTAGCGCGCTGGAGCCGCGCTCTGAGATAGAGAGCGGGCGTGAGGGGTGGCGCGGGGGCCGCCCGCCCCCCCCCCTCTCCCGCACCATGGGGTAGTCGCCAAAGCACGGCGCCGTCGCCGTGCACTTGGCCAGGACGCCGATGCCCCGCGAGTCGATGGACCACGTCTTCCAGATGCCAGCCGCGGGGTCGCTAGCGGGGGAGGAGGCCAGAGCGATCCACGAGTTGGCGCCGTTGGTGCGGTACGCGGCGACGATGAAAACGTTCGACGTCGGATCATAAATGCACCGAGGGTCGCCGAACGAGTCGCCCGACACGCCGCCGAAGAAACGGCTGAGAGCTTTCGGCCAGTTGGCGAGCGGGGTCGCGGGAGTCGACGTCGACCGGATTGAAATGACGACATTGGTCGCCTCGATGAGAAAACCGCGGCCCACGCACAGCGCCTGGTCCGGCGGCTCATTCACGAACCCGTTGAAAGTGGCCGAGGTGCGCGTGGTGTCGCCGATGAAGGTGGCGACGGTTACTTGGAGCAGGCGGCGGCCGGCGGCGAGCAGGCGGCGCGTCGGGCCCGCGACCGCGCCGTCGACGGATTGAGGTTTGGCGGCGGCGCCGTCGAAGAAGAGGTCGACGCCGTCGCCCCACTTGAGGCGGGCGACGATGTAGGCGAGGGTGACCTGTGGGGAGGAGAGGGGGGGTGGATGGGCGTGCGGTCGACGCCGCGCCAAAAAATAATCTGTTATTCTTTTCTACCTTGAACGACCGCCCCTCTGTCTCCCCGATGGCGTCGAGCGCCAGGTCGCGCTTGACGCCCATCGCCCGCAGCTTGATGTACTTGACCTGGTCCTCGGAACTGGCGCCGTCGATGTCGGGGATCGCGACGCCGGGGCCGCGAACGCGCTGGGGAACTCCCACCACCTCCTTGGCCGCTTGGGGCTGCGTTTTAGCCGCGTCATAGATCGCAAAGGACTGCGGAGTGGAAGAGCCGTCAAAGGGCGCGGCGCGTTCGTCGTTGGCGCCCTCGGCTTCGGCTTCGACGTCGTCGTCCGCCGCGCTCGTGTCCGTCTCGTCGGAATCAGCGCCGTCGACCGCCGCTTCCACGTCGGCGACAATGGCCGCCGCTTCAGCAGCGTCTTCGGGGGTGGCCGCGTCGGCGGCCGCGTCGGCGTCCGCCACGAACTGCGCGTCGAGCGACGCGCCGTCGGCCGCCCAGGTCGCCGGGCCGGCCGCCACCGGGCGCTCAGCCTCCCACGCCTCACGCTCCGCTTCGGCCTCGGGCTTGGACGCCAGCCACGCCGCAAGGCGCAGGTCGTCGCCGTCGAGCGGCTCGAAAGCGGTTTCGGCGTTGTCGCCCTCGACGCTCGCCTGCGCCTCCGAAGCCGCGTCCGCGGCCGCCGCGTCGCGCATGCGCTGCTCGGCCAGCAGGGCGTTGGGCGTCGCGGCGCCGACCAGGATCAAATCGTCCGCGTCGGCGACGGACTCGAGGCTCGGCGCTGCGCCGCCCGCCGTCGCGCGCGGGCCGGGCACCAGCCGTTCGCCCATGGCGTCCTCCCCGCGCACCGCCGCGGGCGCGGTCTGGCCGTTGGTGGCCTGGTTGACGGACGAGTCGCTCGCCGACTGGCCATCCACAAACGCGAACGGCGCAAGGTCGGGGTCCGCCGCGAGGGACCGCTTGGCGTAGTCGACGAGTTCTTTGTACCACGTCACGTCCCCGGCGAGCTGGGAAGGAGGTGTGGCGGCGGTGAGAGGGGGCGGGCGCGCGACGCTGCCCTCCCCTCCCCCGTCCTCCTCCTCTTCTTACCATGTCAATCTTCTTGACCGCATTCGCGGTGAGCGCGTCTAGCCCGGCCACCGCCTTGGGGGCCGTCCCGTTGAGCTTGGCGTCGATCGCGGCGGTTTTTTCCGCGAGCCCGGTCGCTGTCTCATTAAACTTGTCCATGACGAGCTTGAGCTTGGCCGCGCGCACGGTGGCGGTCGCGTTCTTGGCGACCGACAGCGGCGTGCCCGGCGCGAGCGCGCCGGTCTCGTTGAGCTTGAGCGCGACCACGGCCGCCGCTTCGTTCTTGAGCGCACCCCGGGCCGCGTCCAGGCGGTCTTTGACGATGGAGATCGGCTTCTGGCCGTCTGCCAGTTGTTCCTGGGAGAATGGAGGGGGTGGGGAGCGACACCGCGCGTCGACACCGCCCTGCTGCGCGTCGCGTCGCACGCCTTCCTTCACCCCCATCCTCCCTACCTTGACCGTGGCGCCGTTAGAAGTGGCAGCTTTGAGCGCGGCAGACACGTTAGAGAGCTTCCAAAACGGGTCGAAAGCATCGCCCGCGCACGTGGGGGTTGCGGCGGCCAGCAGGGCGACCGCCAGGGCGGCGCCGAGGACACGCATGGTCCCGGGGTGGCTGGGGAGGGGCGGGGCGTGTCGGACGGGGCGAGCTGACGCGCGTGCATTCGAATGCCACGCGGCCCGTGTCCGCATTTGACGTGGACGCGGTCGTGCCGCCTTCCTCGCCGCCCCGAATAGCGCGCCCGATGGCGTAGCTGCTCTCTCGAGGCAGAATTGGGCGCGGCGGGCGGCGGGGTGAGCGAAAGCTGCCGCGCGCGTGCCGCGGCAGTTCCAGGCCTGACGCCGCTCGTTGCGCCACGACGCGCCTCCAACGAGCGCTCACCCTATGCGCAACGCGCGCAGGCGGGGGACGAGGGGGGTGGGGGCCTGCTTGGGGCGGCAGGAGTGGCGCGCGCAATGCGCGGCGCGGCTCCACGCGTGCCACCGCTCCGGGTCCGCCCTGCTTCCCTCTTCTTCACACGCGCGCGCGCGCGGCAGCCGCTGCCGCCGCCCGGCCCGTCCGCCGCGCGCCGCGGCCGCGCACGCCTCTCTCTTCTCACCCCCTCGACCTCCTCGACCGCGTCCGCAGCGCCTTCCTGCGCGCCCGTCTCCGCTCCTTTGTCTCACAATCCGAACGCTTCCGGCGGCGGCGGCAACAATTCTCCGCCCCGGTTGTTGAGCGCGGACACGAGGACGAGGTAGGCGATCTGAGAAGGAGAGGAGAGAAGGGTCGTCAGGGTCGCCGCCACCCGCCCCGCCCGCCATCCACCACCCTCCACTCCTCACCCCGATGACGACCGAGATCGCGCCCGTCACGATGGCGGTCGCCGACTTGCCCTCGGGGGGCGGCGGGGTGGGCGCGGTGGGCGGGGTGGGAGTGGCGGGCGTCGGGGTGGGCGCTTCGGCCGGAGGCGGGCCATCGTCGTTGCCAGTCGCCCGGCAGGGGCGCACAGGGCGCGGGCGGGGGCTGGAGATGGGAGGGAAGGCGACGACGCGTCGGTGACGGCCCCGCGCGCCCTCGACCGACCCCAACTGCCGCCTCGCGCTCGCGCATTGGGTACTATGCGCATTGGGCCCGCAATCGCCCGCATCCCTCCCTCTCTCACCCCGCAGTGCGGCGCGCCAGCGCGCCCACGGCCGTGGGCCGGCCTGCGACCGCCCGGGCGCGCATTGCGGGCAGCGACGGCATCGGCGTGGGGCGGTGACGGGGTGAGGGCGGGCCGCGGGGAGTGGTGCGCTGTGGCCGCGCCCCACCGTGCCACTCCGCCCGGCGCCATGCGACCCCTGCCCACGCGCCGGGCGTCGCCCGTCGTCACCGCGACCGCGCCCAAGCGCGGAGGCCAGGCCCCGAAGCCTGCACCCCTGCGCGTCGACTACGGCCGCTCCTGGTTTGAAGCGACGCGCGAGGCGGGGGCGATGCCGGCCACCGTATCCGCGGCCCGCAAGGAGATGGGTGAGAGAGGGAGAGGGGTGGAGGGTGGAGGGCGACGAGGGCAGCGCGGCCGACCGACCCTCTCCCGCGGCTCTTCCGCGCGCTGCCCTCTTACTCCCTGGGCACACGCCCGCACACGCCCGCGACCGCCCCGCACCATCCCGCCCATCCTCCTCACCCCCCTCAGACCGGCGCCGGGCCGCCAACCGGGCGGCCAACAACGGCCTCGAGCGCAAAGACTTGTACACCGACAACTGGGCGGGGTCGGAGTATCGAGGGAGCGGGGTCAACATCTTGACCGTGCTCATCGCCATCACGGTGCTCACGCCCCTGCTCGGCATCGGGTTTGCGTTTGCCACGTACGGCAAGCTGTGGGGCTAGAGAGCGTGGCGCGAGAGCGAGGGCGAGCACGAGAGGCCGGGCGACGCATGTCGTGGTTTCATTCTTTCACCCGCCTCCACTCGCGCCGCCGCCGCCATCCCCGCCCCGATCCGCCATGCGCACCGAAAACGCGCCCGTCGCCTCGTCCCGCTCCGCGACAAACGAGTCGAGGGAGAGGCCGAAAGCGCCGAGCAGCGCATTGCCGACCCCTTTCAACTGCTCCATGGCCGCCGCCTTCAGCTTCTCAGCTTCTGCCTTGGCCAGCGGGGCCAGGCGGGCGGCAGTCGCCGCCGCGGCCGCGTCGCCCGGCGCCGCGGCGACCGCCGCGCGCGCGTCGGCCTCCGCCGCCACCACATCCCCTCCCGCTTCCGCCGCCGCTGCCCGCCGCAGCAGCGCTTTAACATGAGCCGGGTCCAGGGCCAGGGCGGCGGTGGCGGCAGCGCGCGCGGCTGGGGGGTTGGAGGCGCGCAGATGCGCGGCCGAGGAGTTGGCGTGGAGCATCACGGCCAAGGCGGTTGCCTCTCGGCCGCCTCCCGCACGGGCTACAGCTTCTAGCGCCTCATTCCAGGCGGCGAGCGCGGCGTCATCATCCGCCCGCGCGTAGGCCGCGTTGCCGTCGCTTTTCAGCGCGCGCGCGGCGTCCAGCGCGGCCGCGGCGTCGGCAGGCGTCGGCAGCGTTTCATCGGCCTTCCTGCCGGGAGGCGGGCAGGACGTGGCGGCGCCCCCGTCGCCCATAGAGTGGCCGCATTCGGCTGCCCGCCGCCGCCACTCCCACTTCTTCGATATGGCGCTGCCGGCGCCGCGCCTGAACGGCTGGCGCGAGGCCCCATCGCGGGCACGCCCGACCCTCCCTCTCGTATCCGCCGTCTCAGACGCCGACCGCGCCCACATGCGCCACGCCCTCGCCCTCGCCCGCCGCGGCCTGGGCGCCACCCACCCCAACCCGGCGGTGGGGTGCGTGGTGGTGAATGGAAAAGGGGAGGTGGTCGGGGAAGGGTTTCACCCTAAAGCCGGCCTCCCGCACGCCGAGGTCTACGCCTTGCGCGCCGCCGGCCGCGCTGCTGAAGGCGCGACCGCTTACGTCACCCTGGAACCCTGCGCGCACCACGGGCGCACGCCGCCGTGCGCGGGCGCGCTTGCCGACGCGCGCGTGGCCAGGGTCGTCGTCGGCGCGGTGGATCCCAATCCGCTCGTTGGCGGGGAGGGCATCGCGCTGTTGAGGCGGGAAGGGATTGAAGTGGAGGAAGTGGGCGGGGCTGAAGGAGAGGAAGCATTCGCGCTCAACCCCGAGTTTATGGCGCGCATGGCCGCCGAGGCCGCGGCAGCGGCCGCGGCCGCGCGGGGAGAAGCGTGATGCATCTGTGAGGTGTGTGCGCGTTGGCCTCGATCGACTCGGGCGGTGGGCAGCCCTGCGTGGCGTGCCGCCTCTCGCGCCAGACTCGCGCGTCGGCCCCAATGCCGCCCAAGCGCGCCCCCGCCGCGCCCGGCTCCCCGTACCCCAAATTTGCGCGCCCGTCCGCGTCCGAGTGCGTCGCCGCGCTCGCCGCGCTGGAAGCCATGCACCCCACCGCCGCCGCCGGCGGCTGCGACGGGCCGCCCTCGTGGACCGTCATGGACAGCCTGGTGCGTGAGGGGGTGGTGGGGAGGCGGGCGCGCGGTCGATTGGTGGCGATGCGCGCCGACCCGCCTCTTTCCCTCCCTCGTCTCTCCTCTCCTCCGCAGGTCCGCACCATCCTGTCCCAGAACACGACCGACGCCACGTCCGCGCGCGCGTTTGCAGAGCTCAAAAGGCGGTTCCCGACGTGGCCGGCGGTGTTGCAGGCCCCCGCCGCGTCGGTCGCCGACTCCATCCGCGTCGGCGGTCTCGCCGACCGCAAGGCGGCCGTCGTGCAGGCGATGTTGAAAGCCGTGAAAGCGGAGACGGGGGACTGTGAGCTGGAGCATGTGCGGGGGTGGGAGACAGAGAAAGCGCGCGCGTACCTCACCGCCTTCAACGGCGTCGGCCCCAAAACCGCCTCCTGCGTCCTCGCCTTTGCCCTGGGCCGCCCCGACTTCCCCGTCGACACGCACGTGCACCGCATCGCGACCGCGGTGCTCGGGTGGGCGCCCAAGAGCGCGACGCGCGACACCGCGCACGTGCACCTCAACGGCCGCGTGCCCGACGCGGTCAAAGTGCGGCTGCACGTGCTGCTGGTGGAGCACGGCAAGCGGTGCCCGGTCTGTGGGGGGGGGCGGGGGCTGGATGGAGGGTGCACGCTGCGGTCGGCGGTCGCCGCGGCGAGGAACGAGGGTGGGGCCCCGCCGCCGACCGCGCCCTCTCCGCCGCGCGCCAAAGCGAAACGCGAGCCCAAGCCCGAGCCGGCGGCGACGCCGCCGTCCAAGCGGGTCAAAGCCGAGCCAGGCGTCGGCCTCTCCCCCGCGCTCGCCCTCTTTTCGCCCACCGGCGGCCGCCACCGCCCGCCCGCCCGCACGCCGGCCGCGGGCGTGGCGGGGCCGACGGCTGAGGCGAGCCCGGTGAAAAGGGTCAAGCGGGAGCCGGAGAGTGGAGCCAAAGGGGTTGGTGGGGGCGGCGGCGTCGGCCTCGCCACGCCCGGCGGCGGCCGCGCCCGGCGGCGCCTGTAATGTGCATGCGGGAGAGATGACGAGGCGGTCACTGCGGCCTTGCCTCACACGGCCGCAACGGGCCCGCCGGGGCCCCCGAAGCACCCCCGCAAGGGGGGGGGGGGGGGGGGGGGGGGGGGGGGGGGGGGGGGGGGGGC
>Ga0315283_10003765_pt1 | contig 13040 bp, 13 predicted proteins | sample YL17G09_0_MG_FD_204541 | JGI IMG/M metagenome (GOLD analysis project Ga0315283, IMG submission 204541) | Sediment microbial communities from Yellowstone Lake, YNP, Wyoming, USA - YL17G09_0 | ecosystem: Environmental > Aquatic > Freshwater > Lake > Sediment | place: USA: Wyoming | collected...
TGGCGCCCACGCCGGTCACCCGCCTGATGAACACGGTCGGGTCCGCGATGCCCGCTCGATGGTGGCGCAACCCCCGAGTGCTGGCGCTCATGAGTCGCATGGCGAGCACCGCGCTGCGGTCGGGTCGGGTCCGGCTGGCCGGCGTGTCGTCGAACGGCCAACGCTTCGTGGCCAACCCCCGGGTCATGTGGCAGATCTCCGACACCCGGGCATCGGTGGGTGGGGAGGACCTCGGACGCCCCGGTCCCCTCGGCGACCAGGCTCGGCTGGGGGACTTCTGGATCCCCCAGCGGGGGATGTTCGTGGTCGGTGATGCGTTCTTCGAGCCCTTCGATCCCGCCCGGCACGCCGCGGCCGCGCCGACCGATCGGGGCGCGCCCTGATTGCCGGACCGCGGTCGTTGCGGTGAGCGTCGCCAGGGTCAGGGGGCCACGAACCCGATGTCGGTGAGGATGGCCTGGCCCTCGGGGCCGGTCACGAAGTCCACGAAGGTCTGGGCCGCCCCGGCGTCGGACACGGCCACGATCGGGTAGTCGGTGGACACGACGACGTCGCCGATGTCGATGGCCTCGATGGCGTCCGACGCGATGTCGTCGGTCGTGTAGACGACGCCGGCGTCGACCTCGCCGGCGTCCAGCTTGGTGAGGACGGCGGCGACGTTCTCCTCCTCGGTGTCGATCTCCGGGTCGATACCCAGCTCGGCGAAGAGCTCGTCGGCCACCACCCGGCAGGGCACCTCGGGGGCGCAGACGGCGAGGACGACGTCGCCCTCCAGGTCCTCCGGTGTGGTCACCGTGTCCGAGCCCGTGGGCACGGCGATGACGCCGCTGTTGCTGGAGAAGATCACGGGCTCGCCGCTGACCTCACCCGAATCGACCGCAATGGCCATGCTGTTCCCGTCCGCCGTGGCCAACACCCCGGCCGGTGCGCCCTCGGCCACCTGGCCGGCCAACGTGCTGCTGCTGTCGAAGGTCAACACGACGTCCACGTCCGGGTTGGCGTCCTCGAAGGCCGACTCGATCTCGGTGAAGGCGTTGGTCAGTGACGACGCGGCCAGGACGAGCACCTCCTGGGCCACGCCGCCGGCCGTTGTGCCCGAAGCGGCGTCGCCCCCGCCGTCGTCGCCGCAGGCCGCGGTCACGAGCAGCAGGGCGACCACCAGGGTCAGCGCCTTCATTCGGAATCCTCCAACGATGCGGTGCTTATTGAGCCAATAGCGAGTATCTGCAAGATTTCTAGCACCTGCGGGCCGCATCCACCTCGGCCGGGTCAGGGCCCTTGACCCTGGACCAAGGTCTCGCCGCCGCGAAGACCTCAGCCGCCACCATCTCATCCGCGCGGGATCCGCTCGAGAAGAAACTCGGATCTCCCGTTGCTCTTGTCACACCGGGCGGCTACCATCGAACTGGTGTTCCCCTCCGACCAGGCTGAAGAGGACGAGATCCTCCACCCCTACCGGGGACTGTCGACGGACCAGCTCGCCGCCCAGGCCCGCTCCTTCCATCTGACCCGCAACGCCCTCGACGCGGATGAAGCCGAGCTGCTGATCGAGGTCGAGCGCCGGCGGGCACTGGGCACCAGCCCGTTCCGGGACACCGCCGCCTGGCTGCGCCAGAACACCGGCATCGCCCGCTCCACCGCCCGCACCCGGGTCGAGGTCGCCCGCCAACTCTCGATCCTGCCCGGAGCGCATGCCGAGCTCGCCGCAGGCAACATCGGCTTCGACCACGCCCGGACGTTGGCGGACCACGCGAACAGCCCCAACCGCGACCAAGTCCTCGACGATGAGATCCACCTCGTCGGCCTCGCCCGTCGCAACCCCGCCGATGACTTCCGCGACGAACTGGCCACCTGGGCCCGGGACCTCGATGAGCAACGCGAAGCCGAGATGACCGACCACGAACGTCAGCGTTGCCGCCGTCGGGTCACACGATCCCGAACCAAGGACGGACTGCGCCGAACCGTGCTGGACCTCGACGAGGAGACCGACGCCCTGTTCTACGGCGCCATCCGCGACGCCGCGGCGGAGATGCAGCGCGCCGAGCGCAAGGCCAAGCTGCCGCCCGAACAGCAGCGGACGTTCCGCCAGCTCCTGGCCGACGCCGCCGCGGAGGTCGCCCGGCGCTCCCGCGCCGCTGACGTGATCACCAAGCACCGGGCCCGGCCCACCATCCTGGCCCTCACCGAGATGTCCGTGCTCTGGGACCAGCTGCGGGTCCGGGGCTGGTGTGAGCTCGACGACGGCACCAAGCTCACCGCACGCGAGCCCCGACGCATCGCCTGTGAGGCCGACATCATCCCGATGGTCCTCGACACCAATGGCGTGCCCCTCGACATGGGCCGCGCGGTCCGCACGGCCACCTACCGCCAACGCCTCGCCCTCCGCGCCCTACACCCCACCTGCGCGGTGGAGGGATGCGACATGGACTTCGACTGGTGCGAGATCCATCACCTCAAGCCCTGGGACAAGCACGGCCTCACCGACCTGGACAACCTCGTCCCGCTCTGCTCCTACCACCACCACTACGTCCACGACTGGGACGACCCCAACCGCGGCATAGAGCTCCTCCCCGACCGCACCGTCCGGATGCGCCGCTTCCCGATGACCCCCGCCCGGCGCCGCCGCCAACGCCGGAACCTCCAGATGGGGAGTCGACCGCCTGACCTTGTCCCGGCCCGCGGCTGACGCGGGTCCCGGTCAGCCCGATTCAACGCTCCCACCCTCACCTTTGCCGCCCACCGCCGACTCGTGGCCGCAGGCGGTGCGGGTCCAAAGACAGCTTGTCGAAGCGAATCGGCCGCGTGGGAGGCTCGCGGTCGTCCCGGGCCCCCGATCCGCTCCCCTGCCGATGACCGAACCACATGCCGACGACGATCGGACGCCGTCCCACAAGCTGAGCCGGAACATCTACGTGGTGTCCGTGGTGTCGTTCTTCCAGGACACCGCGTCGGAGATCCTCTATCCGGTCCTGCCGTTCTTCGTGACCGGTGTGCTCGGCGCGCCGCCCGCGGTGCTCGGCCTCATCGAAGGGCTGGCGGACGGCACGGCGTCGGCGATGAAGGCGGCGTCGGGGCGGCTCGCCGATCTACGTCACCGCCGCCCGTTGGTGGCGTCGGGCTATGGGATCTCCGCGTTCGGGAAGTTCCTACTGGCATTGGCCGGTGCGTGGCCGATGGTGCTCGCGGCGCGGTTCACCGATCGTGTCGGCAAGGGCCTGCGAGGGCCGCCCCGCGACGCGATCATCGCCGACGAAACCACACCGGCCAACAGGGGCCGAGCCTTCGGCTTCCACCGTGCCGCGGACACCGCCGGGGCCGTGGTCGGGCCACTCATCGGCCTCGGGCTCTATCAGCTCGTCGGCGAGAAGTTCCGGCCACTCTTCTGGATCGCGTTGATCCCCGCGGCGCTCAGCGCGGGCCTGGTCTTCCTGATCCGAGAACGCCCCCACCCCCGCGCCCGGGAACGGCGGGCATGGTCGCTGCACGGACTTCCCCAACCGTACTGGCGGGTCATCGCGGTCATCGGACTGTTCGGGCTCGTGAACTTCCCTGACACCCTGCTGCTGTTGCGGGCGAAGGATCTGGGCTTCGACTTCGCCGGGGTCGTGGTGCTCTACGTCACCTACAACCTCTCCTATGCGGCGCTGTCCTATCCCGCCGGGGTGGCGTCTGATCGCCGAAGCCGGCGGGTGGTGTTCGCTGTGGGGCTGGTCGTGTTCTCGCTCGCCTACCTCGGGTTCGGGCTCACCTCGACATCGGCGTGGGCGTGGGTCCTGTTCCCGCTCTACGGGGGCTACACCGCGCTCACCGATGGCGTCAGCCGCGCCTGGGTCGCTGACCTCGTCCCCGCTGATTCCCGCGGGACCGCGCTCGGCGTTCACTCCGCAGTCGCAGGCGTCGGCTTGCTCGTTGCGGGCGTGTGGGCAGGGCTGGCCTGGAACGGCACCGGACGCGTCCCCTTCATCCTCTCCGGCGTCGCCACCGCGGTGCTCGCCGTCGTGCTGCTGACCGCAGGCCGCTTCTTCCGCGAGCCCGTTGACCTCCCGCGGCCTCCCGCGGCCTGAGGCGCATTTCGGCTAGATGTCGTAGTAGAGGTGGAACTCCCAGGGGTGGGGGCGGAGGCGGAGGGCGTCGACCTCGGCGGTGCGCTTGTAGGCCACCCAGGTGTCGATCAGGTCATCGGTGAAGACGTCGCCGGCCCGCAGGAAGTCCCGATCGGTCTCCAGGGCATCGAGGGCGGCCTCCAGTGACGCCGGGACCTGGGGGACCTCCCGCAGCTCCTCGGGAGGCAGGTCGTAGAGGTCGCGGTCGACGGGGTCGGGGGGCTCGGTGCGGTTGGCGATCCCGTCGAGCCCGGCGAGGAGCATGGCCGAGAAGGCCAGGTAGGGGTTGGCCGACGGGTCAGGGCAGCGGAACTCGATGCGCTTGGCCTTGGGGCTCTTGGAGTAGAGGGGGATGCGCACCGACGCCGAGCGGTTGCGTTGGGAGTAGACGAGGTTCACCGGTGCCTCATAGCCCGGGACCAGCCGCTTGTAGCTGTTGGTCGTGGGGTTGGCGAAGGCGCAGACGGCCGGGGCGTGGGCCAGCAGGCCTCCGATGTACCAGCGGGCCAGGTCCGACAACCCGGCGTAGCCCGCCTCGTCGAAGAAGAGGGGCTCGCCGTTCTTCCAGAGCGACTGGTGCACGTGCATGCCCGAGCCGTTGTCCTCGAAGATCGGCTTGGGCATGAAGGTGGCCGTCTTGCCCGCCTGGCGCGCCACGTTCTTCACCACGTACTTGAACAGCATCAGCTTGTCGGCCATGGCGGCGAGCGAGTCGAAGCGGATGTCGATCTCGGCCTGGCCCGCGGTGCCGACCTCGTGGTGCTGGACCTCGACGGGGATGTCCAGCGCCTCCAGCGCCATGGTCATCTCCGAGCGCAGGTCCTGGAAGTGGTCCATGGGTGGGACCGGGAAGTAGCCCTCCTTGTAGCGGGGCTTGTAGCCGAGGTTGGGGTCCTCGTCCCGGCGGGTGTTCCACGAGGCCTCGACCGAGTCGACGGAGTACATGGCCGAGTGCTGGTCCTGGCCGAAGCGGACGTCGTCGAAGACGAAGAACTCGGCCTCAGGGCCCACATAACAGGTGTCGGCCACGCCCGTGGCCAGCAGGTGCTCCTCGGCCTTCTGGGCGATGAAGCGGGGGTCCCGGCTGTACTGCTCGCCGGTGATCGGGTCGTGGACGAAGCAGTTGAGGTTCAGCGTGCGTCGGGCCGTGAACGGGTCGAGGTAGGCCGTGTTGGGGTCCGGGCGCAGGATCATGTCCGACTCCTGGATCTCCTGGAAGCCCCGCACCGACGAGCCGTCGAAGCCGTGGCCTTCCTCGAAGCTCTCCTCGGAGAACTCGTGCAGCGGCACCGAGAAGTGCTGCATCAGACCCGGCAGGTCACAGAAGCGGAAGTCGACGATCTCCACCCCCTCCTCCCGGGCGTACTCCACGACCTCGGCGGGGGTGCGCTCTTCCATGCCCCGCGACCCTACGCGCCCGTTCTGGAAGCCGGCCCCGGGCGCTCGGGAGGCCTAGACCAGGGCCTCGCAGACCGTGTTGGTCATGAGGGCGGCGACCACGTACGGATCGGCGTTGGCGTTGGGGCGCCGGTCCTCGATGTAGCCCTTGCCCTCCTTGGCCACCTGCCAGGGGATGCGGATCGAGGCGCCCCGGTCGGACACGCCGTAGCTGAACTGGTCGTAGCGCTGGGTCTCGTGGGCGCCGGTGAGGCGGTCCTCGATGCCCACGCCGTAGCCGGTGAGGTGCTCCTCGGGCTTGCCCAGGTGCCCGAGGGCCTCGCAGGCGGCGATGATGGCTTCGTAGTCCTCGCGCATCTTGTTGGTCGAGAAGTTGGTGTGCATGCCGGCCCCGTTCCAGTCGCCCTTGATGGGCTTCGCGGCCAGGGACATCTCGACGTTGTACTTCTCGCCCAGGCGGTAGAGGAGGTAGCGGGCGATCCACAGCTGGTCACCCACGGCCACCGTGTCGACCGGGCCGATCTGGAACTCCCACTGGCCGGGCATGACCTCGGCGTTGGTGCCCGAGATCATCAGACCGGCCTCGATGCAGAGGGTGGTGTGCTCCTCCACGATGTCGCGCCCGGCGATCTTCACCGCGCCGACGCCGCAGTAGTACGGGCCCTGGGGGCCGGGGTAGCCGTGCGCCGGGAAGCCGAAGGGCCAGCCCGAGGCCGGGTCCAACATCGTGTACTCCTGCTCGAGGCCGAGCAGGGGCTGCTGGTCGCCGTACTTGTCCATGGCGGCCCGAGCCAGTGCCCGGGTGTTGGTCGGGTGGGCCGAGAGGTCGGCGGTCAGCTTGGTCTCGCACATGACCAGGACGTTGTCGCCGCCGCGGATCGGGTCCGGGCAGGTGTACACGGGATCCAGGACGACGTCGGAGTTGTCGCCACTGGCCTGGTTCGTGCTGGAGCCGTCGAAGCCCCAGATGCCGATTTCGCCGCCGTCGGGGACGATCTTGGTCTTCGAACGGATCTCGGCGGTCGGTTCGTTGCCATCGATCCAGATGTACTCAGCCCTGTAGGTCACGCTCACCTCTTGTCTCGGGGGGCCGTTCGGGAACGCCCATCGGCCACGGGTGAGGACAGGATCGCCCGAACCCGTTTCGGAGCGGTTGCACAAATGTGAACGCCATGTGAACGCCCCCGGCAGGGTCGTGACACGGCGCCGAGAGCCGTCATCATGGCCCGATGGAGCGACAGCAGGAGTATGTGCTGCGCACGGTCGAGGAACGCGGCGTCCGGCTCATCTGGCTCTGGTTCACCGACGTACTCGGCCAACTCAAGAGTTTCGCCATCAGCCCCGCCGAACTCGAGACGGCCTTTGCCGAGGGCATGCACTTCGACGGCTCGGCCATCAACGGCTTCTCCCGGTTGCAGGAGTCCGACGTCCTGGCCCGGCCCGACGCCAACACCTTCGAGCTGTTGCCGTGGTCCATGGCCGACGACAACTCGGCCCGGATGTTCTGCGACATCGAGGACCTGGAGGGCAACCCCTTCGAGGGCGACCCTCGGGGCATCCTGCGCCGCAACCTGGACCGGGCCCGGGAACGGGGCTTCTCGTTCTTCTGCGCCCCCGAGCTGGAGTTCTTCTACTTCGCCGACGGCGACACGTCCAAGCCGCTCGAGCCGCTCGACCAGGGCTCCTACTTCGACCTGACCACGGCCGATGTGGCCTCGGACCTGCGCAAGCGGACCATCCACACGCTGGAGGCCATGAGCATCCCCGTGGAGTACAGCTTCCACGAGGACAGCCCCAGCCAGCACGAGATCGACCTGCGTTACGACGACGCCCTGTCGATGGCCGACAGCGTGATGACGGCCCGGCTGGTCGTGCGCGAGATCGCCCTGGAGCGGGGCGTGTACGCCACGTTCATGCCCAAGCCCCTGGAGGGCGTGCAGGGCTCGGGCATGCACACCCACCTCTCGCTCTTCGAGGGTGACGTCAACGCCTTCCACGACCCGGGCGACGAGCTGGGCCTGTCCAAGGTGGCCCGCCACTTCATCGCCGGCCTCCTGCACCACGCCCCGGAGATCACCGCGGTGACCAATCAGCTGGTCAACTCCTACAAGCGGCTGGTGCAGGGCACGGGCACCGGCTCCCAGACCGTCTTCGAGGCGCCGGTCTTCGTCTCCTGGGGCCGCAACAACCAGTCCGCCCTGGTCCGGGTGCCCGTGGTGAAACGGGGCAAGGAGTCCTCGACCCGTATCGAGTACCGGGCCCCGGACCCGGCCTGCAACCCCTATCTGGCCTACTCGGTGCTCCTCGCCGCCGGCCTGAAGGGGGTCGAGGAGGGCTATGACCTGCCCGAGCCCCAGCAGGGCAACATCTTCGAGCTCACCCCCGAGGAACGGGCGGCGGAGGGCCTGCACCCGCTCCCCCAGTCGCTGGCCGACGCCCTCGACGCCATGGAGGGCTCCGAGCTGGTGGCCGAGGCCCTCGGCGAGCACGTCCACGACTGGTTCCTGCGCAACAAGCGCAACGAGTGGGCCGCCTACAAGGCCCAGGTCACCCCCTTCGAGCTCGAGCGTTACCTCCCGGTCTGGTGAGGGTGGCAGGCTGATGGCCATGAGGGGCGGAGCCGACCGGCGGGCCGAACCGGTCCTGGTCTTCCCCGACCCCGCGCCGGCCGACCTCGTCCAGACCCTGGACCTTTCCGGCTTCGCCTGGAAGGCGGTGGGCGACGAGGTCGGGGCCACCCGCAACGAGCCCGAGGGGGGCTGGGGCGGCGCCGTGATCTGCGGCGACGTCGACCCCGAGGGCGCCTTCGCCCTCTGCCGGGCCCTGCGCCGCCGTGACGCGCCGGTCTCGCCCGTGCTCCTGCTCATCTCCGGCGCCCAGCTGGGCGAGCTGGAGCTGCGCGAGGACCTCTACGACGACTTCTGCCTCTCGCCCTTCCACCCCCGCGAGCTGGAAGCCCGCCTGCGCCACCAGTTCTGGCGCTCCGGTGGCGGCATCCAAGCCGAGCTGGTGGAGTACGAGCCGCTGGTCCTCAACCTCGAGACCTACCAGGCCGTCATCGCCGGGCGCCCGCTCGACCTGACCTACATGGAATACGAGCTGCTGAAGTTCCTGGCCCAGCACCCGGGCAAGGTCTTCACCCGCGAGACCCTGCTCAGTCGGGTCTGGGGCTACGAGTACTACGGCGGCGCCCGCACGGTCGACGTCCACGTCCGGCGCCTGCGGGCCAAGCTGGGCGAGGAGCACGCCAACCTGATCCAGACCGTGCGCTCCGTCGGCTACCGCTTCGGCCAGTCACGCTGGGCCGGCTGAGGGGTTCAGGTGTTGAGGTCGAGGAGCTCGGAGCCCTCGTGGGCGGCGTCCACGTCGGTCTTCACGGACCAGCCGAGGACCGCAGCCAGGAGCGCACCGCCCATGCACATGATCACCGGGAGGAGCAGCAGGGCGACGACGATGAGGACGGGTCCGGCCATGGGCCGACGCTAGCGGGACGACACGCCGGTGAAGGCCCAGGCCTCGACCTCGACCAGGGCGTGCAGGGGGAGTTCGCTGACCGCCACCGCGGCCCGGGCGGGGAGGGTGGCGCCGAAGTGCTCGAGCCACACCTCGTTGAGGATGCCGTAGTCGCCCATGTGACGCAGGTAGACGGTCGTCTTCACCACGTGGGCCAGGGTCGCGCCCTCGCCGGCCAGAAGGCCCGCGAGGTTGTCCAGGGTCTGGGCGACCTCGTCGCGGAAGCCGCCGCCGACCAGGTGCCCGTCCTTCATGCCGACCTGACCGGAGACGACCAGCCAATCCCCGGCGCGCACGATCGGTCGGTAGGCCCCCACCGGCTTGTTCATGCGGTCAACGGTAGCCGTGGCCGGTGGGCCACTCGGGGGGGCAGCCCTGGTCGAGCCAGGCGGCGGCGGCCACGGCGGCGAAGACGGCGTCGGAGCCGTTGACGGGCTCCCCGTCCGACGGCTCGATGGTCACGTCGACCTCCGGCATGTCGGCGGCCCGCAGGATGCCGAACGAGCGGACGGTGAGGTCGTGCACCTCCCCGTCGACATCCACGGCGAGCCCCTCCGAACACACCCAGCTGAGGGCCATGTGGGCCGCCCCGATGGCGTAGGAGCGGAGCACGACCTCATCCAGCGGCCGGCCGGCGTCGACCCGGACGAGGAGCCGGCCGTCCACGATCTCGGCCGTGGCCCGGCCCCCGTCGGGCGCCTCGACCCAGCCCACCTCACCTCGGGCCCCGGCCAGGAGGACGGCGGCCTCGACCCAGCCTGCGCCGCGGAGGGCGGCCGAGGTCGGCGGGCCCGCGACGTCGGCCTCCTCGACGGTGAACCCTGCGGCCGTGAACGGCTCCGCTATGCCCGGGGTGCGCACGACCCGGACGACGCCGGTGCCGTCCCGGCGGAGCCCGGCGGCGATCGGTGGGCGCTTGGGGCCGAGCCGCACCGCGTCCTCCCGGGCCCAGAGGACCCGGACGGCCCGCCCGTGCTCATCGGCGAGGCGTCGGGCGTCGGCGGCCACGGGGGACGTCACCTTCCCCCCGAAGGCGCCACCGTTGGCCAGTGGCGAGGCGGGCTCGCCGCCGGGCGCGCACCACGAAGCGTCGGTCTCCAGGTAGGCGGGCTCGACCCAGGTCGTGCGCAGGGTCAGGTCCCAGTCCCCGTCGGGCACGGCCAACGGAGGCTCGGGATCAACCGTGGTGCGCCGCCCCTGGACCTTGCCCGCCGCCCGCCGGGCCTCAGTCAAGGTCGCGGCGACGGCATAGCCGCCCCTTCCGTCGGGCACGGCCACCAGCGCGTCCGCCGGGGCCCGGTCGTCGGCGAAGCCACCGGCACCGAGAGCCACATCACGGCCGACCCGCTGGGGGGCTCCGCCCTCCATCTCGGCTCGGCGGGCCGCCACGCCGAGGTCGCGGTCGGGGGCCGCCGACCCGAGGGTGCGGGCCGCCTCGTGAATGGTGCGCCAGCCGGTGCAACGACAGAGGTGGGCGGCCAGGGCCTTGTCCACCGTGGCCTCGTCGGCCAGATCGGCCCCCTTGCGCCGGGCCCCTTCCAACCGCAGCACGATGCCAGGCGTGCAGAACCCGCACTGGCTGGCCCCGGTGGCGCAGAAGGCATCGGCCCAGGCGTCCCGATCGGCAGGGTCCAGGCCGTCCAGGGTCGTCACCGACCGGCCGGCCACCCGCCGGGCCGGGGTCACGCAGGCCACGCGGGGCCCACCGTCGACCAGCACCGTGCAGCATCCGCACTGGCCCTGCGGGCTACAGCCGTCCTTGACCGAGTGCAGGCCGAGCCGGTCCCGGAGGACCTCCAGCAGCGAGGCACCGTCGTCGGCCACCTCGACCTGGCGGCCATCCACCTCGAACTGGAGGCGAAGCGGCTCGGTCACCGGCCGAGGATAGGTTCGGCGTCGCTATGGCAGCTCCTGGTGTGTCCCGACGAACCGTGTTGGCCGGCAGCGCCGCGCTGGCCTTCCTGACCGCCTGCGGCAGTGGCGACGACGGCGACGGGTCGGCTGCCCCCGGTACCGACGACACCGCGCCCGGGAGTGACCAGCTCACCGGCACGCTTCTCGTGCTCCTCCCCCAGCAAGGCGTGCTCATCGCCGACGGCGAGCAGCGGGTGCCCGTGGCCGTCGCCGACGCCGAAGGGGTGCCCGTCCGGGAGGGCCTCGAGCCCCGGGACTTCCAGATCCGCACCGACACCGGCGAGCCGACCGTTTTCACCGTCGAACCCCACGCCGACGGGGTTCCCACCCCCTACTACCCGATCCGCTTCACCCCGGCCGCCGCCGGGATACACGAGATCACCGTGGTCGGCGAGCCGGGCTTCAACGCCGTCACCCTCGACATCGGCGACGCCACCCTGATCCCGATCCCGGGCCAGCCCCTCCCGGTGGTGAGCACCCCGACCCCGGCGAACGCCCGGGGGGTGGACCCGATCTGCACCCGGACACCGACCTGCGCCCTGCACGAGGTCGACCTGAGCGACGCCCTGGGGTCAGGGCCGGTCGCCCTGGTGATCGCCACGCCCGAGTTCTGCCAGACGGCCATCTGCGGGCCGGTGCTGGACCTGGTCATCGAGGCCATGGCCGACTACCCCACCGTCACGGCCATCCACACCGAGGTGTATGCCGACCCCCGGGGCAACGACGACCCCACCGCCGGCGGGCTGGCCCCGATCACCGAGGCCTTCGGCCTCACCTTCGAGCCGACGCTCTACCTCATGGACGCCACGGGCACGGTCGTGACCCGCCTCGACAGTGTCTACGACCGCGCCGAACTCAGAGAAGCGCTCGATCAGATCGCCTGAACCGCGGTTGGACGAGTTGACGACTAGCTGAAGGACTGGCCGCAGCCGCAGGTGCGCTGGGCGTTGGGGTTGTCGATGGCGAACCCCGCCTGGTTCAAACCGTCCTTGTAGTCGAGGGTCGCCCCCTCGAGCAGCATGGCGCTGGAGGCGTCGACGATGACCTCGACCTGGCCGAAGGTGGCTTTGGTGTCGTCGTCGGCGACGTCGCTGTCGAAGAACATCTCGTAGCTCATGCCGGAACAACCGCCGGGACGCACGGCGACGCGCAGGGCCAGGTCGGCGTCGTCCTCCTGCTCGAGGAGCTCCTTCACCTTCGCTGCGGCACTGTCGGTGACGGTGATCACTGGCGGTCCTCCCGTGCTTGTCTCGACCATGAATCTACCGAACCCGGACTTCGACCACATCGGTCTGACAGGGCACCCGGTCGACGAGGGTGCGGAACGCGCCCATCTCCCCGGTCCCCAGGCCGTCGACGAAGCCCTCGACCATGCCCCGGTGCAGTCCGCACACGAGGTCGGGGTTGGCCTCGGCCAGCTCCCGGAAGGGGCAGTGGGTGAAGGCGATGGTGACGCCCTCGGTGCCGCCCGTGGCCTCCGGATCGAAGCCCAGGTACTCGAGCTGGGTCATGAGGGCCTCGATGCAGGGACTGTCCGCGGGGAAGCTCGCGGCGTCCCGGGCGCCCTGGTCACGGCCGGCGACCTCGGCGTCGTTGCCGTCGAGGCCGGCCTCGGCCGCCACCGTGAGCAGCATCCGGGCCAGTGCGGGCATGGCCGGCGGCTCCAGTCCCAGCGACGGGGCGTCGGGGGCCAGGGAGTAGAGGTGCTGGGGTCGGCCCACGCCGCCATGGTTGTCGATGCGCTGGTCGAGCAGGCCGACCTCGCGCATCCGCTCCAGGTGGGGGCGCACCGTGTTGGCGTGCAGGTCCAGGGTGGCGGCGATCTCGGCGGTGGCCAGGGGACGGGGCGAGCGGGCCAGTTCCAGGTAGATGGCGTAGCGGGTGTTCTCGCCGAGGGCCTTGAGGATCTCGAGCCGAGAGGGGGTGGTCGTCTGCGCCTCGGCCATGGGGAACAAGATTACACGGGCTAGACCGGTAAAATCACTTCCATGGCCCTGACGACCCTGCCCACCAGCGAGGCGGTCTTCGGCCTGCTCCGTGGGGTCATCGACCCCGAGTTGGGCAGCGACATCGTCGACCTGGGCATGGCCAAGGCCGTCGCCGTGGCCGACG
>Ga0315283_10003766_pt1 | contig 13040 bp, 12 predicted proteins | sample YL17G09_0_MG_FD_204541 | JGI IMG/M metagenome (GOLD analysis project Ga0315283, IMG submission 204541) | Sediment microbial communities from Yellowstone Lake, YNP, Wyoming, USA - YL17G09_0 | ecosystem: Environmental > Aquatic > Freshwater > Lake > Sediment | place: USA: Wyoming | collected...
CAGAACCCGAAAAAGAAGCAGAACCAGAAGCAGAAGAAGATAAATTAGAAGAGGTACATCCTGAACCAGAAGCAGAACCAGAAGCAGAACCAGAAGCAGAAGAAGATAAATTAGAAGAGGTACATCCTGAACCAGAAGCAGAACCAGAAGCAGAACCAGAAGCAGAAAAAGAAGCAGAAGCAGAAAAAGAAGCAGAAAAAGAAGCAGAAACTGAAAAAGAACCAGAAGCAGAACCTGAAAAAGAACCAGAAGCAGAAGCAGAACCAGAAGCAGAGAAAGAAAAAGAAAAAGAACCTGAAGAAGAGGAAGATAAATTAGAAGAGGTACACCCTGAACCAGAAGCAGAAGCAGAAAAGCCGGACGTAGAAGAAGATAAATTAGAAGAGGTACATCCCGATGAGTTAAATCCTGATGAAGATACTACATCTGTTTCAACTGGAACTAATCCAGTTAGCGATGAAGAGTTGGTTGAATCTTTAAATGTTATGGTTGACTATTTCTCATCAAAAATATCATCAAAAATAGCATCAAATATATCATCAAAAATATCATCAAATATATCATCCCAAATATCAGACCAGGTAAATGGAACAAATGCTGAAAACAATACAGGTAATCAAAATGCATTTAAAGCAGTGCAGATTGCGTCTGAAAAGCTTCCTTCTCAACCAGATGATGAAACAACTACAGAAAAAGAACCTGCAGCAGAAACAGTTGTAGAACCAGAAAAAGAACCTGCAGCAGAATCAGAAAAAGTTGTAGAACCGGAAAAAGAACCTGCAGCAGAAACAGTTGCAGAACCAGAAAAAGAACCAGAAACAGTTGCAGAACCAGAAAAAGTTGTAGAACCAGAAAAAGAACCTGAAGCAGACAAATCTGCAGAACCTGACACTGCATCAGAACCCGTAACTACAGTAGAGCCTTCCTCCACAGCTGAGGTTGCTCCTGAAGAGACTCCCGTCAAGAAGAAAAAGACAAAGACCAAAAAACGTAAATCTTCAAAAGGAGGGAAAACAAAACGTAGGTGAACAAAATAACCAATAACAAATATACTAATAAGATGAGTATATTTGTTAATAAGATGGTACATTTATTATTTGGATGCATCAGTAAATTTTTTAGCCATAGCTGCAATACCTTCTAATCCACCATTATCTTTCATACCGCCTAATAGTCCTTCCGCTTGTTTCATTATAGGCGCCATACCTTTGATGAGAGGACCCATACCTTTCATAGCTTCCGCCAATTGCAACTGCTGATTCATTAACCCTTGCGTATCCTGTGTTAGTTTTTTGATACCGTCTCCACCAATAACCTTATTAAGCTCATCATATGCATCTTCGATTGTTGCAGCGTAATCGATATCATACCCTCCTTTCTTTTTGTCTCGTCCTACTTCAAATGATTCGCTAGGCCCCGAGGCGGATTCCGCCGAAGGACTATTCGGTTCGTCAGAAGGAATAATAGGTTCTTGACTGGTTGAACTTGTCGAGGGAGCGCTGCCGCTTGATGAACCTTTTTGGCTGGAACTACCGTTTCCCGAACCATCGGTGAATCCTTCAACGCGTCTATGTTTACTTATTACAAATAAATTTACTAAAATAACAGGAACACCAAGAACAATTATCATATTTTTACTAAAGTTTCCAATTAACACTCCTAATAATATGAAATAAACAACGGCATCAATATTTCCCATAACGACATAAGTTATTATATTAATAAAGGCAATAAAAAATACAACGTGTAAAACAAGTTTATTTGTTAGAATTTTCGACAATGCGGCTTTGATTTTCATTTATATATATAATGTTTAAAAAAAAATTGATTTTTGAAATAATATTATTTAACAATATAAATAAAAACAATAAATGATTGAAAATGACGATGATGAATATAGTATTTCCACTAGTGAATATAGTGAATATGACGACTATGACTACGTGTACGAGCCAGAAGAAATTAGTTCTACAAAATACAACCTAGTATTAGCTGAAATTTATAATGCATCCGCTGACGGCGTCAATAATTTTTCAGAAATACATAACTGGCATATGGTTCTTTTTAGATTTAAACAGTATGACAATCTATGTATAATAAATGAATACCTAGGTAATTATTTATTTGATTTGGAAAGATGGCTGCATTCACCACATACCAATCATTCTACCATTCGAAATTACAATTTTATTTGTTTAAAAATCAAACCCGAAATTGCTCAATGTATTTATTTACACACAGGAGAATGTGTATGTATATTTAAAACAATTTGGTTGCGTTTAATTCAACGAACATGGAAAAAAATTTATAAAACCCGACAAGATATTTTAAAACAAAGATGCAAAGTCAAGTCATTATTATATAGAGAGATACGAGGTAACTGGCCAGTCACATGTGTAAATATGCCTACATTATTTGGGATGATGATTCATTACAAGAATCTGCATTAGGAATATCTTTATTAACGATATATTTTTTTTTAAAATGTACATTATTGTTGCCCGCAAAATAACCCAATGACGCTTCTTGTTTCACATCCAAGTGCGCCCAAAGCAATTTTATAAGCTTTTCAGGAAAAGATATTAATCGTTGTCTAACAAATTTATAAGTTTCAGATTTTTTGTATTTTGTTACCATTTCAAATTTTTTAGTAGTTTGAATTAAATTGAATTTCATTTTTAAATCAGAAAGTGTTTGTTCATAATTGTACAATAAGTCTTCATAGTTTATTAAAATATAGTTGTTTACTTTCGTTGGCATAACATTAATCAAATAGTTATTTTTAAGTTTACGCATTTCAAAAATATTTTTATATTTCTTTCCAGTAACATAATTTAAATCTTCAGGAATTGTATTATATTTATAAGTATAAGGTTTACTATTCATAAAAAAAACACTATCATTATTAGCGGTGTTGATTTCATCTGAAACTGAATAAAATTCATTAAATAAAAAATGATAGAGTGTTTTTCTATTAATTTCAGGAACATGATGCATTTCTTTTGAAAATGAATTTAACCAGTATATTGGATTTCGTATTATTCCAATAAATAAAGTGTCATCCGTGTTCACATTATCAAATTTGTTAAAACAAAAAAAATGTTTGTTGCCGTGCTCAATTGTATGTGTTATATTAAAATTAGATGATATACTTTCTTCTAAAAAATTAGTTCCGCTACATCTTTCCCCTAATATTGCAAATTTTTTTATTTGTGCAGCCATACAGAATAATAATATAAATGAATATTATATTATTATACTTTAAATATAATACTTATTTGGCAAGTAGCCGCTATAAATATTACATACTTACACTTTTTACACTTCGTCCACGTCGTCTTCTAGAGCTACTATAACTGCTTGATGATTTTTTGTGATTTTTATATGTGTAGCCTCCTTTTTTATTTCCCTTTCTTGTTCGATGTTTTTTGCCACCAAAAATTACTCCATTTTTTACAGCGACATTTGACGGTTTAAGCGCTTGGACAACATCATCTGCTGTAGTTGCACTATTAACTGCCGATAATGCGGTTGCATATTTATTATTTCGGTTACCCGTTTGTTTGATAATGGCTCCACTTTTGGCTTTTAACTCGCTTTTTAAATCTGATAGCTTTTTTGTTATTTGGGTTTTTTGCGAAATGTCGTATAAATTAATGTCAGTATCATTTGCTAATGAAGAAGCTTTGGGTTCTACAGGAGCAACAGGTGCTGCTGGTCCTGTTACTGCTGCAAACATTCCACTCATTACTGAACTTGCGTCCGTCCCGGTGACTGGACTACTAGTGCCTGGTCCCGCTTTAAGTGTGTCGTTGATTTTGTCAATAGTGTCGTTTATTTCTTGGAACAATTTTTTAACATCCTCCATATTTTTTGCGTTTGCAACATCATCTGTGAGTTCATTTAATCTTGCAACAGACTCGTTAATAGCTGTCGTGGCAGATTTGATTTTTTCTGTTAACATTTGATTTTGCTCAGTTAATTGTGTAATTTGAGCATTTAATTGCTGTATTTGATTCTGGAGGTCCTTCTCCTTTGCTTCACAGTCAAGTAGTTCTTTTGCTAATTTTTTGGCCTGAGTATTAGTATTGTCTATAATTTCTTGTATGTGACTATCGTTTTCTTCTATTTGAGCAGTTAATTTTGCGATTTTCGCATCATTTGCTGTCTGTTGGTCTTTTAATGCTTTTAAATTCTGGTCAGTTAAATTTTGAATTGTAGTTGCTTGTTGCGTATCACCTTTGCCGGCTAATTCTTTATTTAATGCTTCTACTTGCGTTTTTAAATTATTATTGTCTGCCGTTATTTGTGTGACTGTGGCCTCATCTGCATCAATTTTTTTCTGTAATTCCAAAATTTTTGCATCAGATTCTTCTTTTTGTTTTTGTAATTGCGCGGTTAATTGGTCTTTTTCAGATTGTAGGGTTGCAATCTGTGCCTGAAGTTGCTGTTTTTCAGTGGTGCTTGTGCCAATGTCTGATGTGTTTGAATCTACTTGTTTTTGCAAATTATTCAAATCGGATTTTAATTTAGTGATGGCAGTTCCTAAACCTCGAATTTTTTCGTTTATCTGGTTTAATCCATCATTTACTACCTTTATAAAAGCATCTTTGCTTTTAGTATTGTGTTCAATTGCTGCATTAATCTGACTTAACTTAGCAATACTTTGTTCAAATTGTTGTAAAAAATCTTCATCTGCCATATATATTTAATTTATATTTTTAATTTTTAAATTTCTACTTTCTGCTTTCTACTTTCTAAATTATCTATACAATATGTTTATTTTGCAAGGTTTTATGAATGTCGTGCGTATTTGATACTATTTCATCTAGATTCATTTGTATAGATTTCATTTCACTGACAATTTTGCGCTGTTCATGTTTTGCATCGGCTACGTTGTGTTTGGTTAAATTACCAGAACGCGTTAAATCATCTACATAAGTATTTAACAGTTGTAATGCCTTCATTTGGTCTTGTTTTTGTTTAACAATATAACTATAATATTTATCATAATCTTCTCTAACGACGCCTAAAAATTGATTTTGCTTGTATACAAATCGCAGTTTTTTTTGTTTTTCAAGCAACATTCTTCTTTTTGATTCAATTAAATTTTCCAAGTGAATTAATTGTTCATCTTTGTCAGCTAATTCATTGTTGTTTCTGTTAAAAGGAACTATAACATTCATTGTTAAATTATATATTTATATTATATTTAAAAAACAAATTTAAAATATTCCCTATATATTATTTAGGATGTCTAAAATTATTGCAGAACCATTGCTCGCGCATGACGATAATCGTTTCGTAATGTTTCCAATCAAACACAATGACATATGGGAAATGTATAAAAAACAAGTAGACTGTTTTTGGCGAGCCGAAGAAATCGATTTAACAAAGGATTTCACGCATTGGGAAAGCTTAAATGATGACGAACGATATTTTATATCGATGATTTTGGCTTTTTTTGCCGCGAGTGATGGAATCGTGCTTGAAAATTTGGCATCTAGATTTATGAAAGATGTACAATTATCAGAGGCGAGAGCGTTTTATGGGTTTCAAATTGCAATGGAAAATATCCATTCCGAAACATATAGTCTTTTAATTGAAACATATATTAAAAATTCGGAAGAAAAAGGTCGACTCTTTAATGCTATAGAAAATTTTCCTTGTATTAAAAAAAAATCGGATTGGTCGCAAAAGTGGATTAATGATAATAGAAGTAGTTTTGCGAGTCGTTTGGTAGCATTTGCTTGTGTAGAAGGGATATTTTTTAGCGGTGCATTTTGCAGTATTTATTGGTTGAAAAAGCGCGGATTAATGCAAGGTCTGACTTTTTCGAATGAGCTTATTTCACGCGACGAAGCGCTACATTGCGAGTTTGCTGTTCTTTTGTATAGCAAACTTCAAGTTAAATTGAAAAAGACTAAAATTTATGAAATTATAAAGGATGCAGTAGAAATCGAAACAGAATTTATATGTGAGGCATTACCATGCCGACTTATTGGTATGAACTCGCAAATGATGACACAATACATTCAATTTGTTGCCGATAGATTATCTGTGCAATTAGGGTATGATAAAATTTATGGCGTACCGAATCCTTTTGACTTCATGGAGCTTATAAGTTTGGAATCAAAGACTAATTTTTTTGAGAGTCGTCTGGGGGATTATGCTTTGGCTACAACAAGTGGAAAAACTGAAGCATTTGAGCTAACAGAAGATTTTTAAAATAAATGATACAATAAAACGTTATACGACATTATAAGACATTATAGTATTATTACTTAAAGACAATTTATTCTTTAATGTAAATGCCAAAAATACAAACGGATTACTCGAATACAATTATTTACAAAATTTGTTGTAAAGATGTTTCTATTAATGATATATATGTTGGTCATACAACTAATATAAATAACCGCAAACATAATCATAAATCTAATTGTTGTAATTCAAATTTAAAAAATTATAATTTATTTGTATACAATTTTATTAGAGAAAATGGTGGCTGGGATAATTGGTCTATAATTCAAATAGAACCTTACAATTGTAATAATAAAAGAGAAGCTGAAATGAGAGAAAGATATTGGATAGAAACACTTAATGCTAAATTAAATTGTAATAATCCTATTACAACAAAAGAAGAAAAGGAAAAACAAAAGCAAGATTGGTATGAAGAAAATAAACAAGAAATATTAGAAAAGACAAAAGAAAATTATAAAGAAAATAAAGAACAAAAATTGGAATATCAAAAACAATATATAGAAGAAAATAAAGAACAAATAAAAGAATATCAACAGGATTATAGAGTGAAAAATAAAGAAAAATTAAATGAACAAAAAAAGATATACAGGTCAGAACATAAAGAAGAAGCTTCTCATGCCAATAAAGCTTGGAAAGAAGCTAATAAAGAAAAAATATCCAACCAAACAAAAAAGGTTGTTGATTGTGAATGTGGAAACAACTACACATTTGGAAATAGACACAGACATCTTCAATCTAAAACTCATATTGATTACCAAAATCACCTTTGTGGTATTATAAAAGAACAAGAACCTAAAACATCTCAAGAAGAAAAATCAGAAATATTAAAACAAAAACAAAAGGAATATAGAGAGAAAAATTCTGAAAAAATTAAAGATTTTAAAAAAGAATATAACAAATCACATAAAGAACATATTAAAGAACAAATGCAAAAGTATTATGAAGAACATAAAGAAGAAATTAAACAAAAAACTAAACATTATGTTGAAGAAAATAAAGAAACAGTTAAAGAATATAAAGATGAATGGTATCAAAAAAATAAAGTCAAAATTTTAGCAAAACAAAAAGAAACATTTACTTGCGAGTGTGGTTCTGAAGTAAGGTGTTCTGGTAAAGCAGAACATAACAGAAGTACCAAACATAAAAAAATTATCGAACCATTTAACAATATACCATTACTTATTTCTTAGCCCCCCATTTGCTTTAGTTTCTCTCTTTGCCTTAGTAACTTTCTATCAAAGGTTGTACACATTTTAAATAATAATTAATAAGTATAATTATTTAAACATATTTTGCATTGTTTTAATAAATGATTACCTGCAATTTGATGGGTGGATTAGGAAATCAAATATTTCAAATATTTACTACGTTGGCTTGTGCAATTAAAAGCGGAAATATCTTTTTGTTTACCGATGCAGCAACACTAGGCTCAGGTACATCTACCATTAGGCACACCTATTGGGATACTTTTTTCGATCGATTAAAACACGTTACCACCAATGATTTTCCAGAATTAAAAGTAATTAAAGAAAAAGGCTACGAATATAATGAAATTGATTTAACTGAATTAAAAGACCAAAACATAATGTTATTTGGTTATTTCCAGAGTTACAAATATTTTGAGCAAGAATTTAATACAATTTGCGCGTTAATAAAATTAAAAGAGCTGAAAAGTGCGGTTTTAAATAACAATGAATATACGCGCGAGTTTTTACAGAACACTATTAGTCTTCATTTTAGGATAGGCGATTACAAAAAAGCGCAATATTTTCACCCTCTAATGCCGTACGAATATTATGAAAAATCGTTATTGTATATTGCATCGAACGCACCAAACGACAAACATGTATTATATTTTTGCGAGGAGGATGATATATTAGATGTATTGATAATCGTTAATCGGCTAAAATTAAAATTTCGAAATTTGAAATTTATTCGATGTTCCAGTAAATTATCTGATTGGGAGCAAATGTTGATGATGAGTCTGTGTCGTTGCAACATCATAGCAAATAGTTCTTTTAGTTGGTGGGGTGCTTATTTTAATTCAAGCGACGATAGGATAGTTTGTTATCCTTCAAAATGGTTCGGTGAAGTCGCGGTTGCTACGCATGATACAAAAGATTTGTGCCCACCTGAATGGGTAAAAATTGAAGTAGAGTAGAATTCGGGTCTCATTTATATTTTTTTAACAATCCTTCCACAAGTTTATGATTTCCTTTTGCATTATAAAATGAATTATTATGTATTCTGTGCAATACCAAAACCTCAGGACAATTATAAAATTTTCTTTTTAATTGTCTAATACGTAACCACATATCATAATCATTTAATCCTATCATATTTTCGTCCCAATGGCAAAATGATTTCCTTATAATTGAACTAGAATTAATTATTGGATTCACCGAGGTAAAATCAAAACCACTGATGTCTCCTACTGGAATTTTTGGTATAATTCCTGGTTTATCACCAAACCACATGCAATTACTGCCTATCACATCAAAATGCGTTATAAAAGGCACTTGCATTTGTAACTTATTCGGTCTCCAGATGTCATCCACATCGAGAATGGCCACATAATCGTAGGAACAGAATTTTATCAATTCGTTCAACGTTGCCGATTTGCCTTTAATATTATAGAAATCAAATACTCTGATTTTACCATGTCTGCACTTTGTTTCGTACGTTTTCGCTATTTTATAAATCTCCGAGTCCTGCGGATGACCGTTGACACCTATTAACAATTCCCAATTAGTAAACGTTTGGTTTATTACAGAACGGATGGAGTCATCTATAAATTCAATTCCATTATAAATAGGAATTAAAATACTTATCATTTATTATTTCTGCTTACTATTTTTATATGATTTAATCGAATTAAGAATATTTATCTATTATATGACAAAAAAGACAATAAAAAGAACAATTAGAATAAAAAGAAAACGGAATAAAACAAGGGTCAAAAGAAGAACAAGACGCTGTCGTAAAGGCGGAACAATTCTAGGAATGGGAAAAGATGGGTGCATTATTGATTCTCTTTCTTGTGGTCAATTTTCGAGAAAAAATGGATACGTAGCTAAAATTTTTAAAAAGGGAATTACTATAAACAAAGCGATAAACGATAAATTAGCACAAATAGACCCCGACGACAAAAGATTTAATCGCTATTTTTTTCCGTTAGATAACAAATTTGACCAAGATATGAAAAATAATCCAGATATACTCGCTTGTTTTAACACAAATGGTGAGTCGGATGATATGACAGCGGTTGTTTTTGAGAAATATTTAATACAGTTTAACCCTAAAACCATGACAAAATCTCAATACAGATATTTGCGGGAATCACTTGAAATATTAAAAACAAATGGGATTTCACATGGAGATTTGCCAGATAATGTTATGTTAGACCCTAATGATAACATGCCACGCATAATTGATTGGGAAAATGCAACATTTTCTGTAAACGAATCGGATTTTATAATAGATTGGAATGCATTTTTATTTCACTACAAAGTATCAAAGCCTAAACTAACAACACAGCCGGACTATGATAACAATCTTTGAAACATAAACCAATTATCATAATTTTCATTTTTCTCTCTAGCCAAAGAAAAATGTTTCTGTTGAGAAAAAATGCAATCTAATAAAATAGTTTGGTCATCTTTTACAAGACATTTATTCATTAAATATAATTTTAATTTAAGATTGTATGTAATTGCCCACCAATCTACTTTATCTTTATGTAGTATAAAAAACCCACCGGCAACTGTATTTTGCTGTGGCGGTATAAAACCTATAGGCAACCCTTTCTTGTTTTTTTTATTAATTAATTTATATAAGTAATTCATATAATTATCATTATTGCTAACACATCCGTAATAAATTTGTGTTTTCTTTAGTGACAGTACAGTTGCTGAATTCGGCCATTTAGATAAATGTTGTGTATTAAGGTCCTCTGGGCGATTGCGAAAATACCCAATATCACACCAACCATAAAATTCTGTATCGAAATATTTATTAGTAGCGGTTTCATTTACGAACCATACTTTTTCAGACCATAACATATTCAGATGCCAGTCTACGTTAAAATTAGATTTGTTGTTGAAAAAAAGGTTGTTTTTGTGGTTTTCAATCCAATAGGTTTTGTATTTATAATTATAAAAATGTTCTAAAGGTTTCAGAACTATTTTAATATTTGGATTTTCTCTCGTATCAATATATTTAACACTTATTTCGTCAGTATAAATGACTAAATAAAATTTGTTCACAATGGAAATCAAATTATTCATCCATTCAACGTACAAAGTATGCTTAAATTTTGATTTAATAATATAAAAACAACTAGAAAATGTTATTGTCATTTATATGTAAATAAATAAATGATTTATTTTATATTATTTGTTTTACTTTTTTCATTTTATAAAGTATAAAAAATAAAACATAAAAAAACAAATGAATAAATAATATGATTGAACAAGATTTCATATTATTAATTATGAATTGCAAGAAATATGCGGATAAAGCATCGATTCAAAAAACTACATGGTTGCGAAATATACCGTCACGTTTAAAATATTATCACGTTATAGGCGATGAAGAACTGGCCGACTCTTTCAAATTTGACGAGGAAAATAATGTACTTTGGTTAAAAGTGGGAGACGATTATAATTCATTACCCAAAAAAGTGATTTTTGCTTATCAGGCTATTTACGATACACATAAGTTTACATTCATTTTTAAAACAGACGACGACCAAATGCTAGTCAATGTACAATTTTTTGACGTAGTAATTAACCTACTCGCCAATAAGTTTCCTAAGATACATTACGGAGGAAACGTTGTAGACGTTCCACAAGCATATTTGTCTCAATATCATAGAATACATCCTGAGTTGCCGTTATATTTGCCTGTACTAAAAACAAAATATTGTAGTGGGCGATTTTACTTTCTCTCTAGAGAAGCAATTGTCAACTTAATTTCAAAGAGAGAACTTATTTGCAAAGAGTTTTTGGAGGATTATGCTATAGGTTACAATTTGTCTGAGTGTTATAAAGAAAATATGTTAAAAATTTGCACCGATAATTCGTTTAAAGATATGTGTTAAAAATTGTTATTTGATTTATTTATTTATACAACAGTTAATAATATCAATTTTTATTATTAACTATTTTACCTGAGTTTAAAAGAGTCTTTTAGAGGTGCCATTTTTTTTAAATATTTGTACTCTTTTATAAGTTTTCGCCTTTTCGACAACAGGTTGTGTCATTTTATTTTTAGTTTCTATACGCTTTTGTCTCTCTTTTTCTTCTTTTTCTTCCTTTTTATTATTTATAAATTCCTTCTTTTTGACAATTTCGTCTATGTTATCTTTATTTTGATACATTTTTGTATATTTATTCAGTTTGCTGTGTAAATTTACATTATTATCCATATTTATTTTAAAGTTAATAGCTTCTTCCTGGACAACTTCTGCTTCCTGATTATCTTTACTTTGTTGTGCTTTTATATATTTAGTCAGTTTGCCGTGTAAAGTTACATTATCCAAACTGATTTTATTTTTAACATTTATAGATTGTGTATGATACGTTTTTTCTGCAGAATTACGGAGTGTGTCGATTCGTGTTGTATTGACAGGCTCTTCGTATTCAGGTTCTTCATCTTCATAGTCAGGTTCTTCATCAAAACATGTACTAAGGCTTTTATCATTTACTACACGATTAATTATGTTTTGATACAAACGATGGTCTTTCTGCATAATGCTATGGTTTATCATAACAATAATGTTATCTTTGTATTCCTCATCGAAATTGCTGGTATATAATTTGGCAATAATATTTTTAGGGTCCAATGTTTCAAAGGTGAGATTATTTACTTTTAGTTTGTCATGCTTTTCCATTAAAACGTTGTACAAAATTTCTCCATTATACTCGATTTCTGTGACATTTTTAAACTGTTTTAAAAAATGGTATGCTTTTGTCATTTTACCATTATAATAAACTTTATGATGTTTGCTCGTTACAGTTTTTTTATTAGGTTTATTGAGCCCTAAAGAATGTTTTTCAAAACAAACTAAATGGGTGTCTTGGGTGATTGTTTTGGTGATGGCAACTATTGGATTATTATGAATAGTATGAATATCTGTATTGATTTTGTCAATAGGAATGTTTCCTTGGTCGGTTGTTATAGGTGTTCCAGCTGGGAAACAAATGTTAGATATTACGATTTTTTCATAAGTATAGTCGAGACTATTACTAGAACTAGGAACGGATGTCCATATACCTCCATCATAAGCAACCGCAGTTTGATACGTTCCATCTGACGACATTGCTACTCCATGCCAATTACCTAACACACCTAGAGGTGCATCTGATTTTGTCCAATTTTTTCCAGTATCTGTAGAATAGTATATACCTAGGCCATTCGTACAAGCAGTTTGATACAATCCATCTGACGACATTGCTACAGTAAGCCAAATACCTAACACACCTAGAGGTGCATCTGATGCTGTCCAATTTTTTCCAGTATCTATAGAATAGTATATACCTCCTCCGTTGACAACAGCAGTTTGATACGTTCCATCTGACGAAATAGCTACTCCTAGCCAGAGAGCTGTAGGTGCACTTGTTTGTGTCCAATTTTTTCCAGTATCTGTAGAATAGTATATACCTCCGCCACTTGCAACCGCAGTTTGATACGTTCCATCTGACGACATTGCTACTCCATGCCAACCAAGTGGGTCTGCAGTTGATGCTGTCCAATTTTTTCCAGTATCTGTAGAA
>Ga0315283_10003767_pt1 | contig 13039 bp, 8 predicted proteins | sample YL17G09_0_MG_FD_204541 | JGI IMG/M metagenome (GOLD analysis project Ga0315283, IMG submission 204541) | Sediment microbial communities from Yellowstone Lake, YNP, Wyoming, USA - YL17G09_0 | ecosystem: Environmental > Aquatic > Freshwater > Lake > Sediment | place: USA: Wyoming | collected...
GTTGTAGCCGGCCTCGGCCATGCGCTGCTGGCGATACTCGCGCGTCGTCCAGCGCGTCATCTCGACCATCTTGATCTTCCAGGGCTCGGCCCACGATTGTTTGGCTGCATCGCGCACGCGGATGCGAGAGGTATCGGTCATTTCTTTACTCCTCGGATTGATTGTATGGATGAGCCAGACCTTCGAGGTCTCGCTGACCTCGAAGGTCTCACCCGCTTCTGGCGGTGATCCGGTGGACGCCTGGGCCGAGCACGGGCAGCTCTGCTACACGGCTGCCGTCAACGGTCACGTGCGGCCAGGGGCCGCATTCCTCCGGCAGGACGACCGCGACCTCGCATGCCTCGGGCACGATCACCGAAAGCTCGAAGCACGCCGCGCTATGCCGCCAGGCTACGGTGATGTCACCCTGCGGGCTGGGGAACGTCCCTTCGGCCCACGCCAACTCGGCCGGATGCGGGGCCACGCGGCAGCGGCTGAAGCCGGGGGCCAGCGGCGTCACCCCCAGCACCTCGGTTGCGAGGTCGAAAGTCGGCGTGGCTGACCAGGCGTGGCATAGGCTGGTAATTTCGGCGAGCTGCCAGGTCTCGCGCAGGGTGGTCTGCCCCTCGGCCAGCAGCGCGCCCCAGCGCACGCGGATGTTTTCGACCAGCACGGCGTGTAGTCCGGCCTTGCTCAGCGCCCGGTGCAGGTGGTGCATGACGAACGGCTGCGCTAGGACAACGTGGTGTTCCTCGTCGAAGAGCGGCGCCGCGGTGTCCCCGTCTCCCGTGCGGGTCAGCACCAGCCGCTTCCCGTCGAGAATGGTGGTCAGGATCCGCGCCCAGCGCTCGCGCGGCGCCACGTCGCAGGCGATCGCCATCGCGTTGGCCTGCTGGCTGATCCTACGGCTGAGGACGCCGTGGCTGCGGGCGTCGGCGTAGACCCCCCGCGCCTCGTCCCACAGGTGCGCGTTGATCGCGGACGTCACCTGCGCGGCGAGTGCCTGATGACGCGTCGCCATGCTCGGCCAGCCGGCCTGATGCGCCAGCGCAGCGGCGGCATGTAGCGCGGCCACAAACTGGGCATTGAGCGCCGTCACCTGGCCCTGCTTGTCCAACTCGGCCCAGTCTATGAACACCCAATGGGGCACGTCGCGCAGCAGCCCATCCGCGTCCAGGTGGCGCTCGAACCAGCCGATGGCGCGTGCAACCGCCGGGTAGAGTTCAGCGGCAAGGGCGGTGTCGCCGGTGTAGGTCACGTAGCGCTCGATCCCGAGGATCCAATAGAGGCAGAAATCCGGGATGTTGAAGGAGTTGGTGACGCCGAAGTCGCAAGAGGCCGCCATCATGGTCATGCCGTCGGGCTGCTGCGACCCCGCTGCCTGCCGGAGGAGGCGAGCGGCAAGCAGTGCATCGCCAAAGGCGGCGTAGTTCACCAGCATCTCGACATAGGCATCACCCACCCACTGGCGCTGTTCGCGCGTGGGGCAGTCTTCGTAGGCATCGTGCATGCATAGGCGCAGCGTGTCGGCGCCAGCCTGCCAGATGCGGTCGAGCTGCGGATCGGAGCAGGCGAAGCGGCCGCGCACGCCGACCGGGTAGCCGGTGGCATTGACGCCGATGCGGCGCACGCGGAGGGGTCGGGCGCAGTTGCGGAACGTGACCTGAAGATAACGGAAGCCCGCCCATTCGAACTGCTCCCACGTCTGAGACCCTTCGCGTGTGATATAGCGGTGGGCCTGGCGCACGCCGTCATAGCCAGGGATGCCCTCGACTGGATGCACGCGGCCATCAGGCTGCAGCCGATCGCCATAGGCGAAGTCAACGATCGTGCCAGCCGGGCCATCCAGCTCCAGGCGCACGCGGCCGGTGACAATGCCGCCGAAATCCAGCACGAACGAGACGCTCTGCTCGGCGGTGGTGGTGATCTCGGCGCTTCCTGCATCTGCCACCAGGTTCTCGACGCCGTGAGCCTGACAGCGCGTCAGGGGCGACACAGCCTCCTGGGCCATCTGCGCGGCCACGTCGCCCACCTCGGGCGCGTTGTCCACCTCGCCCAACAGGGTGATGGCTTGTGCGCAACGCCACTCTTCCCATAAGGGTGGGATGGCGCGGGGGGTCAGCGCGGGGAAGGGGACGATGTCGCCGGCGTAGTTACGCCCCGGAACACGCAACACCTCCGCCGCATCCCAGCCCGCATCGTCGAACGACGGTTGTGTCCAACGGGGCGGTTCTCGACGGGCATCGAACACCTCGACGAAGCCCAGGCTGCAGCCGGGGGTGTCGCGCTGCCAGGCATCGGCCTGACGGTAACGCCACGTCTCGTCCGTATTCACAGGGGTTGACCCCGCGGCCGTGACGACATCGCCTTGCAGATAGAATCCGCCGCAGCCGAAGACGCGCGCCTGCTCCCAACCAGGCAACTCGTACCAGGCGGTCACGCGGCCGTAGGAGTGGACCAACGCGGCGATGACGTTGCGCCCCACGCGCAGATAGGGCGCCAGGTCGTAGGCGTCCACGGGCTGCAAGGCGGGGCTGCAACGCGCCGGACCGCGTCCGACCAGGTGGCCGTTGGCGAAGAGTTGGTAGCGGCCATCGGCCGAGGCGACCACCGTGGCGTGGCTGGTCGGGGCTGCCAGTTCGAAAGTGCGGCGGAAGTAGATGAAACGATTGCTCTCGGCGGCAAAGGGCGGCGGGCCGCTGACGAACGCCAGTTTGCCGATGCCCCGCTGGCGCCAGATCCATTCGGCGCGACGCTCAAACCAGGCCATCAGCCCAGCCCTCTTTCGGCCAGGAACCGGCCGTAGATCTGGCCGACCACGGCCGGCCGTTCGAACAACACGCCGAGACTAGGCAACGTCGCCAGGCGCGCGTCGGGCAGGATGGCAACCAGGCGCTGCGCTAGTTCGATCGGGTGCAGGGCATCACCCGGCCAGGCGATCACGCACGCGGGCACGTCCAGATTGGAGGCTTGGGGCAGATCCGGCATGACCCACTGGATGCAGGTCTCGCAGGCGGTTGCCAGGCTGGTGGGGTCGTGAACTGACTGCATCTCAGCGATGGTCGCGATTACCTCGGCCGTCGCGCCACCCTGTCGCAACCGTTCAGCGGAACGCTGGAGGTATCCCGCCATGCCGAACGTCCTGATTTCGTAACCCGTGTTGCTGATCTGATCGGCGACGGGGTTGGGCGTCTCGCTGAAGGCGGGGGCAGTGAGCAGCAGCGCGCGGACCCGCTGCGGCCAGCGCATGGCGAAGCGGAGCGTGGTCGCTGCGCCCATGGACTCGCCGCCGACGATGGCCTGCTCGATGCTCAGGGCATCCATGACCGTCTCCATATCGCCGGCCATCCGCTCCAGATCGTAGAGCGCCGGATCGGTGACCGGCGTCGAGTCGCAGTGGCCGCGCTGGTCGTAGATGACGATTCGGAAGCGCTCGGCGAGCGGCGCAAACTGCCGGCGCGTGCCGTGCCGGTTGCCGGTCAGCCCGTGGGCGAAGACCAGCCACGGCCCGGCGCCGGAGGTTTCGACGGCCAGTTCCAGGCCATCGGAAGGCACGCGGAGAAATGTGTCGGCCATACAATGATGCTCCTATCGAGTCAAGCGGACGACAGCATACTCGTCCAAGTGTTCCAGGGTGACGATGCTCGCGTTTTCCGAACGGACTACGGGCAGCGGCCGGCCCCGGCCGTCATACGCTGAGGCAATCGGCTGCCCGTGCATGTGGATGCGCACGCCTCGGATCGGGATAACCTCGTCCAGCACCACGTGGCCTGGTGTCTCGCGCAACAAGAGGAAGCCGCCCAAGGCGGGCTTCCCGATGACGCCATTGACCAGGCAGACCACCAGGTCATCCCCCTGGCGGCTGAAGGTTGCTTCCACGATGCTCGGAGCTTCCACCCAGATGGATGGCATGGCGAGCTGGCGCAGCAGATGTTCCAGGAACTCGCGGAGGGCCGGCAGCCCCTGGCGCACATACTCAGCGAAGAGGCGCGGGGCGCAATAGACATAACGACCGGCGCCGTACTGGCCGGCGACGACCGAGGGTTGGCCAGTTTCCGCGCCGGGAGCGACGTTGTGCGATACCCACCTCTCCGCTGTGACGGCGATATTCGGCGCAACGTGTGTGGCTAGGACGCGGACGTCTCCCTGGGCGCGAAAGGTCAGTGTCTCGGCGACGCGCAGGTAGGTGCTGCTCAGCGGGAAGGCCGGCTTCAAAAAGCTGGCTGGGTGGGGTAGAGGGGCTGTGATCTCGACCAGGCCGAAGCCGGATACCGGGGGAGGCGTTGCGGTGAGGCTGGCCGTGGCCGTCCGGTGTGTGAAGAGCAGCGCGCCGCCCCCGCGGACGTACTCTGTTACCGCCGCGGCCGCCTCGGCTGTCAGGTGATGGACGTCGGGGACGATGACGAGGGCGAAGCCGCGCAACGCCTCGACCGTCAGGCTCGCTTCGGCGATCACGTCAAACGGCCAGTGGAGCTCGGTCAGCAGCCGGTAGGCGCCGGCGAAATCGAGTTCCTCTTCCGGGTGCAGCGCCGTGCTGCGCGCGGCGTAGAGCAGCGCTATCTCGGCATAAGGCGTGCTGCCGCGCATGTGGGGCGCCAGATTGTCTACCACTTCGTAGGCGGAGCGTATCGCCGCGGCCGCCTGCGCGTCGAACGAGCCGTCCATGTTGGGCTGATCCACCCACATCAGCGCGCAGTTATGGGCCAGCACGGTCGCCGCCTCCCAGTGCATCAACGTCTGGCCCTTGGTGGTAAAGTCCCAGTCCTGGTTGAAGCGGTGGCCGATCAGCTCGACCTCGCGGCCTGCGGCTTCGGCCCGCATGATCTTGGCCAGCGCGCTGTCACGCAGGTAGTTGCGTCCAAGCGGGTTGACTTCGAACGCAACGTAGTCATCGGCATCGTAGGGCAGGCCGAAGTTGTGCGTCGTGCGCACCACCTTGCCCGCTGCGCGGATCGCCGCCTGCGCGTCTTGATGGAAGCGGCCCAGCGACTCAACCGCGAACGCCAGGTAGTCAGGCGTCAAACTCGCCGGCAGCGGTGCGGCGTGCTCCCTGGCCCACCTCGCCTGGCAACTGGCGCAGGCACAGACCTTGCGCGCCGGGTTCAGGAAGAGGATGTCCAGGAAGAGGGCTGGGCAGTCGTAGCCGGCGGCGATCTCGCGGAGTTGAGCCAGAGCGTAGTCGCGATACGGCGAATTCACGCACAGGTAGGTCCACCGGCCGGTCACCTGGTCATCGTCGGGCGCGCCGCGGCGGATGGGCGCGCCTGACGCATCGCGCATGGCCCACTCGGGATGGGCGCGCACGGCGTGCTCATCCCAGCCGACGCTGAAGTACGCATACGGGACGATCTGCCGTGCGCGTAGTCCGGCCAGGATCTCGCCGAAGAGGTCTTGCGGCACGTTCGGGTGGCGCGGGTAGCTCGGCGTGGCGTAGTAGCAGTGCCCCCAGTGGTCCTTGGCGTAGACCAGCACCGAATCCACGCCCAGGCCGGCGCAGGCCGCCACGTAGCCCGCCGCGCTCGCCTTCGCCAGCGTGCCCGGCACAAACGACGAGAAATGGTAGTCAACAATCAGCCGCTTGTAGCCCAGGCGGTCATAGGTCGGTCCCGGCATGGTCGAATAAGCTCCTCACGCGTCTAGATCCGGCAGATTGGCGTGGGCATCCGGCCCGAAGTAGCGCAGGATCACCAGCGGCTCGTTGCCCAGGTTGACGACGCGCACCCCGGCGCGGGCCGCCGGTGCGCTGACAAAGTACTCGTCGTCGGTCAGCTTGCCATAGCGGATCAGCGCCGGACAGCGCAGCGGCCAGTAGCCCAGCCGGCCGTACCCCTGCATCAGGATCATGCCGAAGGCCCCGGAGTCGCACAACACGATTTCGGCGCCCGGGGCTACGGTGAGCTCCTTCGCGCTGAAAAGCTGACGGACCTCCACCTCGACCGCCGAGAGCCGCGGCGCCAGATGGTGGCGGCGGAACTGCGGGTCGAGATTGGCGTCCCAGTCAAGCATGTCCAGGAGGTAGATGTCGGTTGGATGCAGTTTTTGGCCGCCGGCCTGGCATCAGGAAAGAGCGCGGCACCCAGGTCGGTGCCCGGCGCAAGATGCCTTCGCCAGCCTTGATCGCGGCGCGGATCAGGTGAGAGTGCGTTGAGTCAGCCATAGGACATCTCCAGACCGCAAACCTTCGAGGTTTCCGAAACCTCGAAGGTCTTGCAAAGGCCGGTTTCAGGCCAACGCGTACCCTCCGCCCCCGGCCTGGCTCCCGCGCTCGCGGGTCAGTTTTGCGGCGTAGCCGCCGGATCGGAATGCGGCCATGGGATCAGGGTCGCGGCCCATCTCGACGCGCGCCTGGGCCAACAGCGGGCGGACGTCGGTCTCGTAGGCGTCCACCAGCACGCGATGCGCAGCCAACACGTCGCCGGCGGCCTGAGCCTGCGCCAGCGCGGCGCGATCCACCAGCAAGGCCTTCGCGTAAGCCGTCTGGCAGTTGAGGATCGACGCGATCATGGCGTCCACCTTGCCTTCGATGTTGTGCGACTGGTCAATCATGTAGGCCACATTGCGGGCACAGGCCGCCACGGCCGGATCGGCCGATTGCGCGGCGGCGACCAGCTCATTGTAGATGCAGAAAAGCTCGAAGGGGTTGACCGAGCCGACCATCAGGTCGTCGTCGGCGTACTTGCGGCTGTTGAAGTGGAAGCCGCCCAGCCGACCCTCGTCCAGCAGCCAGGCGACGATTCCTTCGATATTGGTGCCCTGGGCGTGATGCCCGGTATCCACCAACACCTGGGCCTGCGGTCCCAGCTTCATGCAAAGGGCATACGAGGCGCCCCAATCGGAGATGTCAGTATAGTAGAAGGCCGGCTCGAAGAACTTGTATTCTACCAACATGCGCACCCCCGCGGGTAACGCGGCGTAGACCTCGGCCAGGGCGTCTTGCATACGGTGCTTGCGCGTCCGGATGTCATCCTGCCCGGCGTAGTTTGTGCCGTCGCCGAACCAGAGGCTGTACGTGTCGGAGCCGGCCGCTTTCAGGACTTCGATGCACTCCAGCATGTGGGCGATGGCGTGGCGCCGCACCGCGGGGTCGGGCGAGCAGACCGAGCCGAGGCGGTAGCTGGCGTCCTGGAACAGGTTGGGGTTGACGGCGCCGATTTTGACGCCAAGCTCGGTCGCGTAGTGAGCCACAGCGGCCCAATCGGAGTCCGGCGCGCCATCCCAGGGGATGTGAATCGCAACCGTGGGCGTGACGCCGGTCAGCCGATGCACGAGGGCGGCGTCTTGCAGCTTTTCGTGAATCGTGCGCGCCGCGCCGAGCCACGGGAAGACCTTGAAGCGCGTGCCGCTGTTGGCATAGCCCCACGAGGGGGTCTCGATATGTTGCGCCTTGAGCGCGACCTTGATGGCCTCGACATTCAAGCCACGGCTGGCTAATTGCTCTGCCAGCAGGGGATAGGCGGAGAGATAATCGGACATGATGGGCAACTCCTTATAACTCACCCGCTGGTCATTGCGGGTGCGAGCATCGGGCTTGGGTTGAGCAGCCGGCACGCGCAGGAGCGCCTCACCGGCCAAGCGGAGATGCGTCTCCATCGCCGCTTGGGCCTTTTGGGGGTCTTGAGACGCTACAGCTTCATACACCGCGCGATGGCTGGACGGGCTGTCTACGAGCAGATGGCTCCGACCGCCGGCGTTGAGCCAGTCGTCCATCAGGTGGTGCAGAGCGGCCGAAATGGCGACGATCAGTTCATTGTGTGTTGCTGCAGCCAGCGTCTCGTGAAAAGCAGCGTCAGCCGCCGCGTAAGCGACCAGATTTCCCCCGGCAAAGAGCTGTTCGGAACGGCCGATAAGTTGGCCGAGCTCCGCCACGTCGGCATCTGTGGCCCGCTCGGCCGCCAGGGCGGCCAGGCCCGGTTCCAGGATCGCGCGGAGCTTGATGATGTCGTCAACCGTGCAGTTGCCGAAAACGAAGTAGCGTTTGATGGAGTCGGCCACCACCGAGTTGGGCATGTTGATCACGTAGGTGCCGCTGCCTACCTTCATTTCGACGATGCCCCGTTGCTGAAGTAACCCGAGCGCCTGGTGAACGGTTGTCCGATTGATGCCGAACTGCTCGGCCAGCTCCCGTTCGGTGGGCAGTTGCATGCCCGGCTGGAGCTGGTTGGCCGCAATTGTCTCCTGCATCCGGTCGGCTACCTGCTCGTACAGCGGCTTGCGGGTGATCTGAAGCGATCGAAATATGTCAGTGTTGTTCGACATGCTGAGTTCCGAGACTACAGGCTTACGGGAGGTGCGTTAGCTTCCAACGCTGGGAAACCGAGATTCAGCGTTCCTATTCCTTGACTGCCCCAGCGGTCAGGCCCGCGACAAAGGTACGTATGGTGATAAGGAAGAGCAACACCATCGGCAGGGCGGCAATGACCGCCGCTGCCATGCCTGCCCCGGGTTCAGGACGCGCCATGCCATCATTGAAGAAGATGACGGCGGAGACAGCCGTGCGGGCGGCGGGCGAATTGGCGACCAACGTCGGCCAGGCATAGTCGTTCCAGATCCACCAGATTTGAAAGATGGCCATGGCGCTCAGAGCTGGGAGCGCCAGCGGGACGCCGATGCGCCAGAACTGCTGCAGCGGTCCTGCGCCGTCGACCTTGGCCGCATCGAACATTTCCGCTGGTAACTCGGCAAAGAAGCTGCGCAATACGAAAATTATCAAGCTCTGATGCGCGCTATACGGCAGGATCAGCGCCCACAGCGTGTTTTGCAAGCTGAACTGGATGATGAGCTGGAAGGTGGGGACGAGCAAGACGGTGCTTGGCACAAAGAGAATGAGGAGAAAGGCAAAGAATAGAAAGTCGCGACCAGGGAACTCGAAGCGCGCAAAGACAAAGGCAGTCAACGCCGCCATCAATAAACTGGCAGCAATCGAAACCAGTCCAATAACCACGTTATGCCAGAGTGGGTCTCGCATGAACTTCCATGCCAGACTATAGTTTTCGAGCACCAGGGGAAAAGTGATCCCCATCGGGTTCGCGCCGAATTGATAGACGTCCTTGAACGATAGGTTAATCAGTGTCAATATGGGCACGAAGGTAATGAGCGCCAAGACGGCCAAGATGGCGGTGATCACGATTTGCCCCGAATTGCGCCGCAAGTTATTGATCATCGGCGTCTATACTCCTGATTTTCCGGTCCGAAGCCGAGTGACCATCGAACGAACTATCACGAGCAGGAAAGTCACGGCGAACAGAACATTGCCGATGGCGGATCCATAACCGAGATCCAAATCATCGCGCACCGCCCGATACATCTGCAGACCGGGGACCAGCGTGCCTGCGGAACCGGGACCACCGTTCGTCATGATCAATGGCGCATCGAAAGAGCGGATATAGAAAATGAAGGTCAGCGCGACCAACACCAGCATTTGGCTCCGAATGAGCGGCAGCTCAATATAGAAGAAACGCCGCATGGAACTCGCGCCATCGACTGTCGCTGCATCCAACAGCTCTCTGGAAATTGATTGGAGCGCGGCCAGATATACAAGGAAATTCAGTCCGGCGATCCACGGAAAGGCGACAAAGATAATTCCCCACAATGCCGTATGTGGATCACCCAACCACCAGCGGGTGATGCCGCCGAGTCCGATGGCGCGCAGCACGATGTTCAGACCGCCGTCCATCCCGTAGAACCAACGCCAGACAAAGACGATCACGGTTCCAGGGACAACAATGGGCAGCACGAATAGCATGCGCCACCAGAATTGGCCGACGCTTGACCGCACATGCGCGACAAGGGTCGCGCCCAAAAGCGGCAGGGTCAGGACGATGGCAATGTTGGCGATCAGGAGTATCGCCATGTTGCGCCATGCGGCAAGGGTGATCGGATCCTCGAACATGCGTTGATAGTTTTCCAGCCCGATCCAGACCGTGCGCTTGATATCCCAGTAGGTGAAGGAATGATAGAAACCAGAGGCCATCGGGTAGTAGTAGAAGACGAGCGCGGCGATCAGGCTGGGACACAGCAGCAGGTACAGCGTCCAGTTGCGGCGAATGCCTCGTAGGAGTTCGGCCCGACGGTTCACAACGGGGAGTATCAGAAGCGGCGTGAGTGCGCGATTCTCTAGGCTATTTCCCATGAGTCCGTCCCATCTTTCGAAGGACATCTTCCAGTCGCAAAGTAGGTCAGACAGGATCCCTGCCGGGCCCTGTCTGACCTACTTTCACCCGTTCGGTCCTACCACTTATCGGCGTTCCACTCCGGATGCTCGCGAATCGCCTTTTCAGCGAGCTGATCAGCCAATCGCTGCCATGCTGCGAGCGCCTGATCGAGGTTCACGGTTCCACCCAGGTAGTCCTGGTAGATCTTGACTTCTTGGACGCTGTTGGCGGGACCAAAGGCATTGTTGATGTCAAGCCCACTGGCGGCCTTGCCTGGTTGGATATAGCCGCGCCAGCGCTCTTGCATGACCTTATCGTTCGGGAAGATCTTGTCAACTGGCGTGCCCTCTTGGAAACAAGGCACAGGCTGCAAGCTGCACCAGAACTCATTCGCCTTCGGGCTGGTGACATACTGTGCTAGGTCCAGCGCCAGGTCCAGCTTGCCCTTGTCCACCGCGGTCTTGGGGATGAAGAGGTACTGTCCGCCGGCGCCCGCGGCCGAGGTGCCATAACGTACCACCTTGCCGTCGCCGCCTTCTTTCAAGGGCGGCTGATAGTACGAGCCCCAAGGAAACTTGATGTTTGGGTCGGCTGCGATGGTGGACACATTGAGACGAGAAAGCCAGCGGAAGGCGACTTTACCCTGGACGAAGGGATCGCCAGGGGGCGGGGGCGCCAGGTAGCCCTCGTGGAAATACTGCGACATCTCCTTCGTCAATTCAAAGACGGAACGCATGTCTTTGGAGGACAATTTGCCTTTCTTGAGGCACCAAACAGCCTCGATCTGGGAGATGCGCCCATCCGCCTTTTCGCCGGCTTGACCATCGCAGGCCTTGATGACATCGCCGAGGAGTTGTTCGCTCCAGATGCCCGTCTGCCAGGTGAAGGCGTACGCCTCATTTCCAGTAGATGGCATATAGAAAGGCTGGAAGCCGGCGGCTTTGATCTTTTTCAGTGCATCGACGAACTCAGGCCACGTCGTGGGCAAGGTTTTGACGCCGGCCTTGTCCAGGATCTCCTGGTTGTAGAGCAGCGCGCCGTCGCCTAAATTGCCGACGAAGGTGTCCGAAACCATCAAGGTTTTGTCCTGGGTCGTCACATTGTTCAGGGCAATGCCATTCAGCGGAAAGTCCTCTTTCCAAGTCTTGTTGGTGCTGTAGGGGTTCGGCTTGGCGAGGTCAGGAGCGAAATCATACTGCAGATCGACATCCATCTGTGCCGGTGATGGATAAAGCATCACCACGCCATCCGCCAGGGTCTTACTGCGGAGATTGGTGGCGATGTAACCGAAGATATCGGTCACTGTGCCGAGCATCGGCTGATACTTGACGGTGACACCCGGATGATTGGCTTCCCATTGCTTGATAAGCTGATGGAAGGTGTAATTTGGGTGATTGGGATCAGCGCCAATGTCGCGCCAGGTATTGAGCACCAATTCGCCCTTCAGGTTTGACTTACTGGCTGCTGTGGCGACTGGCGCGGCGGGTTTCGCAGCAGGAACTGCGGCCGGTGCGGCAGTTGCCGCGGGCGCTGCGGTTGGTGCCGGCGCGCTGGTCGCAGCCGGTTTGGGAGCCTCTGTAGGCTTGGAAGCTTCGGACGGCTTCGGCGCCTCAACTGCTTTGGGTGCTTCAGTTGGCTTGGGCGCCGCAGTCGGTGGCGCCACGGTCGGTGCTGGCGTTGATGCAGGACTACATGCCGCTGTCACCAGAAGCAAGATCATCCCGACCAGGGCAGCAGAAACGACGGAACGAAGTGACTTGTTGCGCATGGTTTCTTCTCCTCTCAGAAGAGTGATGAGATGACACGCTGATGAGCGAGGTTGATTGGTCGGCACTGACTCCGGGTAACTTGGATGATTGTTACATTGGCTCAACCAATGCGTGTGCAGATTATCGCATCATGGAGGATTTGTCAAATGGCGTAGCTGAGGGGTGTTACTGCTCAGGGAAAATGTCCGGGTTAGCTGCTCACGAGAAATGCTCCGCATACTTGGAGTATGCGGAGCATAACCTTGAACTCGAAACAGCAGCGAACGGCTGAGATTCTGACCCGCCTGGGCCGGTCCTGTTGATGCCGGCGAACGGCACGTCGGCTACCAGGTAGGCTTGGAGCTTGCGGAACGCGTTGGTATAATCAGCCCCACGGTGTGCGGGCTGAGATGCTGGGCCTGCTTCTCCAGCAGGAATCCTTCGATGGATTGAGAGAGTGTGAACTGCTTCAGCCGTGCTGCCTCCGGTTGGGAAAGTGCAGGTCTGATAACGTCTCAGCCAGTGCTGATAACGTCTCAGGTGCCTTTTTTCTTCCCTGGAGGCAGCCCATCCGTGCGGACATAGGTAGAGGACTGTCCGGCGCTTAAGCGAACCGATGTCCTCACGGACGGCCCAAAATGCGTACCATGCGGACACCGGTGGGGGTAAAACGGGCGGGGAGGGACTCGAACCCACGACCTCACGGATGTGAACCGAGAGGCCCTCTTTCCTCACCTCCGACCTCATGACCTGCCGATTTGCGTAGCCGTGCGGTCTAAGTTTCCTCTTGAACCGTGTGGTCTCCGATCGCTCTCTGAAGGCTTTCGTGCAGCCGTTTTTCAATACCGAGTACAGTCTGATTATAACATGCGGCGGTCCGCCTCCCAAGTTGACGCGCGGCTCGCTACCGTGTGTATCAATCTCAACAACTAGAGCGACAAGCGACGCAGATTCGACTCGGTTCCAGAGTGTGTTGGTCACTGCGGGCCAAACACGCCTTGACAAAAAAGGGCTATGGGGGCATGCTGTGGTGAGTCCAAAGCCCCCGAGGAGTCGCTGAGCCCCTGAACATTCTCGAACGCGGCAAGGCCTTTGTGGAATCGTTGCGGGCGTTGGCCGCCCGCACGGTGTGGGACTGGAAGCAGTGCCCGGCGTGCGGGC
>Ga0315283_10003768_pt1 | contig 13039 bp, 10 predicted proteins | sample YL17G09_0_MG_FD_204541 | JGI IMG/M metagenome (GOLD analysis project Ga0315283, IMG submission 204541) | Sediment microbial communities from Yellowstone Lake, YNP, Wyoming, USA - YL17G09_0 | ecosystem: Environmental > Aquatic > Freshwater > Lake > Sediment | place: USA: Wyoming | collected...
AGCTGCGAACCGTCCGGGGAATAATGGGGAGAGAATTTCGCACCGGCACTTTCCGTGAGCGGGCGCGAATCACCGGAATCAAGCATCAGTTCATAAAGCTGCCAATCGCCAGTCTTGTTCCAGGAAAAAGCGACGCGCGAACCGTCCGGCGCTATATCGAACGCCGTGTCCACCTGTGGCACCTGGAGCAGCTGGGATAAGTCGAGCATAGCTAGAATTCCGGAAGTTTTTCCAGGCCGGCTGTGATAGCGAATTTACGAACATGTGCCTTCATCTCTTTTTCGAGAGCCGGGTCGAGGGACGGTCGTTTGTATTCCGACAGGAGCATCTTGACGCGTTCCTTCGCACGCGCGAAGGTATCCAGGCTCCCCCCGGCCTGCCAGCCGCGCACCGAGTCACGATCAATGACCGGGGAAGGAAGATGCTGCTCCACAGAGAATAACTTGCGAGTGATCTTCTTCTTAAGGAAATCACCTTTGAAGTTGATGCCCTCGAACATTTCGGTCGCGAGTGTTTTTGTGCGAGGCTCAAGCCCTGCCAGCAAACGTTTGGCCATGGCAATCCCTTCCGCGTCGATGACCAGTTTTTCGGGGCTTTGGCAGGCGAGGAAGTCGAGCATGCCTGCGCCCGAGATCATGTTGATGCCTGTCAGCGCACCCACCAGGGCGGTCATGCCGCTCTCCATGCCGGCCTGTGCGTCCACCACCTTGGCATCGGATGCGCCGAGGTAAGTGTGGGTGGGCAAGTTGAGCGATTTTCCGACCTGGGCATAGGCCGAATCGATCATGGCGGTTTCGATGGCGCCCATCGGCGTGGTGCCCTTGCGCATGTCGAAGATGGCTGGCGCTCCACCCCAGACGATCGGCGCGCCCGGTTGGACAAGCTGGTGAATGGTGATACCGCTCAAGCATTCAGCGGCGTGCTGGGTGACGGCGCCCAACAAGGTGACAGGTGCGGCAGCTCCCGCCAGCGGCATCGAAACCATCTCAGCTGGAACCCAGGCTCGGGCGAGTTCGATCAGGTTGTTCGCGCCGAACTCACTCCAGATAAGAGGCGGAGAGGGGCAGACGTCGAAGACCGCCCGTGGTTTCTCCTTCAGCGCTTTGCGCCCGCCGCTGAGAATGGACAGCATCTCCAGCATGGATTCAAGCGTCTTAATGGAGAATGCGCCGGTCACGACGGGTTTTTCGGAGTGCATCAACACCACGTACAACCGCCACATATCCCCAATGGTCTTGGGCATTTCATTGCAAACGATGGCGGTGGATTGCGCATCCATCTGCGGGAGCATCTCCGCCACCTTGACCACACGGATCAAATCCGGCGTAAGGGATGGTTTGTGCTCAAGTGTATCCGGGTCAAGAATGTGAACACCGGATGAGCCAGGGTCGAAGTGGACTGCATCCCCGCCATACTGCACCTTGGGGTTGCCTTGCAGGTCGTAGAGGTGAAAAGCGTGCGGAACGGTCTCAAGCGCCTGCCGGACAATTTTCTCAGGGATGTGGACCACTTCCGTGGATTCATCCACTGTAGCGCCGGCATTTTTCAGGGTGCGAATCGCTTCAGCAGACTGAACCTTGATACCGGGGTTCATCATCAACTGAAAGGCTTCATCAAGGATGCGCGCGATCAGGTCAGGGGTGAGGAGGGAGAGATTCGGCTGCATGGCAATCCTTTCGGGCAACAGGCCGGGACATTCGTCAGGACAGTCCCGCCCGAGTTATGACGTTCAAGATGGAACACTATTCGAGGCTGGCGATGATTCTTCCCATCTCGCTGCTGATTTTTTCGTCCAATGGATCCGGTTGGTGTTCAGCCAAAATCTTACGAGCCTTGGCCAGAGCCCAATCGGACGCGTTGTCCTTTTTCGCTTCCCACTCGTTGTAGGGGCGCCGGTCCATGAACTGCGGCAGGAAGAGATCGCGCATATGCGCGCGGGTGTGTTTCTGCGAAAGGAAGTTCCCGCCCGGCCCGACGGCGGCGATCGTATCGAGGGCAAGGGTGTCCTCGTTGACCACGATACCCTGCATGGTCTTTTGGATGATGGAGAAGATCTCGCAATCCATCATCATCTCGGCGTAGGACCAGATGCGGCTGCCGTGCAGGAACCCAACTCCCAGCAGCATGTCGGACATGACGATGCTGGCCATGAACGTGGACAGGCTGTTCTCGATGCCGGCCTGCCAGTTTGGCTGCTTGGCGCCGGTGGCAAAGGACCCCATGGAGAGTGGAATGTTGTAAAAATCAGAGAGCACATTTCCCGCAGCACCGTAAAGGAAATCCTCGGGACCTCCGCCGGTGTATGAACCATTGCGCGGGTCGGAGGCAGTCTGCGCAGCGGCGTAGAAGACCGGCGCGCCGGGATGAGCCAACTGGAGCAGGGCGGTGGCTGAAATGACTTCCGCGTTTCCGACGGCCAGGTTGCCGGCCAGCGTGGCAGGTCCCGTCGTCAAGTTGGCGGCCATGGTCATGAACCCGGTGGGGATTCCATGCTCGGCGGCCAACAGAGCCGCGTCCAGGCTGCCACCATCATGCCCCAGCGGAGGAGCGGAACATTGCATCAACGAAAGGACAGGCCGTTCTCGAAGCTTGTCCTTTCCTCCAACGATCAACGCAGCCATTTCTATCGCTGCCCGGGCTTCGCGCTCGTTATAAATGGATTCGGTCTGCACGTGCTTGGTGGAATTTTCCCAAATGGTTCTTATTTCATGCAGCCCACGGGTCTCCGGCGGCTTGTCCTGCGCGGAAACAGGCACCCAATGGAAGGCCACTTCTTCGGTGGCATCGGCGATGCGGGAGACATCCCGCACATCCTGCAGGCGGGAGACTCGCCGGTTGCCGGTTTCAATATCGAGGACTTCCACGCCGCAGCCATCCGTGCCGACGAAGACATGGTTGCCGTCGAGAGGCAGATCCTGCTGTGGATCGCGCGCGGATAAGGTATATCCTGGCGGGCATGATTTGAGCGCCTTCTCGATCAATTCACCCTTGGCGCGAACGATCTTTCTGTCCCAATCGATTTCCGCGCCGGCGGCCAGCCAGATCTTCAATGCCTTTTCAGAAGGGAAGCGCACACCCACTTTTTCGATGATCCACAGAGTCGCATCATGGATTTGCTTGATTTCAGCCGGGGTCAGAATCTCAAGTTTCAGCTTGGGATTGGTGATGGATTTAATCTTCTTGGTCATGAAGTCCCTCCCTGATCCGGATAATTAGATTCCCATGACCTGCTTGGCAACATTTACGGCGCCGATGGCATCTTCGGAGTACCCGTCTGCGTTGATGGATTTGACCCAGTCCTTGGTGATCGGAGCGCCGCCCACCAGGACCTTGATCCTACCGTGCAGGCCTTCCTTGTCCAGCTCCTCGATGACTTCCTTCTGCCGGACCATGGTGGTGGTGAGCAGGGCGCTCATGCAGATGATGTCAGCGTTCACCTCGAGTGCCTTGCCGATGATCTTGTCGGCCGGCACGTCCACGCCCAGGTCGTAGATCTGGAAACCTGATGCACCCAGCATGGTCGCCACCAGCGACTTTCCGATTTCATGAATGTCGCCTTCCACGGTCGCGATCACGACCTTGCCCAGCATTTTGCGCTCCGAGCCGCGTTTCTTCATCTCGGGCTCGAGCGTGGCGACAGCCAGTTTCATGGCTTCGCCAGCCATCACCAGTTCCGGCAGGTAAGCCATTCCGCATGAAAACGACTCGCCCACCTGGTTGACACCGACGACATAGCCATCCGTGATGGCTTCCAGCGGGTCGATGCCGGCCTCGATGGATTCCTTGGCAAGTGATTCGGCGACATCAGAATCGCCATCGACGATGCTCTGTGCCATTTTGTTGAAAAGCTCCTCTTTGTTCATGTTTTCTCCTTTGTGTTACTGCGAATCAAGATGATTTGATTGATGACAGTGCCTGTCGTTCCTTTTCCTTGATCAACTCTCCAGGGATCTGGAGAAGTGTTTCCAGTTCGCGCCCGAGATGAAGGACATGTTCAATGGCCTTCTGCGCCGCCAGGTCGGGCTTTTTGGCTGCCAAAGCGTCCACCACTGCCCGGTGTTCGGAATATTCCAAAGCGAGGCTTTCTTCCAACAATTCCGGCCGCCGGTACATGACCTCGTACATCATCCAGTCTGGGAATGCGTTGGCCACCACCTGGTACACCCTGATCATCAGAGCATTCCGGCTGGCGGCGACGATGGACAGGTGGAATTCTCGGCTGAGTTGACGCTGGGAGGGCATGTCATTAAGGGTGGTGTGACTCTTCATCGCGTCCAGAATGCGGTACAAATCCTCCACCTGATCCCGTTGGATAAGCGAAGCCGCCCACTTTGTGGCAGCTGGCTCCAGGATCAAACGTATGACGTAGGAGTCGATGATTTCGTCCGTAGAGAGCTGTGCCACGCGTACACCGGTGTAAGGGACACGTTCCGCCAGGCCGGCCGATACCAAAAGATCAAGCGCTTCACGAACCGGGGTTTGGCTCACACCCAGCTGCGAGGCGATCTCTTCCTGACGCAGCCATTCGCCGGGGGCATACTTCCCTGCGATAATACGTTTGTTTAGTACATCGAATATTTCATCTTTCAGCGTTTTACGCTGGACAATCTCGCTGGGTTGAGTTTCCATGGTTTTATAATAATTGGCGGGAGAACATTATATATTATATATAATGTATAAAGTCTGCGCAACTGACATTAATCATCAATTTCGGGCTAAAATAATGTGGTCAACTTGCTTCAGATTGCTTAGAACACGATGGCAATTCCAGAAACCGAAAACACTAACGTTGAAATGGTGACCACCCGTCTCGTAGAGGAGGTCTTCTTTGCGTTAGGATTGTCAAAGACTGGATTCGCCTTCCGTAATTTTGGTTGGATGCTCAGGCCGATCGCGAAACGTTTGGCGGATATGTTTGTCCCGTTCGACCAGGATCTGGGGAAATACGGCTCTCAGGTGGCAACCCGGAATTTCATCACGTATTTCGTAAAGGAAGTAAAGGCACACGGAGCAGAGACAATCCCAACGTCGGGCCCGGTGGTCGTGACATCCAATCATCCCGGAGCTTATGACTCGATCGCCATCATTTCAAAGATTCCCAGGCCCGATGTCAAGGTCATTATCAGCGACATCCCGTTTTTCAAATACATGCCCAATTCCAGACAGCGCGTTTTTTACGCGACCAGTGAGCCGTCCAGCCGTATGAACACCGTTCGTGCAAGCATCCGCCACCTTCAGGAGGGAGGCTGCCTGGTCATCTTCGCGACCGGTTTGATCGATCCCGACCCGGATGTGTGGGGCGAAGCCGAAGCCAGACAGCACCTCGAACATTGGTCGCCCAGCCTTGAGCTGTTCTTGAAAAAAGTGCCTCAGACGAAACTGGTGGTGACGATTGCGAGCGGAGTGCTCGATCCGGGATGGGCGGAGAGCCGGTTGACCCACATCGTCAAACCGGGGATCGATCGCAGACGCCTGGCAGAATTCGGTCAGGTGATCTCGCAGCTTCTGCGCCCAGGTAAAAAGTTGTATACTCCGCATATCTCTTTCGCTCCGTCGGTGACGATGGGTGAACTTGGCGGGGGTAAAGGCGAACCACTTAAGAACATCATTATAAGGGCCAAAACTCTACTCCATGAGCATATGAAAACTGCCTGGTAATCCATCCTTTATCCCTCATACATGACAGGGGAAGGGGCTTGAACTAGCGGACCTTCTTCTAAATAGCATAGATCCCACAAAACACGGAGTCATTAATGACAATACTTGAAACCGAAACTGGCGATGTCAATGTGATGACCACGCGTCTTGTGGAGGAGGTCTTTAATGCGCTTGGACTGTCAAAGACGGGTTTTGCCTGTAGAAATTTTGGATGGATGTTCAGACCGATTGCCAGGCGTTTGGCGGTCATGCTTGTGCCGATCGATCAGGATCTAGGGAAGTATGGGTCCCAGGTTGCGGCCAGAAATTTCCTCCCACCTTTTGTAAACGAGACCAAGGCGCGTGGCGCGGAGTCGATACCGACTTCTGGACCGATCATCGTGGCGTCCAATCACCCCGGGGCTTACGATTCAATGGCCCTTGTTTCCCAAATCCCCCGCCCGGATGCTACTTTCATTATCAGTGATATTCCGCTCATAAAATTTTTGCCAAATGCAAGAAAACATGCCTATTTCGCCACCGGTGATTCAAACACCCGCACCAACGCTGTTCGCGAGACCATTCGGCTTCTAGAAGGGGGAGGCTGCCTGGTTATTTTTGCGACCGGTCTAATTGACCCGGATCCAGAAGTATGGGGCCAAGAAGCCGCCAGCCGGGAACTGGAAGGTTGGTCGCCCAGTCTTGAGTTATTTATGAAAAAAGTGCCCGAGACGAAATTGATCGTGGCAATTACCAGCGGCGTACTGGACTCGGCCTGGGCAAAGAGCAGGCTGATTCGCGTCGCTAAACCGGGATTGGAACGCCGGCGGTTGGCGGAATTCGGGCAGGTGATCTCCCAGCTCCTGAGACCCGGACGCAAAAAATACAACCCGCATATTTCCTTTGCACCGCCGGTCACTTTGGATGATCTCGGCCATGGCCGAGGCGAGGCCATGCCAAAAATCATAGCGCGTGCCAGGGCTCTCCTTGCGCAGCATATGGCCCATGATTGGTGAACAAGGAGGGCGGATTAATTTATCCGCCCTCGTTGTTATTTAATGGTTGCGCACCAGCCTGCCGATCAAGGAAGAGTGACCGAGGCAGGTTTTTCGTTTTGATGTTACTCCTCCTCGGAAAGTTCCTTGTCAGCGGCAAGAAGAATTTCATCCAGGCGTGTAAGGACATTGTCAGGCAGCGGATCCAATTGCGGGGTGGAGAGAATCTCCACAACCTTTTGACGGGCGTTCTTGTACATGCTCGGTTTGCCCAGCTCCAGCCAGGATTCATACGGGTGCCGGTCAATCAGGTTGGACATAAAAAACTCGTCGCTGCGTGCTGCCCGGCGGGTGTTGTGAGAGCCCAGGAAATGACCGCCCGGGCCAACTTTGGCGATATCCTCGAACAAGTCCTTCGACTCGCTGCCATCCACACCGGCATACAGGCGCTCGCATAGATGCCCCATTTCATTGTCGACCACCAATTGCTCCAGGATAAGCAGCTGGTCGCCTTCGATCTCCCCGGTGCCGATGATAATATCCGCTCCGGCACATACCGGCGGGATGGTGGTGATCAATTTGTCGAGAATAGCCTCCGCCCCGACTTCCTTGGCATCCGACGAACAACCGGCCGCTGAGCTGGGGATGTTATAGAACTGGCCCATCTTGGAAAAGGCCGCTGATTGGATTCCCATTTCGGGTGTACCCGCCAGATAAGCGCCACTTCGGAAATCCACCGAGCCAGTGGCGCTTCCGTAAATCATAGGGCGGCCGGGCGTCTCCAACTGGTAGATGACAATGGAAGAGAGCGCTTCGGCGTTCGCAAGTGCCAGGTTCGAGAACAGACTGGCTGGTCCGGTCGTCCCGTTGACGGGCATGGGCAGGATCATCACGGGGATATCCCATTTGCCGAGTTCGAGGTACGCATCCAGCATTGGCCCGTCGTGCATCAGCGGCGCGACAGGACAGTAGATCATCGAATAAGCTTTGCGCGCCCGGATTTCGTCCTCGCTGCCCATGACGGCTTTCAATCCTTCCACCAGGTATGGGACCTGGGCCGGGTTGTGAACTTCGTGTTCGCCGTGCTTTGATGAGTATTTCATCATGCCAAAGAATTCGTGCAGGACACGAGATTCATCAGGTTTGTCTGAAGCGACGGTGGGCGACCAGGCCATCATGCCCAAATCCATTTGCTGGAATACGCGCAAGCTATTTTCGTTGTCTTTAAGCGTTCCATAACGCTTTTGCCCGGTTTCAAAGTCCAGAGCAAAAGTCGCTGTTCCATCGATGCAATAACGCGTGACCGGTGAAGGCATGGGGTAATTGTAGGCCGGGTTCCGCGCTCCCAACAGGAACGATTTGGGAGTCATCTTCAGGGTTTCATCCACAAGTTCCTTGGGTATGTGCGCAATTTTTTTATCCCAATCCACCTTTGCGCCATGTTTGGCGAGCAATGGCAACGACTTCTCGCCGTGGTATTTGACACCTACTTCGGCAAGAATTCGCAGAGATTCCTGGTGTATGCGATACTGTTCAACTTCTGACAGAAACTGACCTGTGAACTTCATGAAACCCTCACTTTTTCTTTTTTTCCAATTCTCTGACTTGCCGCTCTAACCGCTCCAATGCACGGTCGGTGTCGGCCTCCAACGAAAGAAGCTGATGGTTTTTCAAAATATCGCGTGTGATCTGTTGGATCTCGTCAACGATGTCCGGCATCCCGGCGGTTTTCCATTTATCATAAGTTTCATGGAATCCCATTTCGCTGAGATAGAATTTCCCATCCCGTAATGCCTTGAGTGTGGATTTTTGTTTCAGGAAGTCGCCGCCGGGTCCGGCTTTCATGATGTCATCCTCCAGCCAGCGGTCCTCAGCAGTATGGACGCCATTATAGAGTCTTGAATAACGCCGGAATATCTCCACATCCATGACCATCTGCTCAAGGCAAAGGATGGTGGAACCTCCCAGCAAACCCGGCCCCACCAGGATATCCGGCCAGGCAATTGTTGGCAGGCTCCAGTTAATCGCCCTTTCGTAGCCAGATTGCGCGCCAGGGTAATATTGGTCAGTTCCGCCCGTAGCAGCCTCCACGGGAAATTTATAATAGCGGCCCATGCCGGTGGTCGCCGCCCCAAACAGGGAATTCTCGATCGCCCCACCTGTATAGCGCCAGGTATGCGGTTCGATACTTTGCGGTACCGGAGCATAAATGACTCCCGTCCCAGGTGCGGCGGCCTGCACGAGACAAAGCATGGCAAGAAACTCGGTATTTGCCAGCATGAGGGTGGAAATGATGCTGGCCGGCGCGGTTGCACCCATCAAAGGCATTGGCATGATGGCAACGGGAATATCCCATCCTATTGTCTCCAGATAAGCGTTGGTATAGATGTCATCAATGACCAGCGGAGACATGGGGCATAACAGGTACGAGAAAGGATGCTTGGTGCGCACCGCATCCTTACCGCCAAAGACTATTCCTAGAATCTCCAGAAGCAAGCGGGCTTTCCCAGGCCCATCCACCGAATCCTGGATATGCTTGGAGCAGTTCTTGAAGACGTTGCGGTAGTAGGAAACAAACTCGGCGTCTGAATCGCCGGAAAAACCTCCTTCAACCATGTTCCAATAGATACCAATTTCGTCCATGGCATCCACAAGGTGGGTCGCGTCCACCCAGTCGTCAAAGGTCCCGGGGCGGATTTCACCGGTCTCCCAATCGAGCACAGAGACCGCACCGCCATCGGCCAGCAGGGAACACTCGCCGATGTTCATATCCAGATCCCAATCCTGTCGGCGGCCACCCAGTTTAAAGTTACGCGGAGCCAGTTTCAGGGATTCTTCCACCAGCGAGCGGGGAATCCTGACAATCTGGTTTTCCTTGTCAACCTCTGCACCGGCCTTGCCGAGAATCACGCGTCCGCGTTCAGACATGACCTTCACTCCCGTCTCGGCAAGCAATTTCAGGCTGCGGTCATGGATTTGCGCACATTCATCTTGCGAAAGTACTTGGATCTGCGCTCTCATCGGCACCTTCGTTCTTTATAGGTTCTAAAGGTCTGTTCCAGGAATCAATAATGTTAGTTGTCAAAAGCCTTCCCGGCTGAAACTAAAATGCGGTTGAGTTCGTTTTGCTGGTTTCGTTCAAGAGGCTCAGGCTGGTGATTATCCAGGATCCATTTTGCTTTTTCCTGCGCCACTTCGACCGGGTCACGATACCCGCCGTTTTTTGCCGGCTGACAGGTCAACTCGGAGTATTTCATTTTGCGCATGTTATCGCGGGTATGACGATGTTTCAGGAAGAATCCGCGCGGTCCAACTTCGCGGATGATATCCAGGGCAAACGCCCCGGGACTGGTATCCAGCCCGGCTGCTTCGAGCCGCACCCGATGGTAGATGTCGCTATCCAGCAGGAGTTCTTCGGGATAGAGCAGCGTGCAGGATTCAAGCAATCCCAAACCGCTGCCGGTATCCGCTCCGACCAGGGCGCACAGCATCAAGGATGAAGCGGCCTCCGCGCCTGCCTGCCAACCCGGGACTTGACCATCCGTGGCAAGCACGCCTGCCAGACTGGGCACTCCCCAGGCATGAGCCAGTTCCACGCCAATCGGGTAGAGCAGTGTCCCTTCCCAGGCGGTGCCAAGAAAAGCCCCCGTATGCGGATGCATGATGCCCGGCATCATCGAGTGGAAAACAGGCGCGCCGGGATATGCCATCTGAATCAACGTCATCGCTGCCACGATTTCAGCGTCCCCTGTGACCAATGTCCCTGCCAGTGTGGCCGGACCGGTGGAACCGACACTCGCCATGGACATAAAGCCCACCGGCTGGCCGGCTGCAGCCAGAGTCAGCGCCGATTCCATGCCATCACGGTCCAGGCCGAGTGGAGCGATGCAGCAAACGAGCAGCGAGAGCGGCGGGCGGGCGCGCATGTCCGCTTCAGATTTGGCGATGACGCGCGCCATTTCGATGGCGTATTGCGCCATTTTCGCGTCCATGATGGTTTCGCTCTGGACGTGTTTGACGGTGTTGTTGTACGAGGCTTCCAGTTCATGCAGCGGGGCAATACGGGGGAAGTCCTGTGCGCTGACAATCGGCCAGTAGAAACTGATGGATGTCAGGTAATCAGCCATACGAGCCATTTTGGCGATATCGTCTTTGCAGGAGGGGCGGCGCTCGCGGGTGGTAAAGTCAATCGTCTCCACGCCGCAGCCGTCGGTGGCGAGGTAGGTGGCCGTGCCGTCAAGTTTGATATCGTGAGACGGGGAGCGTGCACCCATCGTGTAGAAGCGCGGAGCGTGCGACATCGCCTCGAGCACAACCTCAGCACGGATTTTTACAATTTGTGTTGCGAAATCCACCAGCGCGCCGTGCTCAGCGAAGATGTTCAGAGCGTTTTTAGATGGACAATGAACGCCAACCGTGCTCAGGATTTCGAGCGTACCGCTTTTAAGCTGGACCAACTGTTCATCGCTCAGAATCTGCAGGCGGTAAGCAGGCTTAATGGGTTGCAGTGGAGGCGTCAGGCTTGGGGACATTTTTACCCAATTTCCTTATCCGCCGCGGCCATGATGCGAGTCAACTCAGCTGCCTTAGCATCATCCAACGGATCCGGCTGGTGGTTTGCCAATATCCCTCGAACACGCTCGATAGCTACTTCGCGCGGCTCGCGGTATCTCCCTTCCGCATCAGGCTGGTGAGTCAAGCCTCGCGTCAACGCATCGCGCATATACTTACGGGTATGTTTTTGACCCATATAGTGCCCTCCGGGGCCCACCGTGTTGACGGTATCCAATGCCAGTGTTTCGGGACTGACATCCAAGTTCATCAGGTAATATCGCGCTCGCCGGTAAAGGTCAATGTCCATCAGCAGGGATTCGGGATACAGGCGCGTATAGGTCTGGACCAGGCCCATGCCAGTCACCCAATCTGCTCCGGAGAGGGCAGCCATATAGGCATCCATGGCTGGTTCAGAACCGGATTGCCAGGTACCCGGCTCGCGTGCGTCGGTGCCGTAGCAGGCTCCGAGTGAGGGCATTCCCCAGTGATGAGCCATTTCGACCGGGGCGTAGCGACCCCGAGCATCCAGTGAGTAGCTCACATAAATCCCGGAGCGGGGGTCTGCCCAGGCCTGCATGATCGAGTGGAATACCGGGCAGCCGGGGTTGATCATCTGCGTGAGCACAGTCGCGCTGATGCATTCGGCATCGGCCATAGCCAGCGCGCCGGCCATCGTAGCAGGCGCAGTAGTCCCCAAGGTGGGCATGGACAAGAAGCCTACAGGGACGCCTGCTTCGGCCATCACCATGGCGCCTTCGATTCCGTCCGTATCCTGGACCAGCGGGGCGATGGTGCACACCAGCAGCGAGAAGCTGGGGCGCTTCCTCAGTTCCTCTTTACTACCCGCGATAACCGTCGCCATCTCCATGGCATAACGCGCCGACGCCTCGCCCATGATGGTTTCACTCTGGACATGCTTGATCGTGTTGCGATACGAGGCATCCAGCTCGTGCAGGGGGGCGGTACGGCCGTGATCCTGAGCGCTGACCATCGGCCAGTAAAAGGCTACTTCGGGCAGTGCATCCACCACGCGTGCCATCATGCCCACATCTGCTTTGGTGGAGGGACGACGCGTGCGGGTTTCCAGGTCCACGACCTCCACGCCGCAGCCGTCCGTAGTGAAATAGGTCTTCCCCTCACTGAGGGTAAAGTCATAGATCGGTTCACGCCCGCCTACCGCAAAACGACGCGGGACGGTGGACACCGTCTTCATCACTACATCTTTAGGGAATCTGGCAACCTGGGTCTTGAAATCGACCTTGACTCCGTGCTCAGCAAGCACCTTGAGCGCTTTCTGCGACGGAAATTTGACACCAGTTTTCTCCATGATTTCCAGCGTGGCCTCCTGGAGGTGGTCCAGCTGCTCTTCGCCGAGATATTGCAAATGGTAGGTTGTCTCAAGTGGCTCAAGTGTCGGGTATTGGTTCGGCATGCAGGACTCCTTTTGAGCTCGGAAAATGACATGAAGCTATTCCAGGTGGTTTTCCAAAAAACCGATGTGCTCATTGGATGGTAAAAAAGACACCCCGAATTTTCGGAGCGGGATGTCAGAACCAACTTGGTAATTTGATTGTTACAATGATGGCATGACCTTCTGAAAAATCAACCGAATTATCCATGGAAAAACTTTAGCATATCCAATTTTGAGAGTCAACTTTTCCGGGGAAATGGCTAAACTCGAGGATATGCTTTACATCGCATCAGAAACGAAATGTCAGTCGAAAATAAAATACTTCGGATGCTTATAGACTGCACGTGCCGATTGAGCGACGTAGGCATCGATCCAATTGGCGACGGTCTGGTGGTTGACCCCCAATTTTCTCGCAATGGACCGGAATGTCTGCCCATCGAAA
>Ga0315283_10003769_pt1 | contig 13039 bp, 9 predicted proteins | sample YL17G09_0_MG_FD_204541 | JGI IMG/M metagenome (GOLD analysis project Ga0315283, IMG submission 204541) | Sediment microbial communities from Yellowstone Lake, YNP, Wyoming, USA - YL17G09_0 | ecosystem: Environmental > Aquatic > Freshwater > Lake > Sediment | place: USA: Wyoming | collected...
GCAGCAGAGAGAGCCTGCCCCGCTATAGCGGGGGCATGGGGGGTGAGTTCATGGTGTCAATGAAGCAGAGGTTTTTAGAAATTTACTGGAAATGGTTGAGTAAGTGTTCTGAAAAATACTTTTGCAACACCCAAATTCAAAAATCAAACCCCATTAACTGAGGGTTTAAGAACCTATTTATTAAAAGTGCGTAAAACAGGAAAATGGATGGCATGTAGCAGTGGCATATGTAATAGGTTTCTTTGTGTTATACTTTATTATGGGATGGGAGCCGGCTGATAATAATGAACATAAAGTAATTAATTGTCCTGTTCCCGGATGTCCGATGGCAAATAAAGGAGAATCTGGTGCAGAGACAGGGACAGTGAGTTATTTGGATCTAATTAAATAAGTAATATCCTTATTCGGCGTTGTTACAAACCAGGCTATTTAGTTTCTCTATATTCCTTTAGTAAGGATTGAAAGATCTCTTTTACCGAAGATATTTTAGTTGCCCTGAAAGCATTTGCCCCGGCAAATGCATATCCGTTTTCAAAATTACCCTTAAGAGCATTAATAAGTGCTATTATTATACAATAGGGGCTTTTTGATATATCACATGTCTTAATACATTTGAAAGGACATTTTTTCGGCTGCTTTTTACCATCTCTCACTTTGGTAAGAAAGTTGCTCAGTATAGCCCGGCCAGGCATACCCACGGGACTTTTAATAATTTCAATATCAGAACTCTCAGCATCTATATAAGCTTGTTTGAATGCAGGAGAGGCATCACATTCATCGGTTGTTACAAAACGGGTACCCATCTGTACTCCTGAGGCTCCCAAATCCAGAATATTATGAATATCTTCACCAGTATAAATACCCCCCGCAGCAATAAGCGGAATTTTTGTATCATACTTATCTTCAAATATTTTCAATTCACTGACGATTTCCGGGACAAGCTTTTCAAGTGAATAATCCGTATCATTTATCTGCTCCTCTTTAAAGCCCAGATGTCCGCCAGCTTTAGGACCTTCCACAATAACAGCATCGGGAAGATAATCGTAGTTGGTTTTCCATTTTTCACAGATAATCTTAGTTGCCCTTGCTGATGAGACAATGGGTATCAGTTTTGTGACACTGTCCTTTTTTAAAAAAGATGGCAGATCAAGCGGAAGGCCTGCTCCGGCTGTAATTATATCGACCTTCTCAGAGATTGCCGTTTTAATCATATCGGTGAAATTTGTCATTGCGACCATAACATTTACACCGATAACACCTAAAGTCTTTCCCCGTGCCTTGCGTATCTCTTCTTTGAGTCCGTGTATACTTGCTTCGAGAAAATCAGATGAAAAATCTTTGTATAAAAGACCGAGTCCGGCACTTGAGATAACTCCCACTCCACCTTCATTTGCAACGGCAGAAGCAAGTCCTGAAAGGGAAATTCCCACTCCCATCCCACCTTGTATAATAGGAACTTTTATTGCAAGATTACCAATTCTAAGTCCCTTCATTCTGAGTTTTTTAATTTTTATCAAATGTAGGCTAATAATCCGGTCCGGGAAAGAAAAAGAGATATTTAACATAAAATTAAGGTTCTCAATCTGTTTTCCGGACTGGTATTTGATGCTTTCAGCTAGAATAAAAGTCTTAACTTTAGACGGCTAATTTAATTTGTGAATTATGAAAACAACTTTTATTGTTTCAATATTCCTTATTTCGGCTGTTCTTAATCTTACAGCCCAGACAGAAAAGGAGATAAAAGCTGAAATAAAGCACGTTACAGTTTTTCCCGACAGGGCACAAATTGATCATGAGACATCCGTTTCGCTCTTACCGGGGAAATCTATCCTGAAACTTTCAGCTCTTTCGCCTTATATAGATGTACAGAGCATTCAGGTTAAAGGATATGGAGAATTCACTATTCTATCTGTCAATCATCAGAATAATTATCTGCAGAATCTTGAAGAAGCCCCGGAAGTAAAAAGTATCAGAGGTCAGATTGAGACCCTTCAGATAAAAGTTGAAGATGAGAAGGCTGCCATCGGCATTCTTAAAGAGAAAGAGGCTTTTCTTGTTGCCAACAGGGCTATTCTTGTAAAGGAAACAACATTTACTCTAGAACAGCTGAAAAGTGTTATGGAGTTGTATACCAATAACATGGATCAGATCACAATGACAAACCTGAAGAAAGGCAGATTGATAAAAGAGTATGAGAAACAGATTACTACCCTTCAACGGCAGATAGCTGACAAGCTAGGCAAACAACAACTTCCATCAGGTGAAATATCAGTTACCGTCACCTCTGAAAAACAGGTTTCCGGTAAACTATCATTTAGTTATGTAGTTACAAACACAGGATGGTATCCTTCATATGATATCAGGGTTGATGATATTAAAAATCCAGTTACAATTTATTACAAGGCCAATGTTTTTCAGAACTCCGGTGTTGCCTGGAAAGATGTTAAGTTAAGTTTTTCAAATGCCACACCGTGGGTAGCAGGGGATATCCCTGTGCTATATCCATGGTTTATTGATTATTATTATCCTGCACCAATTATCCAGAGAGGTAAGGCTGCAGGTGTAAACCGGAGTGAAGCTCCTGTTATGATGGAAATGGCTGTCAGGGATAGTAAAATGGAGGAAAAAGCAATGGAAGCAGCTCCGCTTTCAGTTGAAAAACAAGTCGGAGCGACAACTATCACATTTGATATCGCTATCCCCTACACAATACTTTCTGATGGCAAAATACAGACAGTTGAAATTCAGCGTCTTACGGCTCCTGCTGATTACAAGTATGTTACTCTGCCTAAGCTATCGCCGCTGGCATACCTGACGGTAAATATTACCGACTGGGCAAAATTAAGTCTTCAGAACGGAGAGGCTACCCTCTATTTCGAGAATTCGTATGTGGGTAAATCAAACCTTAATGTCAACCAGCTGACAGACACTCTCACAATCTCCCTGGGAACAGATAACAGCATACTGGTAAAAAGAGAGAAACGTAAAGATTTCACAAGCAAAAAGGTACTCGGTACTAACAAGACAGAGACGTATTCATTCCTTCTTACAATCAGGAATAATAAGGCAAACCCTATTAAAATCGCACTAAACGATCAGATCCCGGTTTCATCAAATAGTGGCATAACAGTTGAAACTATTGAATTATCGGGTGGCAGGCATAACGCTCAGACAGGAGAAATAAAGTGGGATCTTGAAATACAGCAGCAGGAAACTAAACAAATAATACTTACTTATTCAGTTAAATATCCGAAAGATAAAACTGTCATTCTTGAATAAATCATAAATTATGCATCCATGAAATTATTGGGAAATCTTATCTGGCTTATATTTGGTGGTATAATCATTGCCATTCAGTATCTCATTGGAAGTATTATACTTATGATTACCATCATAGGTATTCCATTTGGCATTCAGACACTAAAAATGGCGGCACTTGCAATCTGGCCCTTTGGCAGGGATACCCGTGTACAATCAAGAGCTTCCGGTTGCCTGTACATATTTATGAATGTTTTATGGCTTATCACGGGGGGTTTATGGATTGCTGCAACTCATGCAATATTTGGTATTCTTCTCTGCATAACAATTATAGGAATCCCCTTTGGTTTGCAACATTTTAAACTTACAGCCATTGCTTTGACTCCATTCGGAAGAGACATTGTCAATGTATGATGTATAATTTATACCAGGCGATTTAAATAAACAATGACCTTACCTGGCTCTTATGATTCCCCTTTCTGATTTTCTTATGAATTCCAGAATATAATCCCTGTCGAACGACTGTTTGAACTCTTTTTCTACATGATCCAATGCTTGTGAAATATTCATATTGTTCTGATAAATAACTCGGTATATATTATGAATCTCGTCAATTCTTTCCCTTTCGAATCCACGCCTGGTAAGCCCGACTGAATTTAATCCCAGATATGAGAGCGGATCGCGGTCAGCTTTGATAAAAGGAGGAACATCGGTTCTCACTTTGGAGCCTCCACCTATCATGACATGAGCTCCGATATGCGTGAACTGGTGGACCAGTGTACCTGCGCTGATAATAGCCCAATCGTCAACTTTCACTTCACCGGCCAGACTGGTGGAATTTCCAATAATACAATTGCATCCAATATCACAGTCGTGACCAATATGCGAATAAGCCATTAAAAGACAACCGATTCCTACGACTGTCTTACCAACTGTTGCGGTACCACGATTTACTGTAACACCTTCTCTTATAATCGCGTTATCCTCAATTTCAGCAGTTGTCTCCTCCCCTCTGAACTTAAGATCCTGAGGAATACCTGAAAGAACTGCACAAGGGAATATTCTGCAATTCTTTCCGATTCTGGCTCCATCCATAATTGTTGAATTGGGGCCAATCCATGTTCCGTCTCCAATAACAACATTTCCTGCTATATAGGCAAAAGGTTCAACAATAACATCTTTACCGATTTTGGCATCGGGATGGACAAAGGCTAATTTTGAGATCATTAATCTTTTATTTATTTTTTATTACCTGAGCAGTCATTTCTCCTTCTAAAATAAGGTTGCTCCCGACAAATGCCTGTCCGAACATAGTTACGATTCCTCTGCGCATAACGTCTGTTAACTCCATTTTAAGTATAACCGTATCTCCTGGAACAACTTTATGTTTAAACTTAAGCTTGTCAATCTTTAGAAAATAGGTCGAATATTTTTCAGGATCTTCAAGAGAGCATAGAACAAGCAACCCTCCTGTCTGAGCCAGTGCTTCAACCAGCAGGACGCCCGGCATTATAGGCTCATCAGGAAAATGACCCTGAAAAAATGATTCATTAAATGTTACATTTTTGATACCCACAATTGAGGTCCCATCAAGATATATTATTTTGTCAACCAGCAAAAAAGGAAACCTGTGCGGCAGACGTTTCTTTATCTCTTCAACCGTTAAGACAGGAGGTTGTGAGGCATCATATACAGGAATATCACGTTTTGAAAGAGCTTTTTTCATCTCCTGCCTCATGATTTTTGCCAATCGTGTATTGGCAGAATGGCCAGGACGGGTTGCCACAACTTTGCCTTTAATCGGATGCCCGACCAGTGCCAGATCTCCCATAATGTCGAGCAGTTTATGACGGGCCGGTTCATTTGGGTAGCGCAATTCGGTATTATTGAGAATCCCTGCGGTATGGGTGCTGATGCCTGGTCGGTTAAAGAGTTTGGCAATGCGATCTATTTCAGACTGCTCAACCTCTTTTTCAAGTATGACAATTGCGTTATCAAGATCGCCGCCTTTTATAAGCCCCATATTAAAGAGAGGCTCCAGTTCATGAAAAAATACAAATGTGCGGCTTTTGCATATCTCTTTTTCAAAGTCTTCAATAGTATCAAGAATAGCATACTGATTTCCAAGGATCTTTGAATTATAATCAATAAGAACATTTATGCTGAAATGATCATCGGGATAAACTATCAGATCCACTCCATGCTCTTCATCAGAGAAGGTGATCTTTTGTTTGACAATAAAGTAATTTCTATCTTCTTTCTGCTCAACGATACCGGCTTCCTTGATTGCTTCAACAAACTTCCATGCCGCACCCCCCATTATCGGTGCTTCAGGTCCATCTAACTCAATCAGGGCATTATCGACACGCAAACCATGAAATGCGGCCAGAACATGTTCTATTGTTGATACAGAAACATTGTTTTGCATCAGGGTCGTTCCCCTGGATGTATCAGTTACATGTTCAGCCAGTGCATCAATTGAAGGTTTACCAGGAAGGTCCGCTCTGCAAAATTTATACCCGTGATTTACAGGAGCCGGTTTAAAAGTAATTTTTACATTAATCCCCGTATGCAACCCTTTCCCGGTAAGGCTTATTTCCTTTGCAAGTGTCCTCTGTTTTTCACTCATCATTGTAAATCATTAAATTAAGATTCCGGGTACAAAAAAAATAAAAATATTTCGAACAATCCAGAAAATTTATCCATAACTAAATTTATTACAACATTTCCCGATCCGACCGGAAGTAAAACTACTTATTTTTAAGCGATTCTATCTCTTTTTCCAGTGAATCAATTTTCATCATCAGGTCCGGTAATTTCTTAAAAACCACTGAAGATTTAAAAAACTGTTTATAGTCGATGGCCGGAGAACCCATAAGAATCTTGTTTTCTTCTTTAACTTCCCCCAGGATGCCAGCCTGTGCTCCTATTTTTGTCCCATCTGCAATTTTAATATGGCCGGCAATACCAACCTGTCCGCCAAACATACAGTTCTTTCCTACTTTTGTTGATCCTGCAATACCTGTAAGTCCGGCCATAACAGTGTTCTCTCCCACCTCAACATTATGTCCGATCTGAATGAGATTATCCAACTTAACACCTTTACGGATTATTGTTGATCCCATTGTTGCCCTGTCGATTGTAACATTTGCTCCAATCTCAACATGGTCTTCAATGATAACATTCCCTAGCTGAGGGATCTTCATGTATTCGCTTTCTGACTGGGGAGCAAATCCGAATCCATCGCTCCCTATTACTGTTCCGGCATGTATAATACAACCTTCTCCAACAAGACAATCATGATAAATCTTTACTCCCGGGTTAATGGTACAATTCTTCCCCAGCTTAGTGTTGTCTCCGATATAAACATGCGGATAAACAGCGCATCCATCATCTATAAAGCAGTTCTCTCCGATATAGGCATATGGACCGATGTAAACATCTGAACCGATTTTTGCTGTTGCCTCAATAATTGCTGTCGCATGAATTCCTTTCTTTCGTGGCCGTGACTGATCGACAAGCCGAAGAAGGGAAGCAAATGCCTCATATGCATTTTCAACCCTGATCAAGGTCGCCTTTATTTTTTCTGACGGCACAAAATTCTTATTCACTAATACTATAGATGAACCAGTTGAATAGATGAAATGCTCGTATTTTGGATTTGCGAGGAATGAAAGCGCACCTTTCTGACCCTCTTCAATTTTGGCAATAGTATTGACTTTTATATCGGGGTTGCCTTCTATTTCACCTTTTAAAAATCCTGCAATTGTTGTGGCAGTAAATTCCATGATATCTATATATTAGTTATCGACATTCTTTGGGATAGCAAAGGAAGTATTTCGTTATTCTTTCAGACAGGAATCTGTGGTCAAACATATCTGAAACTGTTGAAATATCAGCTGTTTTTCCACTCTTGAGCAATATTTTCACTTCAGGAGCATCAGGAGTATATGCCAGATTTGAGATACTGTCAGTAAAAACATAATAATCTTCCAACTCCGGACTAACATTCATCAAACCTCCTGCCAGAGTTCTTAGTTCCTTTACCCTATTTTCGGGAAATGGGTAATTCTGCAACTCAATAGAAAAGAGATCTCTTCGTAACAACCTGCCTGACAAATCGGAAAGAACCTTATCGGAATGATCTGCCCAGTATTTGGCAGAGACAAGAATATCACTATCATCAAGTCGTGTAAAATTTGCAGCCATCAAACCTGGGGTAAAGGTTCCGTCACTGGTAAGATCGGCATGACCTATCCTATTATAAAGAAAAAATCTGAGAGCAGGCGTGGCATACAGGTCATTGCCTTCAATAGCAAGTTCTTTCGCGCGTTTAAGTATTTTAACAAGAAGACTTTCTGATGAAAGGACTGTTTTGTGCATATATACCTGCCAGTACATCAGTCGCCGTGCAATCAGAAATTTTTCAAGCGAATAAATCCCCTTTTCCTCTATAACCAGACTGTCATCAACAACATTAAGCATCCTTATTATCCTGTCTGATCCTACTGATCCCTCAATTACACCTGTAAAAAAGCTATCTCTTCGCAGATAATCCAGCCTGTCCATATCCATTTGTCCGGAAATCAACTCATGCAAAAATTTTCTTGGATAGGTTCCTCTGAAGATTTCAATTGCAAGATCAAGTTTCCCGCCATATTTCTCATTCAACTTCCGCATGAGAAGAAGAGAAAGATCTTCATGAGTGATACCGTTAATTATCGAGTTTTCAAGAGCATGCGAAAAGGGACCATGTCCTGCGTCATGAAGCAGGATTGCAATAAAAGTGGCTTCTTCCTCCATCAATGAAATCACAACCCCCTTGCTTCTGAGGGTACTGATCGCCATATCCATAAGATGCAATGCTCCGAGCCCATGCTGAAAACGGCTGTGATTTGCTCCGGGATATACAAAACTTGTTAATCCCAGTTGCTTTATGTTTCTCAATCTCTGAAACCACGGATGTTCAATGAGGTCAAAAACAAAATCCCCCGGGATGCTTATAAACCCATAAACCGGATCGTTAATTATTTTTCGCTTATTTGTCAGATAAACCATCTGAAATTTTTTATCTACAAAAATAGGAATTAGTTTTATTATGTAATAATCCGATGGATTCAACTGTATGTTGGAAGCTAATTCCCCCTCCTTACAGGGCGGAGCGTATAGAACTAGCCCGGGGGGCTAATTTAGCGACGAGCCAGACTGCAGGGGTGGCCGAGGAGGAACACAAGGGGGTGAGTTCGTGGTTATAAGAGAGACGGATGGGGAGTGAGTTCGTGGTGATAAGAGAGGCGGATGGGGAGTGAGTTCATGAGAATAAAAGGAAGACGACTGCTTGTTTTATGTTGTACAACATAAAAAATTATTGTCACAAATGAAATATATTCCGTCTTTAAAGCGTCAAATGATAGATATCATCGGACCATTTCGAACTTAATATGAGTTATTATGAAAATTGAGATTCTGGGCCTTAACCAAATATATCCAAATGGCAATCATGCATTAAAAGATATAAACCTTGAATTCGGCACTGGAATGTTTGGGCTTCTCGGTCCTAATGGTGCAGGGAAATCAAGTCTCATGAGGATAATGGTGACACTCATGAAGCCAACTTCCGGGGTGGTTTTGGTCGATGGAAAGGATATTCAGAAATGCAGGAAGGAACTTCGTAAAATTTTAGGCTATCTTCCACAGGACTTCAGATTCTTTACTCCTCTTAAAACCTGGGAATTTCTTGATTATTCAGGCTCACTTGCAGGACTAAAGAACAAGAATGAGAGAATTAAAGAAGTCGACAGGTTGCTTGACCAGGTTGGACTACTAGAGGTTCGCGACAGGCAGGCCAACAGGTTGTCGGGTGGGATGAAACGACGATTGGGTATAGCACAGGCACTCATCGGAAATCCAAAAATTATTGTTGTCGATGAGCCTACAACCGGTCTGGATCCTGATGAAAGAATCCGATTCAGAAATATTCTTTCGCAGCTGAGTCAGCATGATGTTACCATTATCCTTTCAACTCATATTGTTGGTGATATATCTTCTACCTGCCAGGGAATGGCGCTGCTTAACAAAGGAGATCTGGTCTTTTCAGGCTCACCTGAAAACCTGGTAAAACATGCTGAAGGTCATGTATTTAAACTTAATCTAAACCCTTATGAATATGAACTGGTTAAAGAACGATATAATGTGATCTCTACCATTCCTGTTGAAGCAGGATGGGAAGTACAGATCGTTTCGGATGATGCTCCTGAGTTTAGTTCAACGAGTATTATCCCGAACATTGAACATGCTTATGTATATTTTATGGAGCATAGGTTACACACCGATATTACCGATCAACAATAAATTACGATTATGGCATTTCTTCACAACATAAGAACGGTTGCACAATATGAAGCAAAAACCTTAAGGAGAAGCTGGTTCTTCAGACTGTTCTCTTTAGGGGCTCTGGTTATTTTCACTTTTATGAATATTGGTCTTTTTTCACCTGTTGGTAATGAGCAATGGTCGCTGGTATCAATCTCTTCTTCAGTACCTCTTATTAATCTTTACCTGCTTAATATCGGACAGGCCATTGTTGTAATTTTTCTGGCAGCCGACTTTCTTAAAAGAGACAAAAAACTGGATACCAATGAAGTCCTTTATGCAAGGTCAATGTCGAATCTTGAGTATGTTACCGGAAAAACATGGGGAATTCTGCGCCTTTTCCTTGGACTTGATATTCTTATACTTGCCATTGGACTTCTCATGAACATCATTTCAAAAAGTATGTCTATTGATTTTATGGCATATATCTCATATCTGCTTATTATATGTGTCCCTACAATAGTGTTCAGCCTCGGACTTGCTTTTGTACTTATGTCACTGATCAGAAATCAGGCATTAACATTTCTGATTCTTCTGGGGATAGCAGCCCTAAATATGTTTTACCTATGGTTCAGGATGGGATCCATTTTCGACTATATGGCTTTCGGAGTTCCTGTTTTCAAATCGGGGGTTATCGGTTTTGGCAATCTTGGTTTTATTGTTAACCAGAGGCTTCTTTACCTTTTCTTAGGGCTGGCACTTGTCCTGGCAACAGTATTGTTATTTAAACGATTGCCCCAATCCAGGTTACACAGCAGCCTGACAATTGTATTTTTCATTGTTTTCCTTGCTGGTGCAGGAGTTTGCGGGTTTAATACCTATTCTACTTACAGTAATGGAGTTAAGGATAAAAATCAGGTTATTGAGACAAACAGGCAGTTTGAAAATAAAAATTTTGCCAGCATAACTGATGCTTCAATAGAATTCATCCATAAAGGAGAATCATTTGAAGCCTCAGCAAATCTTAAGATATTAAATGATAATGAGGAGCCTCTTGTTCGCTATTTCTTTTCTCTTAATCCATCATTGAAGGTTTTGAAGATAACGTCTGCCGATAAAGATTTGACTTTCACTAGAACAAATCATATTATTGAAGTAGACCCCTTAAGGATTCTTAATCCCGGACAAAGTGACAGTTTATTGATTTCCTATGCGGGAACCATAAGTGAATCGTTTTGTTACCCTAATTACAGCGACAATATTAAAGAGACCCCTTACAGGATCGCCGATATGCTCAACATAAATAAACGGCAAGCCTTCCTGACAGAAAATTATACCCTTTTAACTCCGGAAACTCATTGGTATCCTGTAACAGCACTAAACTACTATCCCTCAAACCCTGCCCGCATCAAGATTGATTTCACCAAGTACAGACTTCGTGTCAAAACAGAAAATGGACTGATGCCAGTTTCCCAGGGACGGATGAAAACTGAGGAAGGATATAATATTTTTATGCCTGAAAGTCCATTGACCGGACTTACTCTTGCAATTGGAAACTATCAATCGGATACTCTTAAAGTTGATTCTGTTGAGTATATAAGTTATCATTTCCCCGGTAACGACTACTATAAAAAGGATCTGATAGAGATTAAAGACACCTTATCAAATCTGATTTCCGGGATCATGAGAGAGCTCGAAACAAATTTCTCCACCAAATATCCTTTTAAAACTTTGAGTGTGGTAGAGGTCCCTGTTCAGTTCTATTCTTATCCGAAGGAAAGTACCCAGACCAGGGCTGAGGTTCAGCCATCGATGGTTTTGGTTCCTGAGAAATTTTCAACCCTTCAGAATGCCGGTTTCTATAAACAATTCACTCGGCAGAAAAAAAGAATGGCCCGTAATAACCAGGTTATTACCGATAAAGAATTGCAGGTCAGGTTATTTAATACTTTTATAAGAAACACATTTATCAGTGGTGAAAACTTTACCTATAATAACGGAGTCGTATCCAACGAACCAACAAGGTATCGCCTCGGACCCAGTTTCTATTTCTTTAAGAATAATTTTTATTCGTCGGAGTACCCTGTGATTAATGCTGTTTTTGAATCACACCTTCAGCAAATAGCTCAGGTGGGGCCTCGTGGCGGTTTCCAGGATATGCTTGGCTCTATTTCAGATAACGACAAAGCTAATCTCATCCTAAAGGAATTAAGCTTTAAGGATCTTCTTGCAAAAAATCCCCTGGGCGATACAATCAGAACCGTGCTTACTGTAAAAGGTGATTGGCTCTTTAATCTATTAAGATCGAAAGCAGGGATAGAGGATTTTAAAACATGGTTCTCGAAATATATTGACGACCATCGTTTTAAAAAAGTTGATATCCTTCAGTTTAACAACGATATTAAAGAGAGGTTCAGTTTTGATTTCTATCCATATCTGAATGATTGGTTTAAAGGAAAAGAACAACCAGGGTTTCTCATAACAAGTTTAAAGGCGAATGAGATTATAGTCGGAGACAGATCGAGATATCAGGTGACTTTCATAGCTTCAAACCCGGAACCTGTTGCAGGACTATTTAATGTGTCATTCCGTACAGGAGGACCCGGAGGAGCAGGAAGAGGTGCCAATCAAATGACAATGGCTACCCGGCAAGAGCAGGGTAAAGGCGGTGGTGGAGCGAGGTTCACCATTTCGATGCAGGGGCGTGGAATGGAAGCATCGGATATTTCAAAAATAGTACTTATGGGGCCGCGTGAATCAAAAAAAATAGGAATTGTTCTCGATGGTGAGCCCAGAGCCATGATGATAAATACACTGTTTGCAAAAAACATACCCGGAGAGATTAACATGCCTATCACCGAGATAATAAAAACAAAAAGTAACGTAAAAGAATTCTCAGGAGAAGAGACACTTGCCTCAATGCCGCTCTTCTCTGATCCTTCTGAGATAATTGTTGATAATGAGGATTCGGGTTTTATTTCCAGTAAACAGAGCACTGTTAGTCCTCTTAAAAGGATCCTCGGTATTGAAAACAAAGAGGGGAAAACCTATATGCAGATCAGTCAATGGAATACTCCTGAATACTGGCAACCTATAGTACTAACCTCATATTACGGAAAGTATATCCGTTCTTCAGTTTACACCAGGGGAGGAACCGGCGATAAAACAATTACATGGGCGGCAATTCTTAAGGAACCCGGTTATTACGATATCTATTGTTATATTGGGAAGACTGCCGACAGGATGAAGATTATGATGGGAGGCGGTCCGGGAGGACCAGGAAACCCCAATGGTGAACCTCAGGAGGACAGCCCTTACAAGGATATGCATTATAAAATATATCATGATGAAGGGATAGAGGATATTACTCTTGATTATGAAAATGCAGAGAGCGGATGGAATAGTCTTGGCCGCTATTACCTCTCTCCCGATACAGCTAAAGTTGTCTTGACCAATCAATCTGCAGGAA
>Ga0315283_10003770_pt1 | contig 13033 bp, 13 predicted proteins | sample YL17G09_0_MG_FD_204541 | JGI IMG/M metagenome (GOLD analysis project Ga0315283, IMG submission 204541) | Sediment microbial communities from Yellowstone Lake, YNP, Wyoming, USA - YL17G09_0 | ecosystem: Environmental > Aquatic > Freshwater > Lake > Sediment | place: USA: Wyoming | collected...
CAAAGGCGGAACTTGAGAGGGAAATGGTTTCTACGACCGTCATCAAGACGGCGAGCATTTATGCCGCTTGGGAGTTTTCAAATAACGCATCCGATACAACTTTCCGTGCTGATACCAGCGGCTATAGTCGGAATTTCACGCTGGGCAATGCTGATTCGGCAACGAACTACATCGCTGGCCCGATCACTGGTGGGGCGTCAGTGGTTAACAAACTCTCGGGCCCGTTCGGCGGCCCCTTTCAAAAACTGATCGGTTAACGAGGAAGAACTATGTATCCGTTTTTAGGTGATTTCCCAACGGGACAGACGATCTTCTTCCCGTTCGCTACCTACAGCTCGGCCGGCGCCAGCGTGACCATCACCGGCCTCGCCGTCACCGACATCGAGGTATACAAGGGCGCCTCGATGACGCAGCGCTCGAGCGACGTGGGCTACGCCCTGGTCGACACCGACGGCACCGACCTCGACGGCGTGACCGGCATCCACGGGTTCACGATCGACACGAACGACAACACCGACGCGGGCTTCTACGCCGCGGGCAACGACTACACGGTCGTGGTCTCCTCGATCACCGCCGACTCGCAGACGGTGAACTTCATCGCCGGCCGCTTCTCGATCGAGAACCGAAACATCAAGGCGAACGTCACGCAGTGGCTCACTCAAGCCGTGGCCGCGGTCACGACCAACGGCGTCCCCGAGGTCGACGTCACCCACATCGCGGGCTCTGCGACCGCCGCCACGAACCTGTCCTACAGCGCCGCGCTGATGATCCCCGGCGTGGCCTACGCCGGCACGCTCAACACGACCCGAATCGACACCCAGACGGCGGCGATCATCGCCCTCGATGACGACATCCTGATCGGCCGGGTGCTGATCGCGCGCACCGGTAACGAGACCTACACCGCGTGCCGCATCTCGGACTTCGCCGAGGCGGGCGGGACGGCGACGATCACCCTTGATAGCAACACGCCGCTCAGAACCGCGATGAGCAACGCCGACGCCTTCCTGATCGTCTAAGCCGATGCTGCTGACCCTCGTCACCGCGCTCGGTCTTGCGGCGACGCCGGCTGTTCCTCAGACCTGGTACGGCGCCACGGCGGGTGCCGGGCCCGGCGGTGAGACGACCAGCGCCGTGCCGGTCACCGGGCTGGGCTTGTCGGGCACGCCGGCGCTGCCCGTCCTTGAGGAGGCGTGGACCGGAGGGACGGTCTCGAAGTCCGGCAGTGACTCACTTTCGATCGCGGTCACGGACGCTTCGAGCGGCTCGACCGCGCGGACTTTCACCTGGTCGGGCACGAGCGAGGGCTTTGCGGAGCGCGGGGACAGCGCGGCGATCGCCTTCGCCTACACCGGGGCAAAGGGCAACCCGTCCGGCGGCCTGCAGGCGGTCCTCAGTCAGTACGTCGGCGGGCTCGCCGAGACCGAGGAATGCACGGCCTCGATCGCGTGGACCGACCTCGGCGTTCCGGCGAGCGTCACCGTCACCTACGTCGAAGCGGAGAGCATCGACGCCCGCACTGAATCCGCGGGGCTGCTGGGCTCGCAGGACGTGCGGGTGCGCATCCGTCACGGCGGCACGGGTGCGACCTTTGCGCCCATGCAGCAGGCGATCGGTGCCGCGGCGGGGGGCTGGAACACCCGGGTCGGGGACGGGCCGAAGGCGGTCGATGCGGCGGCGAGTGACTCGACCTCTGGGATTGACGTCGTCGTTGGTTACGACGTCACGCGCCTGACGACCGAGGGCAGCGCCACCGTCCTGTTCGACAACCTGATCCTGCGCTCGACCTGGACCGCATTCACCGGGACCACGACCGCGGGTGAGGCGGTCACCGAGCTCAAGCTCAACGCCCAGCCGGGCGGGCCGATCTGGGACTTCTCGGGACGAGAACTCAAGACCGAGGTTGATAAGACCTCCGCCGACTCGCTGCTGCTGGTGGCGGCGCTCGAAAGCCCGGTGGACGAGCAGGAGGTCATCAGCACCGACGACCTCACGGTCGGCTTCACGGAGGGCTACGCGCTCGCCTCGACGATCGTCACGGCCGACAGCCTGCTGGTTGCGGTGGCGTCGATCTTCGAGATTCAGGGGTCGGGCGGGACGGTTACCCCGGTCCCGGCGGCGGACACGACCTTCGTGCGGATCACCGAGGGCACCTCGCTGGTCTACGTGGCGATCGTCGCGACCGACACGGCGAGCGTCACGATCAGCGAGGCCGCGGTGGTGGTCGCGCAGGAGCAGGTCGAGAAGACCGGCACCGATACCCTCGTTCCCGACCTGATCGAGGAGTGGCAAACGCTGCAGTACGCCGGGCAGCTGGACCTCGTCGACCAGGACATCCTCGCCGTTCGGGTGGCCGAGACCGCCTTCGCCTCCGACACCTCGAGTCGGGTGCGCAAGATTCGCTTCGACCCCCGCAGAACAACGATTCAGTTCAGGACGCCCGATGAAACTTGATGACCAGAAGATCACCGCCAAGGTTCAACGCTGGCAGTTGATCAAGTGGGACGGCGAGCCGCCCATCGACACCGACGACCCCGACGTTGCCCAGCAGCACCCGGCCTGCTGCGAGATTCTCGAGGGCGGCGACGACCGACCGACCATCACGCTCTACAAGAGGACTGAATAAATGGCTCTCACGAACGCAGGGGCAATCGCCCTCGCCAGCCTCGCCGTCGCCGACGGCGCCTACCCGGCCTTCAACACCGCCAACTCCTACCTTGCGATCGGTACGGACAGCACGGCCTTCTCCGCCGCGCAGACCGCGCTCCTCGCGCAGAACGGCGCGCGCAAGGCGATGGTCGACGCGAGCTACCCTTCGCGCTCCAACGGAGCGCTCACGTTCCGCAGTCTTTGGGGCACCGCCGACGGCATCGGCGCCTGGCTGGAATGGGGCACTTTCAACGCCTCGACCTCTGGCACGATGCTGAACCGCAAGGCCGAGAACCTCGGCACGAAGGGTGGCACGCAGTCCTGGCAACTGACGGTCACGCTCACCCTCGCGGCGGCCTGATGAACTCCTACCTTGAGCTCGAAGGCGTCAAGGTAGAGGCGCACCTGTTCGATGGCAGCGTCCCGGCATTGCCCACGACCGTCCACTGGCGGGTCGATTGCGTGACGACGGGGGCGGCGCTCAAGGAGTTCGCCGTGGTCTCCCCGATCGTGGTCAGCGATGACTACGGCGGGACGACCGACGTCTACGTGACGCTGCAGATCCCCGGCTCGCTGAACGAGATGCAGGAGAAGTCGAACCCGCGCGAGAAAAAGCGCGTCCTCGTGGTCGTCGATAAAGACCTGGAGTGGGAGCGGCAAGACGAGTTCTTCTACCTCATCCGCCCCTCGCAGGGGCGCACATGAAGGGCTACGACAACACCGGCGGCAACCGTGCGAGGGGGAAGCGATTCCAACTGGCGCTAAAGCGCGCGCTGGACGAGTACTCGGACGATCGCGTCGCGCGCGGGCAGGCGCTCAACGTGATTGCGATGGACCTGGTGCGCGAGGCGCTGCTCGGCCAGCAGTGGGCGATTCAGGAGATTGCGAACCGGTTGGATGGCAAGCCCGCGCAGACGACGCTGCTCGGAAACGACGACGAGTCGCAGTCGCTGCGGCTGGGGATCATTGACCTTGTCCGACCACAGCTTCCAGTTCCCTGAATCGCTCGCCGGGCTGTTCCAGCCGGCGCGCGTCAAGTGCTGCTACGGCGGACGGGGCGGGGCAAAAAGCTGGAACTTCGCACGCGCGCTGCTGCTCGAGGGGGCCGAGAAACCCCTGCGGGTGCTGTGCGTGCGTGAGGTGCAGAAGTCGATCAAGGACTCAGTGCATCAGCTGCTCTGCGACCAGATCGACAACCTCGAGCTGAACGGGTTCTACACGATCACCCGCGACGAGATCCGCGGGGAGAACGGGACGCGGTTCCTTTTCTCGGGACTGTCGGACCAGACCTCCGACTCCCTGAAATCGTTCGAGGGCATCCAGCGCGTCTGGGCCGAGGAAGCCCACAAGATCACCCGCAGGTCGTGGGACATCCTGATCCCGACCATCCGTGCGGAGGGCTCGGAGATCTGGATCAGCTTGAACCCCGAGCTCGACACCGACGAGACCTGGGTGCGGTTCATCGAGAGCCCGCCGCCGGGTTCGTGGGTGCAGGAGATCAACTGGCGCGACAATCCGTGGTTTCCGGCCGTGCTCGAGACCGAGCGGCAGGAGTTCCTGCGGCTCGTCGGCATGGGCAAGCGCAGCCGGGACGACTACGACAACATCTGGGAAGGCAAGTGCCGCCCGGCGGTGGAGGGCGCGATCTACGCCCGCGAGGTCGCCGACCTGCAGAAGGGCGGTCGCTTCTGTCGCGTCGCCTACGACCCGATGCTGCAGGTGCACACCGTCTGGGACCTCGGCTGGAACGACGCGATGGTGGTCGGCATGTGGCAGCGCAGCCCGATGGGGCTGATGCTGATCGACTCGCTCATCACCTCGCACGAGACCTACAGCGAGATCGTGGTGAAACTCGAAGCGCGCCCCTACCGATGGGGCAGGGACTTCATCCCGCACGACGGCCGCCACAAGAACCCGCAGACGGGCGAGAGTGCCGAGATCCTGCTGGGCAAACTCGGGCGCACCGTCGAGGTGGTCGAGGACATCGGCCTCGAGGCTGGAATCAAAGCCGTTCGGCAGTCGTTCGGGAAGCTGTGGATCGACCACCAGAGCGGCGACAACAAGGCGGTGCTGCACGCGCTTCGACGCTACAAGCGCACGATCAGCGCGGCGACCAACGAACCCGGTGCTCCATCTCACGATGACGCCTCGCACCCCTCGGACATGGTCCGGTATGCGGTGCTGAGTGCGGAGTCAATGACGGGGGACGCGGCAATCTCTAATCCTTATGCGGCATGGCGCCGGGCGAGCTAAATGGCTAAAGCCTCAAAATCGCAGCGCGACCTGCTCGCGACCATCCGCAAGCGGCACCAGAAGGCCGTCGAGGCCGACCAGGACAACCGCAACAAGGCGATCGAGGACATGGAGTTCCTCCACGTTCCAGGTCGGCAGTGGGAGCGCTGGCTCAGGAGCGAGCGCGGCGGCGATAACCAGGCCGGCGCGCGTCCGTGTTACGAGTTCAACAAGCTGCGGGTCAGCATTAAGCGGCTGATCAACGACCTGCGCGCGAACCGACCCAGCGGCAAGGTGCTCGGCTCGGAAGACGCCGACAAGGACACGGCCGAGATTTACGAGGGCCTGATCCGCAACATCTGGAACGCGAGCGACGGCGACACGGTCGTCGACAGCGCCGCGGAGTACCAGATCGGCGGCGGGATGGGCGCGTGGCGCATCACCACCCGCTACGCGAGCGACTCTGCGTTCGAGCAGGACATCGTGCTCGAGGGCTTCGACAATCCCTTGTGCGTGTTCGCCGACCCCAGCGCCCGCGACCCGATGAAGCGGGACGCGCAGTTCTGGTTCGTCACGACGAAGATGTCGAAGGAAGCCTTCGAGGCGACCTACCCTAAGGCCGAGCCGGTCAGTTTCGAGGATGACGGTGAGTTCGATTCGGAGGAGGACTGGGAAGACGACACGACCGTTCGCGTGGTGGAGTACTGGTACAAGGAACCCTACCTGCGCACCGTGATGCTGCTCTCCGATGGCAGCACCGTGGACGCCGAGGAGGTCGCGAAGGAGGGAATGCCCGAAGGCGTCGCCGTGGTCAAGCAGCGCGAGGTCAACGCCAACCGGATCAAGATGTGCATCGCCTCCGGTTCCGCGATCTTGAATGAATCCGATTGGGCGGGGACGCACTTCCCGTTCATCATGGTCTATGGCGAATCGCTGAACATCAACGGCAAGCGCACCTGGTTCGGTGCCACCCGGCACTCGAAGGACGCGCAGCGCGCCTATAACTACTCGCGAACGAGCGTGATCGAATCGATCGCCCTCGCGCCGCAGCAGAAGTGGTGGGCCACCCCGGCGCAGGCGTCGGGGCATACCGGCGAGTGGAAGGAAGCGCACTCGAAGCTCTACCCGTTCCTGCTGTTCAACCCCGATCCCAAGAATCCGGGCGAGCCGAAGCGGATGGGCGGGGCGGACGTGCCGGTGGCGATGATTCAGGAAGTCGCCATGTCCTCCGAGGACATCAAAGGCACGCTCGGCATTTATGACGCGAGCCTCGGCAACAAGTCGAACGAGACCTCCGGGATTGCGATCCGCTCGCGGCAGCAGCAGTCGGAGCTCACCAACTTCAACTACGGCGACAACCTGGGCAAGGCGATCCGCCGCACCTGGGAGTTGCTGATCGACCTGATCCCGAAGATCTACGACACGCCGCGGACCATTCGCATCCTCGGCCAGGACGGGGCAGAGAAGTTCGCGCAGATCAACCAGCCCACGCCCTCGGGCGATACGCTCAATGACCTGACGCGCGGCAAGTTCGACGTCATGGTCACGATCGGCCCCTCGTTCACCTCGCAACGTGAGCAGGCAGCCGAGATCTACATGGGCATGGCGCAGGCCGACAAGACCGGGATGACGATGCAGGTCGCCGGCGACCTGATCTACAAGTCGATGGACCTGCCCTACTCGGGCGAGATCGCCGAGCGCATGAAGGCGATGCTGCCGCCGCAGATCCAGGCGCTCGAACAGGACGGGAAGCCCATTCCGCCCGAGGCCGCCGCGGCCATGCAGCAGGCCAACCAGGCCATGCAGCAAGTGCAGATGATGGCGCAGCAGATGGAGCAGGACTCGCAGGAGATCGAGAAGGGGCAAAAGGAAATCGCCGCCGGCAAGGCCGAGCTGCAGCGGATGATCGGCGACCTGAAGGTGGCGCAGGCAAACCTGAAGGCGACCGAGGCTCAATTGCAGACGAAGCTCGTGCAGGCCGATGCAGAAATGCAGAAGCGCGAGATGGCGCTCGAGATGAAGGGCGCGGTCACCGACATGAAAGGCCAGCAGGCCGAGTCGAGCGCGATCCAGGTCGGGCAGCAGGCGGCGGCGGAGATCGTCAAGCAGGCGCTCGACACCGTCACCGAGCGCATCGGCGCGTTCGAGAAGGCGCTCGCCGACCTCGCCCGTCAGCAGCAGCAGCCGATCATCGTGCCGGTGGGCGGTGGCAAGCGGGCGGTGAGCGTGAAGCGTGGCAAGGGTGGTGAACTGATCGGCACCATCGAAGACAGCGAATGACGATCACGGTTACGCACGCGACGATCCCGCCCGAGGGGTCGATCGATGCGGTCGGCTACGACGAGTGGGCGCAAGCGCACGCGGTCGCGGGGCTGGACGACGCGCTCGACGGAAAGCGGAACTCGAGCGGCTGGCCGCTGAACGACGACGGCACGTATGCCGTGTCGTTGACCTATGACCCGACCTCGCGCAAGGTGACGATCACGCCCACGGGCGCGACGTTCGACGTGTACGTCCGGGGCGAGAAGTTCACGTTCACGGGCACGCACCTCTCGGTGGCGCACGGGACCGGTGCCGGGTACTACTTTTACTACCACGACGGCACAGGGTTCAAATGGGCCTCCGAAGCGTGGCCATTTGACGAAGCCCCGGTCTGCTTCGTGCTGTGGACCGGATCGACCGGCGCAGGGTATTTCGAACTGCACACGACCTCGCGCGATCCGTCCATTCATCGTAATTTGCATTACTCGCAAGGCACGCAGGTACAGACGCGGGGCGCGATCAGTGGTTACACGCCGGCGACCGGCTCGGATGCCGGGGTGACGTTCGCCATTGCTGAAACGGTGCTGCTGGACGAGGACATTCGCTACACGCTGACGGCCTTGGCCGATGGTGGCCCCTACACGGTATGGTCGCGCACGACGGCAGGGGCGTGGACCTTCAACGCGGGCAACGCGCTGCCGTTCCTGCACGGGGTCTATCCAAAGTGGAACGACACCGCGACCTGGACGACGCCCGATGCGTCCCCGAACTACTTCCTGAACTACTACGTGTTCGGCGTCCCGGCGCTGGACACCGCGCAGCAGTTCATCCTGATCCCCGGACAGGCGGAACACGCCGCGCTTGCGGGAGCGCGGGCCGAGGGCGTGTCGAACCTGTCGTGGGGGGGCGTTCCGTTCCAGGAGATCGCGCCGCTCTACAAGATCACGCTCGGGACCAAGAACAGCTACGGCGGCACGGCGAAATGCCGCATCGAAGCGGTCGAAGTGCTGGAGGGATCGAAGGCCACCATCACGGCGGCGGCTGTGACGAACCACAACGCCCTCAGTGGACTGCAAGGCGGGACGGCAGGCGAGTACTACCACCTGAGCGCTGTAGAGCTTGCGACGGCTCTGCTGCCGCCTGTGGCGGGTCCAACGGGTCCGGCTGGGCCGACGGGTCCCACGGGTCCGACAGGACCCACAGGCCCAGACGGCGCAGCGAGCATCGTGCCGGGACCAACTGGCCCCACGGGCCCAACAGGTCCGACCGGCCCAACAGGTCCGACCGGCCCAACAGGTCCGACCGGGGCTACGGGTCCGACAGGACCGTCGTTCCAGTTCCCCGTGGGGTACGTCTACATCAGCGTGGACAGCACCAACCCGGCGACCTCGCTGGGTTATGGAACGTGGGCCACGTTTGCAGCGGGTCGGGTGCTGGTTGGCATTGACTCCGGCGATACGGACTTTGATGTGGTGGAGGAGCCGCGGGGCGCAAAGGCGGTTGCCTCGAGTGCTCAGACCTTCGCGGGTTCTGCACTCGCCACGCACCAGCACGCAGCGATCACTGCCGGTACGCCAGCGGGGACGAACGCGGCGGAAGACGCTCATACGCACACCTACAATACCGTTATCGCTCACACCCACGTTCAGACGCAGGGCACGGGCGCGTCGGGCAACTTCGCTACAGCCCCGATTGATGCCTCGTCCGGTGGTACGGGCGGCGCGGTAGCAACAACGACCGCAGCGAACTCAACGGCCAGCACCGGCTCGGCCAGTGGGACCACTTCGGCGGGCGCGTCGCACAACCACGCATTCACGGGTAGCGCGTTGGCGACCCACCAGCACGACGCGATCACCGCAGGCACACCGGCAGGATCGAATACCCCAGGGGCGGCCACGAGCGTCGTGCAGCCGTCGATCGTGGTGTACATGTTTAAGCGGACGGCCTGATGTGGCGTATTTCACCCGCTACTACACGGTCTACTTTCGGCCGCTAGAGACCACCCAGACCGAGCACCCCTCCGGAGGCTACGGCTTCGGCGCCTACGACCGCCAGAAGCGCCGGCGGGAAGACGAACTCGACGAGCTCGCGCGGCAGATCGCGTTGTTCGAGGCGCACCTCGCGATCGAGCCCGATAATGTTTCACGTGAAACAATCGACCCTGACCTGCTCCGCATCAGGACTCGGGTCGAGTCGATGCAGGCCTCACGCCTGCCGAACCGTGCACGCCGGGCCGTCGAGTACGCCCGGCACGTGCAGACCAAGGAATCGTTCCTGCTTGCCGAGCGCGCACTGCGCCAGCTCGAGGAGCAGGAAGAACTCGCGGTGTTACTGACACTCGCGCTTGACTGAACCCGTCGTGGCCGGCTGCCCACGCCAAACGCTTAAAAGGCGCACATGACTGACGAAACGAACCTGCCGGTTGAACCGGTCGAAATCGCTGCACCCGTTGAAACGGAATCAGCCCCCGTTGCTGTAGAGACCCCGCCCGACGATGCAGGGCAAGCACCCGTGGTCGAGGACAAGGTCCCTGACTCGGTGCAGAAGCGCATCGACAAGGCAATTGGAAAGATGCGCGAACAGGAGCGCAGGAGCGAAGCACTCGAGCGTCGCAACGACGAGCTGGTCGACCTGCTGATGAAGGGCGGTGCCCTGAAACAGCCGGACGCACCGCCCGCACCGAGCGAACTCAAGAAGCCGACCCTGGCCCAGTTCGAGTACGACGAAGCCGAGTACGAGGTTGCCCTCGATGCGTACTTCGAGGCGAAGGCCGAGCAGGTCGTCGAGCGCAAGCTCGACACGCTGAAGGCCAACGCCCAGGAAGCGCGCACCGTCGAGAGCTACGAGTCCCGCGCGAAGGTGTTCGCGGAGTCGGTCCCCGATTTCGCGGAAGTGACCAGCGACCGCACGCTGCCGATCAGCAAGCCGATGGCGGCCGTGATCAAAGCGAGCGAGGTTGGACCTGCGCTGTACTACCACCTGGCGCAGAACCGGGATCTCGCGGGGCAACTCGCGCAGTTGCCCGCGGAGGTGGCCGCCTACGAACTCGGCAAGATCGAAGCACGCATCGCCCAGCCAACGCCTACCCCGACACCGCCGCCGAAGGCGCGCGTGTCGAACGCACCGCCACCCGTGCCGACCATTGTCGCTACCGAGCCGGAGATCGAAAAAGATCCGGCGAAGATGAGCGACCCTGAGTTCGCGCGCTGGCGGAAACGACAGATCGCTCAACGCAGGTAATTTCAGATGACGACCAACACTCTCTCCGTAATCGATTTCGTGACGCGCGAAGCGTTGCGGATCGCGCACGAGGAACTGCAATTCCTCGGCACCCTCGACCGTCAGTACGACGACACCTTCGCCAAGACCGGCGCCAAGCAGGGATCGGAACTGCGCATCCGCAACCCGAACCAGTTCACGCGCCGGCAGGGCAGCCGGATCATGGACGTGCAGGAACAGACCGAGTCCACGCAGACCCTGACCGTCGCCACGCAGGACGGCGTCGACCTCCGCTTCAACTCGGCCGAAATGGCGCTGGCACAGGACGAACTGTCGAAGCGCTACATCGAGCCGGCCGTCAAGGCGATGGTCGCGGGCATCGAGTCCGACGTGCTGCAGGGCATGACCAAGCAGATCGCGAGCCTGGTCGGCACCGCCGGCGTGGTCCCGGGCGCCTCGGGTGACATCAGCATGTTCGGCCAGGCCCGCGCCCGGCTGAATCAGTTCCTCGCACCGAAGGACAATCGCTCCATCCAGATCGACTCCGACACGATGGCTTCCGTGGTCAACGGCGCGAAGGCGCTGTTCCATGACGGCGCGCAGGTGAAGGAGGCGTTCCGCAACGGCTACTACAGCCGCGCCGCGGGCTTCGACTGGTACGAGAACGAGAAGACGCTGGCACTGATGAACGGGTCGGACATTTCCGGCACGATCAACGACTCAGGGATCGCCTCGAACGACACCGCCCTCACGGTCGCCTCGCTGGCATTCAACGCCGGTCAGGTGTTCACGCTCGGTACGACTGCCGACAGCGGCGTCTATGCCGTGCACCCCGAGACCAAGGCTGCCTATCCGTTCCTGCGCCAGTTCGTGGCCTCGGCAACCGACACGACGACGTTCACGCCATACGAGAAGTACATCTACGGCGGCGCGAAAGCGAACGTCTCGGCGCTGCCGGTGACGACGAAGGCGGTCACGGGTTTCGGTTCGGCCTCGACGGCGTACCGCAACGCACTCGCCTACCACAAGGAGTTCGCAACTTTCGTGACGGCCGACCTGCCGATCATGGACGACGCGGCCAAGTGCGTGCGGCGTGTGCAGGACGGTCTATCGCTTCGTGTGTGGCAGGCGTCGGACATCCGCAACGACGAGATGCTGCTCAGAATTGATATTTTATACGGTTGGAAAGTGCTGCGCCCCGACTGGGCGTGCCGCATCAACTGCACCTGATCGGCTTGTCAATCTGAATCGGGGGGAATTTATCCCCCCGGTTTTTCCCCTTTTATGGAGATTTGAATCATGGCGACGACTTACGTTTCGAGCGGCCCCGAGGTCGCAGGCTACGGCGGCGGTGAGGGCATCGTGATCGGCAACACCAGCAGCGACCTGATCGGTTTCTACGGTGCCACGCCGATTGCCAAGGCGACGCTCGCGCAGATGACGACGAAGACGACCACGCAGCTGCGCGCCGAGATCACGGCGCTGCAGAACGCGCTGGTCAACCTGGGGTTCATCGCAGTCACCTGATGGGACTGCTGATCCACCACAACCCGGCGGGGAGTCATTCCCGTCGGGTCTTCCTGGCGGTGCCGTCGTATGGTCCGATCTCGGGCCATACGGCGTTCTCGCTGTTTCGCGCGCACCCCGCGCTTTTGGAGGCCGGCTGGGATGTCGAGCTCGGCCTGCTGCTCGGCGACTGTCATGTCGACGACGCGCGCAATTCCCTGGTCGCGGATTTTCTCGCGTCAGGCTGCAGCGACCTGGTGTTCATCGATGCGGACATCGGGTTCCAGAACACGGACCTCTTGCGGCTGCTGTCCCACGACCGCGATGTCGTTGGCGGCGCTTACCCGAAGAAAGTCGACATCGAGGAATACCCGGTGTGGCTACCGAACGGCGAGCTCTGGTCAGAGGCCGACGGCTGCATCGAAGTGAAGGGACTCGCGACCGGGTTCCTGCGCATCCGTCGTGCTGTGTTCGAGCAACTGGCCGAGACCGCGGCGACCTATACGACCTCAACCGGGCGCGAGGTGCGTTGCATCTTCGAGCGGCTGATCGTCGACGGTGCGCGCCTCTCGGGCGACATCGCCTTCTGCCACAAGTGGCGAGCGGTGGGCGGCAAGGTCCACGTCGATCCCGACTGCTACCTCGAGCACCGCGGCGAGAAGTCGTGGGTCGGGACGCTCAGTTCGCACCTGCGCAAGGTCCACGGGCTGGCGCTGGTCGGTGCGCTCAAGCGCATCACTGCAGGGACCGAGACCGACAAGGACTACTTCGAGCTGATGATGGAGTGGGGCAACGACCCGTGGAGCGCAGGGCCGGAATTGCTCAAGGCCGCCGTGATGGTGGCGCGCCAAGTGAACGGCGCTGCTCTTGAGGCCGGCTCGGGACTCACCACGCTGGTCATGGCCGCGGCCAATCCGTCACTGATCATTCACGCGCTCGAGCACCAGTCGGCGTGGGCGGCGCGGGTACGTGAGGAGGCCGAGCGGCTCAACCTCGACAACGTCTCTGTGCACCACGCTCCGCTGCAGGACTACCCCGCGGGCAAGTGGTACAGCGTCCCGCGCCTGCCGTGGGACCAGTTCGAGCTGGTGCTGTGCGACGGCCCGCCGATGCAGGAAGCGAATCGCCGCATCCTGTTCGGGGTGATGGCGACGCACGACTGCCGGCC
>Ga0315283_10003775_pt1 | contig 13022 bp, 9 predicted proteins | sample YL17G09_0_MG_FD_204541 | JGI IMG/M metagenome (GOLD analysis project Ga0315283, IMG submission 204541) | Sediment microbial communities from Yellowstone Lake, YNP, Wyoming, USA - YL17G09_0 | ecosystem: Environmental > Aquatic > Freshwater > Lake > Sediment | place: USA: Wyoming | collected...
GGCCGCCGATCGACGCCAGCCTCCGCCCCGCCTTCGAGCAGGTCCGTGCCGATTACGCCCGCCTGCTCGCCGCCGGGTCGGGCCCGGCCTCGCTCCACCCCGGCGACTGACCGCCTCGCGGCGCCCCTTGCCGCCGTGGACAGCCATCCTTGAGCACCTCACTTCCCTGGATCTTCCGCGGCATCGCCTGGACGGCTCTTCTCCTCCTCCTCCTCAATCCTGGTTGTCCCGTCGCACCGGCGGTGTCGCGTCCGGTGGTGCTGCTTGACGGCTCCCTCAGCATGACGGCGGTCGGCGCCCGCTGGACCGAGGCCAGCGCGGCGGCGAAGCGGCTGGGGGAAGTGCGGCTCTTCGGGGATCCGGACCGTCCGCAGGACTCGCTCCCCGGGGCTGGCGCTTCGCAGGTGGGGGCGGCGCTCGCGGCCGCGGTGGCGACGGGCCGGCCGGTGATCGTCGTGACCGATGGGGAGGTTACCGATGGCAGGGACCTTCCCGTGGAGCTCCGTGGTCGTGCCTCCGTGCGCCTGTTCGAGCGGCGGAGTGGTCCGGCGGCGGCGATGAAGAGCGTTCAAGGGCCGCCCCGTGTTACCGAGCGCGATTCCATCCGGCTCAGGGTGGAGGTGGTCACCCGGGATCTGGCCGGCCGCCGAACGGCCACGGTGTCGGTCCGCGAGGGTCGGAGGGAGGTGGCCCGCGGTGCCGTCACATTCGGTCCCGGTGGCACCGGCACGACGGAATTGGTCGTTCGTCCGGGCACACTCTCCGCTGGCGACCACATGCTCGCAGTCGGTCTGGCCGACTCGCTGGACCCCGAGCGCCGCGACGATGAGCGACTGCATCTGGTGGCGGTCTCGCCGACACCAGGGGTCGTCATGGTGGCGTCGCCGGTTGACTGGGACGCGCGCTTCCTGCTTCGGACCTTGCGGGATGTCACCGACCTGCCGGTGGAGGGCTATGCACAACTGGAGGCCGGTAGCTGGCGCCGGATGTCGGACCTGCGTCCGGTGGATGGGGCGGGTGTCCGGCGATCGGTGAAGGCCGCGGACCTGGTCGTGCTTCGCGGGGCGTCGTCGCTCCGGGAGGCGGCACAGGGCCGGGCGCTGCTCGACTGGCCATCAGCTGTCGGGGATGAGACCGCCGGGGACTGGTACGTCCTGCCGGGACGTGATGGGCCGCTGTCCGGAGCTCTCGCCGGCGCCCCGCTCGATTCCTTCCCTCCCGCCAACGCATTGGCGGCTCTTTCCCCCGTGCCGGGCGACTGGATTGGGCTGACTGCGCAACGGGGCAGGCGTGGCGCCGCGCGACCGGCGGTGTCGGGTGGCCTGCGCGGCAACTCGCGAGTGATCACCATCGGCGCGCAGGGACTCTGGCGGTGGGCCTTCCGGGGCGGATCGAGTGAGCAGGCCTACCGGGCGCTGGTTGCCGGGATGGTGGACTGGCTGCTCGCGGCACCCGACTCATCGCGGGGGCGGGCGCGCCCGACGCGGGCCGTCGTGCCGCAGGGGGTCCCGGTACTCTTTACCTGGACCGACGACGCCCGCCCGGCCACGACCGGGATCGTCTTCCGGAACGCCGGCGGCACGGAGCGACGTGACTCCCTGCGCTTTGGCGGCAATGGAACAGCGCCGGTCTTTCTCGATCCCGGCATCTATACTTATAGCTTGGATCGCGGGGGCCGTGGCACGGTAGCGGTCGAGACCTGGTCGGAGGAGTGGTATCCGCGTCCGGTGACGCTGGCCGCTTCGGAGGCCACCGTCCGGCCGGAGGAGAAGCGCGCCGGGCTCCGTGACCGCTGGTGGCTCTTTGCGGTGGCGATCGCCGCCTGGTGCGCGGAATGGTTGGTCCGGCGGCGGATGGGTCTTCGATAGGATTCTTCTCACACCAACGACAGCGATCCCGTGGCAGCTGACCGTATCACCGAAGGCAGGAAGCTCGGCTTTTGGGGCAAGCTCAAACGCCTGGCACTGACCGATGTGGGCGCCCTGGTGCGGCGCCTCAACGCCGACGATGTCGAGGCCCTCGAGCGCCTGATGCTCGAGGCCGATTTCGGCGTGCCGGCGACCGCCGATCTGGTGGACATGCTGGAGCAGAAGATCCGGAGCGGGAAGATCAAGACCGAAGCGGACCTGCGCGGTGCCTTGCAGGAGCGCCTGGCGGAGCTGCTGGGGGCTCCCGGCGAGCCAGGGACCCTGGTGCGGGCCCGATCCGGTCCCACGGTTATCCTCTTCGTCGGGGTCAACGGCGTCGGGAAGACGACGTCCGTGGCCAAGGTGGCCCGGCGGCTGCTGGCCCAGGGTCATTCGGTGCTGCTGGCCGCCGGAGACACCTATCGCGCCGGTGCGATCGCCCAGCTGGGCGTCTGGGCCGAGCGGCTGGGGGTGCAGTGTGTCTCGGGCGCGCCGGGTGGCGATCCGGCGGCGGTGGCCTTCGATGCAGTGGAAGCCGCGACGGCCCGTGGTATCGAGTACCTCCTGATCGATACGGCCGGCCGCCTGCACACGCAGGAGGGGCTCATGGACGAGCTCCGGAAGGTCGTGCGGGTGATCACTCGGCGCGCGCCCGGCGCGCCCCATGAGACGTTGCTGATACTGGATGGCACCGTCGGCCAGAACGCCGTGCAGCAGGGCAAGCTCTTCCTCCAGGCCGTGCCGGTGACCGGGCTGATCATTACCAAGCTGGATGGTACGGCGCGCGGTGGCGCGGTGGTGGCGCTTCGCCGCGAGCTCGACCTGCCGATCCGGTTCATGGGCCGGGGGGAGACCGCGCAGGACCTCGAGGTCTTCCACGCGCCGGAGTTCGCCTCCGAACTCCTCGACAGCGACCAGTAAGCGCCGACAGTGGGCACTCTGCGGCTCGACACCTCAGTCAAGTTCCTCAAGGGCGTCGGCGAGCGGCGAGCCGAGGCGTTCGAACGGCTCGGCATCCGGACCGCGCAGGACCTGTTATGGCACCTGCCGTTCCGCTACGTCGATGCCTCGTCGGTGACGCCGCTCGCCCGGGCGGAGGTCGGCGCGGATGTCGCCTGCATCGGCCGGGTCGTCACCAAGGGCGTGCTCCCTACTCGCCGGGGGCTCCGGATCTTCCACGCCGTGCTCCGCGACGGGAGCGGGCTGCTGGAGTGCGCCTGGCCCGGGCAGGCGTTCCTCGATCGGACCATCGAGGTCGGCCAGATCCTTCTGGTGGCCGGCCCGATCCGGTTCTATCACGGCCGCCAGATGGCGCCGCGGGAATACGTGGTGCTGGCCGAGGCGGACGCGGAGGATGCCGGCGAGCTGCTCGCCCGGGGCAAGGTGCTGCCGGTCTACCCGGCCACCGAGGGCCTGAGCCACCGACTCATCCGCGGGCTGGTCGACCGGCATCTGGAGCCGCTGGTCGCGCTTACCCCGGAACTGCTCCCCGCTCCCGCCCTTCAATCCCTCGGCCTGCCGGGCATCCAGCAGGCGCTCCGAGAGGTGCACCGGCCAGCCACGCTGGCGGAGGCCGAGGCGGGCAGGCGGAGGCTTGCCTTCGACGAACTGCTCGACCTGCAGCTGATGCTGGGCCGCGCCCGGTTGCTCGCCCGCACGGGGCGCAAGGGGATCCGGTTCGAGGTAAAGCGCGATCTCACCTCCAAGCTGAAGGCCTCACTGCCCTGGGACCTGACCGCCGACCAGAAGCAGGCGCTCCGCGAGATCACCGCGGACATGACCTCGCCGGAGCGGATGCACCGCCTGCTGATGGGTGACGTCGGCACCGGCAAGACCGTGGTGGCGCTGTTCGCGATGCTGCTGGCGCTGGAGAATGGCTACCAGGCCGCGCTGATGGCTCCCACCGAGCTGCTGGCGGAGCAGCATGCCGCCACGCTGACGAGCCTGCTCGCGCCGCTCGGCCTGGTGCCGGAGGTGATGCTCGGGCGGATGTCGGCGGCGGAGAAAGAGCTGGCGCGGGGCCGGGTGGCGCGCGGTGAGGCCGGCGTCATCGTCGGCACCCACGCGCTTTTCCAGGAGAAGGTCTCGTTCCACCGCCTTGGCCTGGCGGTGATCGACGAGCAGCACCGGTTCGGCGTGGAGCAGCGCGCGGCCCTGATCGGCAAGGGCGATGCCCCCGACGTGCTGCTGCTCACCGCCACGCCGATCCCGCGCTCCCTGGCGCTGACCCGCTATGGCGACCTGGACGTATCGGTGCTGCGCCAGAAGCCGCCGGGGCGGGGAAAGATCCGCACCGTGATCCGGGGTCCGTCGCAGCGGGAGCGGGTTCTCAGCTTCGTTCGAGAGGCCTGCCAGGAGGGTGGCCAGGCCTACTTCGTTCTGCCGGTCATCGAGGAATCGGAACGGGCCGACCTCCGGGCGGCCAAGGTGATGGCGGAGCAGTTGACCGAGCGGTGGCCCGACCTGAAGGTGGGGTTGGTGCACGGCCAGCTCAAAGCCACCGAGCGGGACACGGTCATGCGGGCGTTCCGCGCCGGCGAGGTGCAGGTGCTGGTGGCGACGACGGTCATCGAAGTGGGGATCGACGTGCCCAACGCGACGCTGATGATGATCGAGCACCCGGAACGGTTCGGGCTGGCGCAGTTGCACCAGCTCCGGGGGCGGGTCGGCCGCGGGTCAGCGGAAAGCCACTGCATCCTGCTCTCGACCGGGCACACCCCACCGCGGCTCAAGGCCTTCGCGGCGACCGACGACGGCTTCCGGATCGCCGAGCTGGACTTGGAGGAGCGCCAGCAGGGTGACCTGCTCGGTGCCCGGCAGTCCGGCTCGGCGGAGATCCGGATCGCCCGCTTCCCGGACGACACCGACATCCTGCAGCAGGCGCGCAGCCTGGCGCGCGAAATCCTCGAGCGCGACCCCGCCCTCGAGCAGAAGGGCAACAGGACCTTGCGGGAGCGGGTGCTGGCCAGGTACCCGCGGGGGGAGTTGTTGTTCAGGATAGGTTAGGCCGGACGGTCGGACGGACAGACGGTCCGACTGCCTGTTTCCTGCTCACTCTCGGGGGGACTGGGTGGTGGCTTCCTTGCTGATCGGGCGCTCGATCGAGCTTGTCATCCGGCAGACCCGGAGTACCACGGTGCTTGCCTTCTCTCTCGCAAACATGGCTTGTGGCAAGGCGTCAAGCGCCGTATACACCGTCCCGGTCCCATCGGGGTTGGTTGCGAGCGTAGGTGACTTCGCCCTGACCAGGGCTCGCATCGATTCGGTTGATGCGATTGGAGTGTGGGGAACCTATGCGGACATGACAGACTCGTCAGTCCAAGTCCGGATCCGCATTGCGACGCGAGCCCGTGAGGGGCCGGCTGACCGCAGGATGACGAATGCATGGAATGACGCTCTCCGCCAAGCGGTCCCGGGCGCTGGGCGAATGGTCTCGGCATCCATCGCGAGCGATACCGTCTGGCATGTTCCACTGCCGGTCGCTGTGCGTCTGGGTCGTGGCCACGTTGGGACCGGCGCGGAGGTCTTGGTGGGGGTGGTGCTTGTCGACGAGGACATACTCCAGTTCCTCGCTCCGGTGGTATGGGACTCGACGGCCAGGGACGGCAGAGTATGGCATTTCGCCGAGCGATTCACTGAGGCGTTCGTTTCTGCTCGCGATCAGCTCAATCGCGTCAAGGCGCCCGTTCCTGGACGTTGAGCGGCCAACGCACCACCCCTTGTTGTGGTCACATCCGACCGTCTGCCCGTCTGACCGTCCGTCTACTTACTGCCTACTCTGAACCGCTCCATCCGCTCCTGGTCGATCCGGCGAGGCCGGCCGGTGGTGCGGTTGACCGCCGCCCAGATGCTCCGGCACTTGAGGAGCAGCTCCCCGGTGCCTTTCCGCCGGATCTCGACGTGCCGCTCGCAGGTGACTGCGCTGACCTCCCCGATCCAGGTCCGGCCGACCAGCTCGTCGCCCTCGAAGGCGGCCTTCTTGTAGTCCAGCTCGTGGCGTACGGCCACCCAGACCAGGTCACCGATTTCCTCGGGAGACAGCACGGCGAACCAGTGGCCCTTGGCCACCTCCTGAACCCACGCCAGGTAGACGACGTTGTTGACGTGCCCCAGTTCGTCGATGTCCTCGGGCCGCACCGTGATGGCCAGCTCGAAGGCGGCGGGGGGCAGGTCGTTCATCGCTTGCCGTCCCAGCCGGGTCCCCGGAGCACCATGCCGGGCTTGGCGCCGGTGTACTTGCCGTCCTGCATGACCACGACCCCGTTGACCACCACGACCTTCACCCCATCGGAGACGAGCGTCGGTTCGGCGAAGGTGGCCCGGTCGCGGATGCGGACCGGGTCGAAAACCACCAGGTCGGCCACCAGTCCGGGTGCGATCCGGCCCCGGTCGTATGCGCCGATCTCGTTGGCCGCAACGGCGCTGGCCCTGTGGACGGCCCCTTCCAGCGTCAGGGCGCCGAGGTCCCTGACATATCGGGAAAGCAGCCGTGGGAACGCCCCGTAGGCGCGCGGGTGGACGTTGAGGTTGGTCCCGGCCGGCCCGGCGTCGGTATCGAACGAGGTGAACTCCTCCCGCATCGCCTTCATCTTGTTCGCCTCGGACATGGACTGCGGCATGGCATCCGTCTCCGCCTGCGCCAGCGCAAAGAACACCTCCCAGGCGTCCTGGCCCGTTTGCCGCGCCATGTTCTCGATACTGGTGCCGTTGTACTTCTGGTAGTCGGGGTGCCGGGTCACCACGATGATCCGGTCCCAGTCCTTGCCGGCATGGGCGTACCAGTTCTCCCAGCCGGTCCCGGTCTCCATTTCCTTTCGCATCTCGGCCCTGATCGCCGAGTCGCCCAGCCGACGCATCAGCTCGGCCTGGCCCTGCGCGGCGTAGCGCGGGTGGATCAGGGCGCGGAGCCCGAGCCCGTTGTTGATGTAGGGGTAGACATCCACGCCCACGTCCTGGCCCGCGGCACGCGCCGCCCTGATCCGGGCCAGCGCGAGGTCCATCTTGGGCCAGTTGGTCTGGCCGGCGGTCTTCAGATGGAAGATGTGGACCGGCGTGTTGGCGCCGCTGCCGATCCGGAGCGCCTCCTCGATCGCCTCGAGGAGCCGGTCGCCTTCATTCCGCATGTGGGTGAAGTACCGTCCCCCGTACTGGCCGGCCACCATGGCCAGGGCGGTGATCTCGGCCTCGTTGCCGTAGATGGCTGGGGGGTAGATGAGCGAGGTGGACAGACCGATGGCACCGGCCTGCATCGCCTCCTCCACCATCCCCTTCATCCGCTCGAGTTCCTCCGGAGTGGCCTGGCGGTCCACATCGCCAATGACCAGTTGCCGGACCTGGGTGTGGCCGACGGTCTGGGCCACGTTCATGGGCATCCCGGCGGTCTCGAGCTTCCGGAAGTACTCCCGCATGGTGGTCCAGCCACGCTGCTTTGCCTCGTCGCCCGCCAGCGGCGCGTCCGACTCACCCTCGCCGGCGTTGATCGTGGTGATGCCCTGGGTCAGCAGATTGAAGGCGGCGTTGGCATCCTTGAGGAACGGCGCGCCAGTCTGGCCCATCAGGTCGATGAAGCCGGGGGCGATGACCATCCCCGTCGCATCGATGACCTGTCGGGCGCTGGCCCGGTCCAGCCGGCCGATCGCGACAATCCTGCCACCCTGCACCGCCAGGTCGGCGTGATAGGACGGGGCGCCGGTGCCGTCCACGATGCGGCCACCCCGCAGGAGGATGTCGTAAGTGGGGCTCTGGGCGGCTGCCGGGCTGGCGAGGAGCAGGGCGAGGACGATGAGCTGGTGGATGCGGTGCATGCCGGGGTGACTCCATGACTATATTTTTGTCATCTCCAAGGAGACAACGTGACCCGTGTCGGTGTGTTCGGCTGGGGGGTCGTCGCTCCCCGATCACCAAACATAGACGCGTTCGAGCGCAACCTCGCCTCGTCCGAGACCTGGCTGTCGCCGTTCAACGGCTTCGGGCCCGACAACTTCCTGGTGGGGTGGCCCGCCTTCGATTTCGAATCCTACCGGCCCTGGGTGGAAGCCCGGTTTCCGCCGGCGCGGTTCCACCAGCTCCAGGCCAAGATGGGGACGCCGACGCAGTACGCCATCGGATGCTTCATCCAGGCCCTGGCACAGAATCCCGGTCTGGAGGACGAACTCCGCCGCCTCGATACCCAAACGCACGTCTACCTCGGCACTGGGATCGGCGACCTCCCCACCACTCATGACGCGTCGCTCAGTCTCTACCACTCCCAGCGCCGCTGGGACAGGTTCTGGTCCGAGCCGGTGCGGAATACCGCGTTCCGGGCATGGCTCGACGCCGGCCGGCAGGCGGAGGGCCTTCCCGCCGACCCCGCGACGGTGCCCATGGACGAGCGGGACCAGGCCGAGAGCCGCTGGTGGCGGTTCTGGGCGGAGCAGTCCCCGGAGTTGAGGGCGTATCTCGAGGAACTGCGCCTGATCGAATCCGCCAACGTCGAAGGCGAGGACATCGAGAAGACCAAGCTCAGCATGCTGAAGCAGAAGCAGCGCCAGACGATCCGGCTGGCGGAGCAGTGGGGTACCCCCGAGCCGCCGTGGCGTTCGGTGACCGCCAACGTCATCTGGAACATCCACAACACCCCGGCTTCGCAGGTCTCGATGTTGGGCCGGTTTCGGGGCCTGAGCTTCGCGCCGATCGGTGCCTGCGCCACCTTCGGTGTGGCGCTGAAACTGGCCATGGACGCCATCCGGCACGGTGAGGCCAAAGCCGTGGTGGTCGGCGCCACCGAGCCGGTCCCGCACCCGGTCGTCATCGGCTCGATGTTCAACGGGCGGGTCCTGGCCGCCGACGCCGATGTGTCCCGTCCGCTCCACGGTCTGCGTGGGACGCATATCGCCGGTGGCGCGGTTCTCTGGATCGTGGGCGACATGGACCACATGCTGGCCAAGGGCTTCCGGCCGCTGGGCATGGAACCGCTCGCGGTCGGCGTCAGCAACGACGCCCATCACATCATCACGCCGTCCAAGGACGGACCCCAGATCGCGGTGCGAGAGGCTCTCCGGATGGCTGGCGTGGCCCCCGATGCCTTGACCTCCTGGGACCTCCACGCCACGGCCACCCCGGGCGACTATCTCGAGGTGGAAAACCTGCGCGGCGTCGTTCCCGAGTCGGTCCTGGTCACGGCACGGAAGGGCACCTTTGGCCACGGCATGGGCGCCGGTGGCGGCTGGGAACTGACCGCCCAATACCTGGGGTACATGCGGGGCGAGCTCTTCCCGACACCGCTGCACGCGGCCGAGCTGCACCCGGCCATCGCCAGGCTTCACCAGCTCTTCGTCTTCGACAAGGGCTGCCACGTGAAGCCAGGCCCGGCGGGCAAGCTCTCGATGGGAGTGGGCGGGGTGAATGCCTGCGTGATCTCGAAGCCGCTATAGACGGGCAGACGGGCGGTCAGACGGACGGACGGACTGACGGACTGACGGACTGACGGACTGACGGACTGACGGACTGACGGACGGATGTAACGCAACGAGGCGCCTGACATAGGCGCCTCATGCGTATCCCCCTCTGACCATCTGACCGTCCGACCCTCCGACCCTCCGACCCTCAGTTGTCTGCGGCCTATCGCTCGGCGATCGGCTGAGGCACACGGGCGATGACTGGTCCATTCCCCTGGACCGGCGCATCCCACTTGTCGATGGTGGCCTGGAGGCTGGCCGGAGGCGCCGGGAGGAAGGTGTAGTAGGTCTTCAAGTACGAGATGCACGAGGAGAGCAGCGCCCGGTACAGGAAGGCGTTGTGCGTGCCGAAGCTGGCGTCGGGGTGACTGGCCAGGTTGTCCTCAAGGGACCCCGTCACCTGGGCGTTGAACAGACAGCCCTCAGCCGGCGTGATCTTGTTGTCGGTGTTGCTGAACTCGCCCGGCATGGCCTGCTTGATCCGGGCGAGGTATCCCTGGTCGGTCGGGTAGGCGTCGAGGTTCCTGCTGGTGCCGCCGGTGTTCTTCCAGAGAATGTCCACCAGCTGCTCCACCTCGACCTTGGTGGCGTTGAACGCGCTGGCCGCGACGCCGGCGTTGGCGTGACAGCCGCTCTTGGTGCAGGCGTTCCACGAGCGCGCGGTGGAGCTGTAGGCGCAGCTGCCATCGGCCGTCGGGTTGCCACTGGCGTCCAGGCAGGGGATCGGCTTGAAGAGGTGGCCCACGCTCTGGAACTGGAACTTGCCGCTGGGGTCGTTCACGGTCAGGCGCTGGACGTGGCAGCCCGCGCAGAGATCCGGGTTGGCGGTAGTTGCATGCGAGCCGTAGACGCGCGCCGTGTCGTAAACAAAGTTCGGCGGCCGGTAGCCCGCGAAGCCCAGGAGCATGCCGCCCTGGGGGCCGTGGGGCGTGCTGCCGCTCGTGCTCGGCTGGGCGACGCGGTTATGACACTTGATGCAGATGTTGTTGTTCTCGTCCGGGGAGTTGGTCGGGAAGCGGAGCTGATACTTGTTCGGGCCGCCGTGCGGGTCGTGGCAGACCACGCAGACCGTCGGCTGCATCTTGTCCACCGTTTCGGCCGGGTATCCCTTCCACGGTCCCTCGACCCAGGTCGCCTGGACACCCCAGTTGGCGAGCGCCCCGCGGCCCTCATGGCACCGGCTGCAGCTGGCGTTGCCGGCCGGGCTGCCGGTCGAACCATACCGGACCAGCGAGTGCCGGGAGGCCTTCCACTGTTCGAGGAAGGGGGTGTGCGTTCCCGAGTGGCAGGCGCCGCAGCCGGCCACCGTGTCGGGGCCCACACCGAGGTGCGCCAGCGGTTTGATCACGCTGCCGGCATTGACGCTCTCGATGTGCTTCTGGCCCGCGCCGTGGCAGCTCTCGCACTGGACGTCGCGATAGCTCGAATCGGCGACGACATCGTAGCCGGCCGCCTTGCCAGCGGAGTTGTTGCCCCGGTTGGTGACGGCATGGCAGCTGAAGCAGGCCGGCGAGGTGCTGCCGGCCGGCAGGTCCGTCAACGACTTGTAGGCGCTGGCATGGCGGGTCTCCGACCACTCAGCCTGGTAGTCCGCATGGCAGTTGCCGCAGGTCGTCTGCTTCTGCGAGGTCGTGTAGTAACCCACATAGCCATTGGCAGCATCGGCCGGCGGGTTGAACGGGACCGGGTCCGTGTAGACGATCGTCTCCTTGGTACTACACCCGACCGCGACGAGGGCCAGAACCAGAGTCGGAAGGAGACCTGCGACCTTGGACAGAGAGAGTTTTGGCATAGTGCTCTGAGAGAGGGTCGGGGAAACCTACTACCGCAATGCTACGGAACTGCGTCAAATAATAAAAGACCGCCCGGGATTCGCTAGTACCATCCAAGTACTTGTTTTGTAACAGGTTACAGAAGGCATCTTCATGTTGTCTTCCTATGTGCTTCATGGTGCATGTGGGACGGACAGACGGGGATACGAACGCAAAGAGGCGCCCGACATCAGCGCCTCATGCGTGTCACCCTCTGACCGTCTGACCGTCTGACCGTCTGACCATCCGACCGTCTGTCGTCCGGCTACGGTTTTGCTCCGGGAATCGACGTCCCGTGGCAGGCGTAGCACAACTGCGGGTTCTTCTTCCGGAGCCGGTCTGCGTTGAAGCCCGGCCCGTGCGGGTTGAATCCGAAGCCCTGGCCGACCGCCGAGTGGCAGGTGGCGCAATCACGCTCGGCGTGGCAGCCGACGCAGGATTCGAGGTTCTGCCGGGCCACCTGCCCATGCCCGAGGCTGAAGCCGGCGTTGGCGTCGTGGTATGACCGGCCCCCCAGACCTCTGCCGCCTGAGACCAGGCCTGCCTGCTTGTGGCAGCTCTGGCAGAATTGGCCGGGGTTGTGGCAATCGCTGCAATTCGCCTCGCGGTTGTACGCCGCCGACGGGTGCCGCGTCAAGAAGCCGGCCGGGTGGTAGACCTGGCTGCTGGCCCCGTTGGGCCGGTGGCAGGAGAGACACGACTCGCGGACGTGGCAGGTCTCACAGGTCGCCGACTTGGCCGACGCTGCCGGTCCGTGCCGGTCACGGAACTCCCAGGTGTGGTTGGTGGGCTGCTTGCGGGCGAGCTGCGCACCGGGCGCCCGGCCGGGTCCGGCCTTGGCGAGATCCTGGACCCGCTGTGGCGCGGCGCCCGAGTGACAGGTGCGGCAGCTCTCCTGGGTGTGACAGGCGGCGCAGCTGGCCGACTTGCTCCGCGCCTGGGCAGCGTGGGTCTGCGCCCAGTTGGCCTGCCGGTGGGAGTCCGGCACCGGCAGCGTGGTCTTGAGCGCGGTCGGCCGCTCGTCCAGCGCCAGGGCCTGGATGGCCTGCACCTCCGGCGCATTGACGTGACAGGTCAGGCACGAGTTGCGGGCGTGGCAGGTCGCGCAACTGGCCGCGATGGTGAACCTATTCGGCTGCTCCGCCGGGACCGACGCCAGCTTGCCATGGCCTCCCAGGACGAATCCCGGTGCCTGGTGCGAGTCCGGCTTGGGGAAGGCGGCGATGCTGCTACGGGAGAGCAGCTTCGCCTCGGAAAGCGGCATGTGACAGGTGCCGCAGGACGAGTCCGGCAGCGACGTCGGGTGGGTGCCCTCGTAGCCGTGGCAGGTGAAGCAACGGGAGACGACGGCACGCTGGACGTCCATGCGGGCCGAATCGGCTTCACTCTCGACGTGACAGGTGCGGCACTGATCGAGCGCGAAGGCGTGCACCGGGTGCGTGAACTTGAGGTTGGTGGCCCTGGGGCCCTCGCGGGGCTTCCAGTCGACCAGCCTCAGGGTCTTGCCATCGTGACAGGCCACGCAGGTGGCCGGGGACGGCCAGACGGACTTGCCCTCCTCGCCCATGCTGGCGTGGCAGGTGGCGCAGTCGGGAAAGAACCCCTTGTGCTTGGCATGATCGAAGCTGTCGGTTCGCCGGACCAGGCCAGCGACGGCGGCGCCAGACAGGGTGATGCCGAGGGCGGCTATCGCCGCTATACGCAGCAGGCGGTTCATGGCACGCTCCTCCGAGCCGGCGGTAGCGGCGCTCGGCGATCGGCGTTGGATCCGAAGGTCACGGTGATTCCGCCCCTGAGTCGCACTTGATTCCAGTCTGTCTTGGCGGCATCGGGTCGATCCCGCTTATCCATGAAGTACTGGGCATCGG
>Ga0315283_10003776_pt1 | contig 13019 bp, 10 predicted proteins | sample YL17G09_0_MG_FD_204541 | JGI IMG/M metagenome (GOLD analysis project Ga0315283, IMG submission 204541) | Sediment microbial communities from Yellowstone Lake, YNP, Wyoming, USA - YL17G09_0 | ecosystem: Environmental > Aquatic > Freshwater > Lake > Sediment | place: USA: Wyoming | collected...
TTGCAGATTACAAAAAGCTTGAATCAATCTCCATCGATTACGGGCTGCTGGAACACTCAAAAAGGGTTGCTGTTGTGACTCTTGAAACCGAGTGGAGTGATCTGGGTACATTCAAAGCCCTTTACGATATCGAGCTGCATGATAGTGAGGGTAATGTTGGTAAGGCGGAGTATTTATCAGCAAAAAATAATTTTGTGCAGGCTTTGGGAAAACATGTAGGACTAATTGGAGTTCATGACCTCATTGTTGTTGACACACCCGATGCGCTTCTTATTTGCGACACCGGGCATACTGAGCAGGTAAAACAACTTGTCAACAGGTATAATGAGCGCGGTGATCCGGTTACCAAATTCCACCGGCAGGTGCACCGCCCATGGGGATCTTACACGGTTCTTGAAGAAACGGAAATCTATAAAATCAAACGTGTTAGTGTCAAACCTGGACAGAGACTCTCCCTTCAACTGCACCATCACCGGAGTGAACATTGGGTTGTGGTAAGCGGGACCGCGGAGGTCGAACTGAACGGAGAGACCCGGTTACTCAGGCAAGGTGAAAGCACGTTTGTCCGAAGTGGCATGAGGCATCGTTTAAAAAATCCGGGCATTATACCGCTCGAGGTTATAGAGGTCCAACTTGGAGAATACCTTGAAGAGGATGACATTGTCAGATTTGATGATGAATATGGAAGGAAATGAATTTTTTAAGAAAAAATTCATCGACCCTTAGCTGACTGCTGCAAAACATTTTTTTATAACACGGTGTGTGATTCTCACGTTTCATTTTGCTGCTAACCAGATTCCTGTGCAGATCGTGGCAAAAGCGCCTATAAAACAGGATATTAGATAATAACAATTTATTGTTGATCGTTAGAGCAGGGTGTGCTCACGGCAAAATGCGGATGCATCACATTATTTTTTATTTCTGCTGCGTTTTATTGCGTATTTATAAATCCCGTGGTCAGTGGCAGGTACCAGGAACTGCCTTCCGTTACCGATAAGATCGATTCTTCCCGCAGCGTTGAGTCCTTCAATCACTAATCTCCTGTTATCTGGATCACGATACTGCATCAGGGCACGTTGAATCTTCTTTTCTTTCCCCTTCGGTACGTGAACCGGCTCCAGAGTGAAGGGATTGAGGCCAGTATAGTACATACAGGTCGAAACACTCATCGGTGTCGGTGTGAAGTCCTGCACCTGCTCAGTGTAGAGCTGGTGGTCACGGATATAGACAGCAAGCTCGACCATATCATTGATGGAACAGCCTGGATGGCCTGACATGAAATACGGGAGTATGTATTGTCGTTTCTTTTTGCGTTTCTGCAATGTTTCGAAACGTTCGCAGAACTGATCAAAAACTTCACGATCAGGTTTATTCATAGCCTCAGTGACGTTTTTTATCACATGTTCCGGTGCAACCTTGAGATGTCCGGAAACATGATGATCACAGATCATTTCCATGTAGCCGGAATCATCCGCAAGCGCAAGATCATAACGAATGCCCGAACCGATAAAGACTTTTTTCACACCCGGAATTTCGCGGAGTTTTTTAAGGAGTTCCCCTTGATACCGATGGCTCGTGTCCAGATTTTTACAAGACGGGCTGCAGTGTTTATCCCGACATGCTCCATATTTTTCCCAGAGATCACATGAGAGGCAGTACATGTTCGCAGTCGGACCCCCTACATCCTGCACGATGCCCTTAAATTCCGGCATTCTCATCATTCGGGTTACTTCGCGGATGATCGATGCACTGCTCCTGCTCTGGATGATCCTGCCCTGGTGATGGGTCAGGGCGCAGAACGAGCAGGCACCGAAACACCCCCGGTGACTCGTAACGGAGAACTGCACTGGTTCTAGTGCAGGGATCCGTTGGGTATATGAAGGGTGTGCACAGCGGGAGAAAGGCAGATCATAGATATGGTCAAGCTCTTCGGTCGACAATGGCAGAGCTGGAGGATTCTGGACCACAACAGTCTTCGGGTGCGGTTGCGCTAGTGTCCTTCCCCGAATGGGATCCTGTTCGCGATAATGCATCGCAAACGCACGGGCATATGACGTTTTATCCTGTGCAACTTCAGTGAACCCGGGGAGTTCGATGATCCCTTCCGGTCGTTTGCTGCGCCACTCCACAATGTCCATCCTAAATGCAGTTCCCCGAATATCCCGTAGTGATGCAACGGTTTCACCGTATGCAAGCCGGCGGGAAATCTCCACAACCTGCTTCTCACCCATACCGAATACAAGAAGATCTGCCGGGGCATCAGCAAGGATTGCCTGCCGGACACGATCCTGCCAGTAATCATAGTGGGCAAACCTTCGAAGACTTGCCTCAATACCCCCGAGGACAATCGGAGTGTCCGGAAACAGTTCGTGCACCCGGTTGGTGTAAACAATGGTTGCCCGATCGGGTCGTTTGGGGATCCCGCCAGGAGAATAGACATCATCACTCCGCCGTTTAAGATTGGGAGTGAAATTATTCACCATGGAGTCAACATTTCCCGAAGATATACCGAAGAACAGTCGCGGTTTTCCCAACTCAGTAAAATCGGCGGACGTTGTCCAGTCGGGCCGGGCGATGATTCCTACGGTAAAACCGGCATCCCACAGGGCTCTGCCAATAAGAGCAGTACCAAAAGAGGGATGATCAACATATGCATCCCCGGTTACCAGTATGATATCAAATTGCCGGATGCCAAGCTTATCTCCCTCATTGCCGGACAGAGGAAGAAACCTGGGTTGGTGTGTCATAAGGGATTGAAAAGGGATTGGTGAATATTCTGAGAACCAAAAAGAACTGTCATGATGAGGGGCGACCGGTAAGGTCACGAATGATATCTGCAAGTTCTCCCGGCAGATCATCCGCCTGGTCGTTTTTCTCGTGCAGGGGAGATTCTTCGTTACTTCTACTTGCATCTAGTGTATCAGTGTTATCTGGAGAGGTAGTACCATCTTCGTTTCCCAGAATCGGAAGATGGACCTGTAACTTTTTATCGTATTCACGCCGTGCTGAAAGGCCGGTAAATTCCAAAATAACCGCTTCGATAATAAGATACGTTATGGCTTTTTCCCTCAGACACCCGGTTAAGGCATGACCGGAACGACCTACCGAGGCGTGATAATGGATGTGCGGGCCGCCTTCACCCGGATAAATAGTTCCTACACCAAAGACTTCCCAACCCCCCTCAAACATAACAAAATGGGGGACCGGGGGTATTACGGGATCTTCAGGTCCGGTTACCATTCTCCCGTTCATCAGGGCGCCAAGGAAGAGGATCGAGCCGGCCTGGATACTTTTGTTACTGATGAACTGGTGCAGCGAAATCAACATATCTTCGCCGTCATCGATCCTCACGACAAATACCCTGCCGAGCTGCCCTTCTGTGTATTGCATATAATCAGATTCCCTTTTTGGTATTCATATGGTTTGTGCGGATTTATATCTTATATGATTACAGCCAAAATGGCGTTAAAATTATTGCCAAACGTCAGGAAATGATAATTGTTTCATGATCACACGCACCTGGAATTTGTAATGTTCAACGCTCATCTCCCCCCGGCACCACCACCACCAAAGCCACCGCCTCCACCAAATCCTCCGCCACCAAAACCGCCAGAACCCCCCGATTTTCCGTGACTTGGTGGGCTGAAGTGCATAAGGGGAACGAATGCTGCATTCATTCCCTTAACACCTATGGGAACACCTGTTTCTGCTACGCGGATGTTGAGTGTTTTCATCGCCCGCTCCACTTTGTCCCCCACACCCAGTGCGGTTCCATACACCAGCCATTCACCCCACATCGACAGATCTGCCGGCGCATACTTCTGAATCATTGCCATATCAGAAAGGAAGCGGGTGAATGCATTCCACTCAAGTTTTTCTTTGTACCGGTTATCTTTCCAATGCCCGAAAAGTGTGGAGGGGGCAGCGATAGAAAGTATTACCTGCACCACAACTACCCCCCAAAGCACGACAGCAGGAATGAGGATGTATGATTGAATGGACGCAACAAAGGCAAAGATCAAGGTAATTGCAAACAGAACGATACCCGTCAGCAAGAGCGGCACCAGATGATCTCGTCCATCGACTATATACTGTGCAACAAAGGACGTATCCACCCTATGAGTTACATCAGTAAGCGTTCGCTGGTACTTCAACGCTTTTTCCTCTGCACTGCTGTTTGTCTTTGCACTGAGGGCAAGTGCCTCGATTCCGGCAGTATCAAACACTCCGTTTTCTGCTACAAGATCGATAAATCCGAGCACGCGCTGCTCGTAGGGATCGGTTGTCGCACCGGAGAGCACCATGATTTCAATTCCCTTTCCTTCGCCTTTTTCGGTAATTGAGAGGATCTTTTTCCGGTGAAGATCGAGCAGCGTAGCGTAATAACCATCCTCATCGAAATCGAGCGCATCACCTTTGAAGAGCAGATTAACCTGCCATGGTTTTTGTGCAGGATTAGGAATCGTGCTCAGGTATTCAGGAACCGTGAATGATTTCTCCCTGCCATACCAGTAGTAAATGGCGAGGAGGAGGATCGGGACTAATATTACTGCAATTTTTGCACAATAGTTCAGGAAATATGCCATATAATACGTAAGATTGTACCAGAAAGCAGCCGAACTGGTTGATTCCCTGACATTCCCGATTTTATTCCTGTATCCCTGAATCTGATTGAAACCATCGGCATTCGAGAGGATTTCAACAGCCAGATTTTCATCTCCTGCAACACTGCCGGTTATAACGTAAGTATCCCCGTTTTTTTCCGTGTTCATCATCGGGGGATACACAAAGAGCTGTTCAACCTTGGTAGCAGGGACCGTGATTCTGACGTTCCGGTACGGGATGTGGCTCCCTCCTGCGAATTTCAGGTTAAGGTGCGATGTGGAGGAGTCGTATTCGATGGGGGGGTGAATGATGTAAGTATAGGCGACGGTATATTTTCCCTCATTGAAATAATCGGGTTTGTAAATTCCGACTTCGTTGGTTTCGGCTAGATTTCTGATGGTTGCTTTGGTGGAACTATCTTTGGCAACACCGATGACATTTACATTTCCCTCCTCATCTTTCGCATAGCCGATAGTACCGGATGGAAAGGTTGCTGAAACAAATTGCACAGATGGTCTTGAACTTGTACTAAAAGTGAGAGGTGCTTCCCAAAAACGAAAGAGCATGCGATACTCGCCAGATGTCCTGACATCATAGGTATATTGCTCGGTCAGGGTCCCGTTTTCGTACAGGACTGCGTCATACGCGTCAACCGCAAGGTTGCCTTCAAAGAGCGGAGGAATCACTGTCACGAGACCCAGCCCGATTATACCGAGGACCAGAGTCGCGATAACAAGTAATGCCAGTTGTTGTGTTTCACTCACGGCTATAACCCACTAGAACTCAATCTTCGGGGGAGTTTTGATCGCTTCTTCAAATTGCAGGTACTCAAGCTTGATGAGCCCGATCATTCGCCCGATGAAGCTGGATGGGATTGTATCCATCATCGTGTTGAACTCCTGTGAGATGTTGTTGTAGGTGTAGCGCTGGCGGGCAATTTCTTCCTCAATTCCTTTTACCGCGTCCATCAGACTGGTTACCGTCGTTGATGTCTTAAGGTCAGGATAATTTTCTGCAACAGCTAAAAGGCGTCCGAAGATCGATCGGGATTCGGCTTCAACCTTATTCAGATCACCAGGTGAGGCAGTTGCTACACTTGCCCGCATTGCGGTAACTCGTTCGAAGGTTTCTTTCTCAAACTTCGCATAACTCTTTACTGCACCAAGAAGCTGGTCGATCATGTCCAGCCGTTTTTTCATGGCGACACGGATTTGACCGAGCGTAGCTTCAGAGGAATTTTTCAGGCTGTAGAAGCGGTTATAGATACCAACAGCCCAGATGATCAGTCCTACAATGACAAGGGCTATGAAACCCAGCACAATCCATCCAAAAATCTCCATAAATATCATTGTACAAATAATCGTACCACTACATAAGGTATTAGGAAACAGGGGGAAACGCCGAAAATATTCGGGGTAAAAAGGAAAATCAAAGAGAACGCGAAAATCAAAAAATGATTACGAGATTATTAGACTCCCTACAACACGAAGCTTGCCACCTTCAAGATAATGAAGAACAACACGTGCATTAGGAGAATATACAAGCGCTTTTTCCATGGTCAGGGTAAGTATGGGCATCCTCCAGTCACCATTCACAATGACTTTTTCCAGGCGGGTGGGGAGGAACTGCATCCAGTGGCCTGCATACAACACCATACCTTCTTTCAGAGGAGCCGGCCAGTATTTCACAAGCTGTGCTTTTCCCGATATGGTGGTGGCATGTTTTATTGCGGGATCGTTTGTGAGGACAAAGCCCCGGTCAAGATCTTCAGATTCAATATTTTTAAGGGCAAGACCAACCCTGTCACCTTTGATCGCATTCTCAGCATCGTCATCATGTTTCTGGATAGAGCGAATCTGGGCGGTTTTTTCGGTCGGAAGGATCCTGAGCATATCGTGCTTTTTAATCATCCCCTGTGCCACGAAGCCGAGCACGACAACCCCGACTCCTTTCACATTGAAATGCGCATCAACCGGAACTACCCCTTTCCCCAATGTATCATGAGCTTTCTGGTGGGCTGTCTGTTTTACGGAAATATTGAGCATGTTCTCGCGAAGGCCGACTATATCCTCTTCTATCACTTCGTAATGTTCAAGAACCGTTCCCTTGAGAAGCGGTGCAATCTGATCCGGTGAAATATAGTTCTTGAGGATAAGATATCCATTGGATTTGCCTGCGCACTGGAGCATCAGAACGCACTCACCAAAAGTAGCGTTTATTTCATCAACTACCAGAACAACACGATCCGCAATGGATACTGCATAAAACAGCGATGATAATTTTTCCGGATACCGTGTCGGCTCAATGAAGGTGACGGTTGCATCCCCTTTTTTCAGATTATAAAAGGTAATATCGCTGGTCGTACCTTTCTTTCCCAGATCTTTGGCATAGTCGGGGGGAGCGAGAATAGCCACGGTAAGGTTGGACATTATAGTAAAGAATTTATCATGTGACCATATGAGGTTTTATCTTTTTTGAACATAATACCGAACCAGATATAATAATCTGATGCCAAAGATAATGCGTTGTTCTTCATTATTGCCCGTGGTGAACTATGGAATCAATAATAAAAAATAGGAAATCCCTGCAACTCATTCTATTCCTAATCGGATTATTGATTCTTGCGTACGTAATCGTAAAATCTGGGATAATTGAAAATTACCAGATCCTATTTACCGTCAGTATTCCCCTCATAATTCTCGCATTGTTTTTATCACTGGGTACCATCGCATTGAGGATTTATCGCTGGAAATTCTTGAGTGAAAAGTACAATACCAGCATAAGTTGGCACGATGCCTCTCTTGTGAGTATTGCAAGCCTTTTTTATGCAAATATTACCCCCGGGAAAATCGGGGATCTCTACAAGGCATACTATATGCAAAAACGATATGCCCTGAATTTTTTTGATGGTGTGTCTATGATCTTTTATGAGAGATTTTTCGAACTGATGATTCTTTTTCTTGGAGCCTCGGCAATCGTGTTTATTCAATTGAAAGGAACTACAGTTATCGTTCTTGAAATAACTGCAGTCATCCTCATTCTTCTATTCTTTTTTTATTACAAAGCCGATTACATCTTAAAAATACTGGAAAAATATTCATTAAAAATCCCTCTTCTTAAAAAAATTCCCTCTGATTTTAAAATCAGAAAACTTTCGTTCGGGAATATCATTCCTGTTTTTATCATCACGGTATTTTCTCTTGGATTGGAATTTGTGCGGCTCTGGGTTGTTACACTTGCATTTGGATATATGTTAAATCCAATCCAGCTCACAATTTTTTTCTGCCTTTCGATTATTGCCGGACTCGCCTCCCAGATTCCCTTGGGTGTTGGCGTGATGGAGGCGTCCCTTGGGTATTTTCTGGTCTTACTCGGAGTTGCCCCGACGGATGCAATGGCGATCGTACTGACAGACAGGTTGATATCCATGTATTTTGTTCTCATTCTTGGGTTTATATGTTCCAAATATGCAACGGATCAGTTCAATGGAGTGCCTGAATGATATCCATAGTAATACCTCTGTACAATGAAGCGGAAAATGCCGCTCTCTACCCGGAAAAATTATTCCCCATTGTTGAGTCAATCGCACAACAGTATAATGAGGATTGTGAATTTATCCTGGTAGATGATGGCAGCCGGGATGTAACACTTGAAGTGCTCCATGGGTTACAGAAAAACAAAAAGAATGTTATCGTTGTTCCCCATGGAGTGAATAAAGGGATGGGGGCAGCAGTAAAAACCGGATTTGCTCATAGCAGCGGAAATCTCATCATCACAATGGACTCCGATCTCACGTACAGACCCGAGGATATCGATATGCTGTTGGCAGCTTATACCGAAACAGGAGATGACTGCATCTCAGCATCGCCATACCGTGGAAAAGATCTGGCAAATGAAATTACTTCTCCATTCAGGTTTTTTATCAGTAAATCCGTAAATTTCCTCTATAAGATCCTCCTCAGAAATGACATCACCTGCGTCAGCGCCATCTTTCGCCTTTACAAAAAAGAGGCACTTGATGGAATGACGTTTGAAAGTAATAATTTTGAAATCGATGCTGAAATCATTTCAAAACTCATCCTCAATGGAAAAACCGTAAAAGAGATCGGTGTAAAACTGTATGCCAGGGAATTCGGGGAATCAAAATTAAATGTTAAAAAAGAAGTCATCAATAATCTTAAAATCCTGAGTAAAATTTTCAAATCTCAGTATCTGAAGAAAAAATGGGAGTGATCTGTATTTTTTCCACAATTCTTTTTATTATCGAATGAATCAGGAAGAAATTTCCCGGTCGAAAATCATCAGAATTTCAGGTATTTTTTTAGAGACTCTGTCCAAAATTCTGGCGAAATTTCCATTTCACAATTTTAATATTTCTATCTTTCATTAGTTAGGAATAAATTGTAATCAACCAGACGATATACATAAATGAAGAATTAAAAAGGGTTTGAACATGCAAAAAGAGACCATATTAATCACGGGTGGAGCAGGATTTATCGGAAGCAATCTAACAGAATTTTTGTTAAAGAATGGACATAAAGTCATTGTCCTCGATGATCTCTCCAGAAGCACTACGGATAATATCCGTGCCTGCTACATCCATTCACCTAATTTCTATTTTGTCAACGGATCAGTTATGGATTTTGAACTGGTTGACAGGCTGGTGAATAATGTCGACATGGTATTCCACCTTGCGGCGCAGGTCCATTGGGAAGAATCAATAGACAATCCCGTACCCAGTTTTGAAGTGCACACACGCGGTACCCAGAACGTACTTGAAGCGGTACGGCGATCAATGACCCGTCGGGATCCCCTTAAGCTGATGTTATATGCTTCCTCCTCTGAAGTCTATGGAACGGGACAATACATGCCAATGGATGAAAATCATCCGTTCAATCCGCAATCACCCTACGCTGCAGGCAAAGCGGCAGCAGACCGTCTCTGTTCATCATACCACCACGTGTACAATCTGCCTGTCATTATTCTCAGGCAGTTTAATACCTACGGACCAAACCAGAGAATGAAAGGCTACTCTGCGGTAATACCGAAGTTTGTTTCACAGGTAATGAACAATTGTCCTCCGACAGTCTACGGAAGCGGTCTCCAGACAAAGGATTTCCACTATATTGATGATCTTATCGAGGCATATTCGCTTATTATTGACAAATGGAAAGAGCTGGATATGTTCGGTACGGCAATCAACTTCGGAACCGGTAAGGAAACGAGTGTTAATGATCTCGCGAGGATTATAATCGATACCGTTGCTAAGGAAACAGGCAGGGACCTGACTGATATGGATCCAATTCACCTTCCAAAACGCCCTGGGGAAGTGATGCGGTTTGCAGCTGACATCTCACTCGCAAAAAAGAGTCTTGGGTTCACACCAAAAAATGACATAAAGAAAGGAATTGCAAAATATGTCCGATGGTTTATTAAAGAGGGGACATCATTACGTTAATTTTTTATGTTTTTTAAGGAGGACCCGGGTAGCGGAAAAAGCCGGTAAAACCTAAATTTGTGAAATGGCAGTATTTATTATTTTATGTGAACTATCCCCGTTACCAAAAAGCGAAAGATCAGGTGTATCTTGTGGATTAAAGCTTGAAACCGCCTCAATTATTTTTTCCTGGTTGTCATCCACAAGAATGTTCCATCCGTTCTCGATTGTTTCCATCCATTCGGTATTTGGTCGTAATGTGATGCAGGGTTTGGAGAGGAAAAAAGCCTGTTTTTGTGCTCCACCGGAATCGGTCAATAGTTTATCTGAATGGAATATTAACCTGAGAAATTCAAAATACCCTGCTGGTGAAATCACGCGGATGTTTTCCGGCAGTTTGATATTAAAACTCTGAATCCTTTGTTTAGTCCGAGGATGAATCGGGAAAATTACCGGATAGGAAACAGAAGATACAGCCCCAAGAATATTTTTTAACCTTTGCTCATTATCAGTATTTGCTTCCCGGTGAAGAGTTAGCAGGAGATAGGGTTTTTTATCAAGGGATAATTCTTCAAGTGTCCTTGATTTATTTTCAATTAACTTCCGGTAGTAAATAATTGAATCAAGCATCACATCACCCACCAAAAAAACATTATTATGAATCCCGTTATCATGCAGATTCTTTATTCCTCTTTCCGTCGGGGAAAAAAGAATGTCTGAAAAATTATCAATAATTACCCTGTTAATTTCCTCAGGCATGGATCGATCGAAACTTCGCATCCCGGCTTCAAAGTGACCAACTTTTATTTTAGATTTGTTTGCTGCAAGAGCGACGCCAAGAGCAGTATTGGTATCTCCTGAAACTAGAAGTATATCGGGTTTTTCTTCGCGGAAGATTGATTCGGATTTTGTGATCATCTCGCCGATCTGCTCGCCGGTTAGCTTTGAGCCAATTCCCAGATAATGGGTGGGATTGGGCATATGCATTTCATCAAAAAAAATTTTATCCATATCATAATCGTAGTGCTGACCAGAATGGATGAAAAGCGTATCAATTCCTCTTTTATTCAGTTCACGGATAATTGGTTCAACCTGGATAAATTCCGGTCTTGTTCCTGCCGCCACAGCAATTTTCATAGAACACCTTAACGTGAAGGTATTAACCTGAACGTCATTTGTTCTTTTAATCTCTCAAGTAATTTATAGAGTTTGAATGGTATCCCTTCTACAGGAATAATTATTAATATTACCAGTCTACATTGGACAGGTAAATATTCCATGGGTAAACGAGGAACTGCAAAAAAGAAAGTGGGAGAAAAGATTGAGCGTGATGACGGTAAAGCCCTCACTCAAACCGAACCATTTTATAAAAAAGCGGTATATCTGGTCCTTTCTGCAATTGTGTTATTGGGTTTTTTATTAAGGTTCTTTGATCTTGGCAAGGAATCCCTCTGGCTTGATGAGGCTGTCACATATTACAACACAAATGCAACAAGCATCGGAGACGTTTTGACCGCTGCATACAATGATCGTTCTCCACCACTTCATTTTATTGCCCTCTGGGGAGTCAGGTTACTTGGATCAAGTGAGTTCTGGCTGCGATTTCCCTCAGCATGTGCCGGAATTTTAACGATTATTGTCATCTTCTTCCTTGCCCGGGAAATTGCGGATGAAAAAGCCGGGCTAATTTCTGCGTTGCTGCTTGCGGTCTCACCGTTTGCTATATATTATTCACAGGAGGCGAGATTTTATGCATTTGCGGTGTTTTTTGTTACTGTCGCTTATTATGCATTTTTTAAGGCATGTAAAAGCCGGCAATGGTATGACTGGGCGCTGTTCGGGCTCGCATGTGCTGCAGCATTCTATTCGCACTTTTATACAGGATTCGCAATAATAACTTTGTTTATCGGTTATTTCATAATACGAATAAAAGAGTTTGATTTTTCGAAGTGGAGCGGAAAAATTGGCTCAATCAAAGATATTATTCCCAATGATTTCAATTTATTTATATTCGGAGGCACGGTCGCATTTATATTGGTAATACCCATCATCGGTTCGTTTTTACATCAAAATCAGTATTTCTCAACCCGCACATTTAATTGGGGTTTAAGTTTCTGGAGTATTCCCTTTGCTACGTTCTCAGCCTTTTCTTTTTCAAATGAGATAGTAGCGGTTCTTTTTATTATTCTAATGATTGCTGGTCTCTGGATGACGTGGCGGTTGAATAAATATTCAGCGATTACACTAGGATTTTGCCTGTTCGTACCTGTGATTATTAGTATGTACCTGTCAAGTTCCATACCCTTCAATGTTCGATATCATATGTATCTTATAACAATATTTCTGGTAATTGTTGGAATCGGAATTGGACGTTTGGTTGAGTTCTTGAATAATGATAAAGGAGTTTATGCAGCATTAGTGCTCATTATCCTCCTTTCAGTTGTGCCTCTATCTGGATATTATTCAAATTTGCATAAGGAAGACTGGAGAGGTTTTTCGGCAAATCTGCAAAAGATAACACAACCCGGAGACATAATTGTCCCACTACCCGGCTATATGGTCTATCCATTACAATATTACTATTCAAACCAAAGTGACAAGACATTTTTAAAGGATATCGCTTACAATGAGGCTGGATTCAAAAGTCTCGACAATGAAACCGGCTCTGTTTATTTCGTGGTTACATGGGATATTCAGGCAGCAGACCCTTCCGGTTATTCTTTACAGTACCTAAAGGAAAATGCACAACAGCAATCGGCATCAGTACCTGGAATAAATTTATTAAAAAAAGTGAGATAGAAAGGATCGGGGTTCATATTCCCCATCAATAACTTCCATTATCCGATATTCTGGCTGTCATCTAGTTTTGATGTTTTCTTTCTCCCGTATCAGTACCCCATGGTTCAAGCAATTGTAAAAGATCCTCTTTACTTCCTACAACAACAGAGGATTGCTCAAGCATGAGGTTTACTCTCTC
>Ga0315283_10003777_pt1 | contig 13017 bp, 12 predicted proteins | sample YL17G09_0_MG_FD_204541 | JGI IMG/M metagenome (GOLD analysis project Ga0315283, IMG submission 204541) | Sediment microbial communities from Yellowstone Lake, YNP, Wyoming, USA - YL17G09_0 | ecosystem: Environmental > Aquatic > Freshwater > Lake > Sediment | place: USA: Wyoming | collected...
ACATCCATTACAACTTTATACAAAAATTCCCGGACCTCTTCCTGACTTTTTCCTCTCTTTATCTGCTCTTTTAAAGCCAGCCTTCCCGTCTCGTCAAAGGGAACTATTTCCAAAAGACCGACCACCAACTTTTCAGGATCAAGTTTGGAATCACTTACTGAGCCTGATAATACGATCACCGAATCTACTTCTCCTTCCAACTTTTCTTTAATCTTACTTTCCAAATTTTGAGACTCCAAAACTTCGCGCCTTAATTTATAAATAATTTCCCTTTGCTGATTTTTAACATCATCGTATTCGACAAGAGATTTTCTCGCGTCAAAATGAAAGCCTTCGACTTTACTCTGTGCACCCTCTATCGCTTTTGAAATAAATGAATTTTCAATAGGTTGATCCTCCGGAAGTTTAAATTTATCCATCAGGGAAATAATCTGTTCTCCGCCAAAAATTCTCATAAGATCGTCTTCCAATGACAAATAAAATTTAGATGAACCGGGATCCCCTTGACGTCCAGATCTTCCTCTAAGCTGATTGTCAATTCTTCGGCTTTCATGTCTTTCGGTTCCGATCACATGCAACCCTCCCGCTTCGATCACTTTATTGTGTAATTCCTGCCAGTTTTTGAATTCCTTAGATTTTAAAAAGTCCTCATTTGACATGTCTTGCGGTTTATCCGGTTGGGATCCTCCAAGTACAATGTCTACTCCGCGTCCGGCCATATTTGTGGCAACAGTAACGGCTCCCGGTTTGCCTGCATCAGAAATAATAATGGCTTCCCGCTCATGGTTTTTGGCATTTAATACATTGTGGGTAATTTTCTTTCTTTTTAGATATTCATCAATTATTTCATTTTTTTCAATAGACGTAGTTCCGACCAGTACCGGCTGTCCATTTTTATATCTTTCTTCAATTTCAGCAACAATTGCACCATATTTCCCCCTAAGAGTTTTGAGTATTACGTCCGGATGGTCACGTCTTACCATTTTCATATTTGTAGGGATAACTACCACATCGGTTTTATAGATCTTTCTGAATTCTTCTGCTTCAGTGGACGCCGTTCCTGTCATTCCCGAAAGATGCTCATACATTCTGAAGTAATTCTGAAAAGAGATAGTTGCCAGTGTTTTACTCTCCTGCTGAATAGTGACAGCCTCTTTAGCTTCTACCGCCTGATGAAGACCATCACTCCAGCGTCTTCCGAACATTAATCTTCCGGTAAATTCATCAACTATTGTTACCGCATCATCTTTAACGACATAATCCCTGTCTTTTAGAAACAATGTTCTTGCCCGAAGTGCATTTTCAATATGGTGTATTGAATCAAAATCTTTTTCGTAAAGGTTATCTACTCCCATTATCTTTTCCACCCGTGAAATTCCGTGTTCTGTCAACGTTGCGCTTCTTACTTTTTCGTCTATTGAATAATCCGTGTCGGGATTAAGTTGTCCTATGAGCTTAGCAAATTCGTAATACTTCTTTGTCGGTTCCATATCCGGTGCCGAGATAATAAGCGGCGTCCTTGCTTCATCTATCAATATTGAGTCAACCTCGTCGACAATCGCAAAATAGTGCCCTCTTTGAGACATTTCCTCTAAGCTTTGAACCATATTATCCCGAAGGTAGTCGAAGCCAAATTCATTATTAGTTCCGTATGTAATATCACAGGTATAGCTTTCTTTTCTGGATGACGGTCTTAAATGTGCCAGCCTTTCATCGCCGTGGCTTGTATCTGAAAAATCGTGGTCATATACATATGATTTCATTTCTTGTGCAATTATTCCGATCGTTAAACCCAAAAGTTTAAAAATCGGCCCATTCCATCCCGCATCACGTCGGGCTAGGTAATCATTAACCGTTACCAGATGTGCACCCTTGCCCGTTAAAGCGCGCAAATATAACGCCGGAACGGCCGAGAGAGTTTTTCCTTCTCCTGTTTTTTGCTCGGCGATTTTGCCTTCAAATAAAGCTGTAGCAGCCATCAACTGTACATCAAAAAGTCTTTTTCCCAAAGTCCTGAATGTTGCTTCCCTTACAAGTGCAAAAGCCTCAGGCAAGACATTCTCGAGAGATTCCCCTTTTGAAATTTGTTCTTTAAATTCTTCCGTCTTTTGAGCAAAATCTTTATCCTTCAGCTTCCCAACTTCCTGTTCAAAACTATTTATCCTTTCTGTTACCTTAGCCAGTCTGTCAACCTCTCTTTGGTTTATATCTAATATTTTCGAAAATATTTTTAACATAAGCAATTATTTTACAATATAGATATTAGCAGATTACGGCTCAAATTGCTAAATAATAAAACGGATTGACCGTATATAAATATTTGGATTATAATCGTCTCAATATGCCAAAAAATAATCAAGTAAAAGATAATGCCGGCAGTAAAAAGAATTCCACAACAAAATTGTATCGATCTGAAAAAGATAGGGTAATCGCCGGGATATGTGCAGGCTTAGGGGAGTTCTTTCGGGTAGACCCGACAATTGTCAGGCTGATTTTTATACTTATTACCATTTTTGGAGGAGGCGGATTACTGCTGTATCTGATATTGTGGTTAATCATTCCGTCCCAAAAAGCCGATTCTCAATTAACAAAAGATAACATTGAGAAGAATGCGGAGGAAATTAAAGATAAAGCCCAACAGTTTGCCGAGGATTTGAAAATTAATACAACAAACCTCAATTCCAGACAACTTTTCGGAGTAATTATCATTATTCTTGGAATGATGCTGCTTCTCGGGAACTTTGGAGTAATCAGTTTTAGCTATATATGGAAATTCTTCCCGGCAATTATTGTTATCATTTTAGGAGTTGCCATTCTTAAAAAACGTGAATGATCTGAAAACGGGTATCGGTAATCAAAAAGCAGCTGTAAACAAAATAAAACCGGAGAAGTGCTGTAATAAATTACCCGACGTCTTGGGAGGAATAATTTTTATCTCCGCAGGAATAATTCTGCTTCTAAATAACTTTAATATTATTTCTTGGTCAATCTGGAATTACCTGATATTTTTCTGGCCTACTATATTCATATTTATAGGTCTGGATATAATTTCCGGAAATTCATGGCTTTTGAAAATAGTAACTACTTGCATAGGTCTTCTTGTTATTATTTTTATTTTGACCTATAGCCTTACGGCAGTTAATACCCAATTCAGAAACTATATATATAAAAATATCCCGGCGTTGATGCAAATCTATCAAAAAATACCGGGAATAGAACAAAAAAGACCATATTTTCAATACAACAGCAGCAAGGGAAATATTTTCCGGGGAAATTTAAATAATCTTCGTAATTAGTTATTTTGAACAAATCAGCATTACGTTAGCTTCAGGATAAAAAAATTCAACCTTGGAAAAACAACGTTCAAGCTTTTTAGAAAATTTTACAACCAACGGTCTTTTCTCACCAAAATACAAACGATTAAATACAACCATGCCTTTTTGAGCCAGAATATTTTTTAAATTCACGAGAAATACGTCGCTCTCAAATACAACCGGAAATTCAGTTCCTACATAAAGATCAACAACCACAAGATTGTAGTCCTTTTTTTCATTTCTGGTTTTTTCAACAAATTCACAAGCATCGCCAACTATTATTTCTGCATTGGTACTACCCAAATCCAAATATTTCTTACCCAATTCAACAATAGTTCTGTCAAAATCCACTCCGGTAATGTGTATATACGGCCATATTTTTCTTGCTAATTTTGCACAGCTTCCGCCACCCAAGCCTAAAATAAGCATGTTTTGCGGATCGGGTAATGTTTTTTTAATTTTATTAAGAGTCGATCTCCAGATATCAACTACTACTCCGCCGGATTGGGTAAGTTTTCCCACCTGAAAATACGTTCCAAGCCCCAGACTTTTAGAGACTGTAATTTTTCCGTTTAAAGGAGAATCCACTTCCTCAACAACCACAGATCCCGATAAAATATTCTTCAAATTCAGCATAAATTAAGTATAACATCGCCAAAGAAAGAAAATTTCTCTACGGACTGCTATTTGCTCCCGAAAGACTTTACAATAATTGCTTTACTTCGTATTTTATTAGGATATATAATCTCCTAAATGGATAATATCCCACTTCCAGAGAAAATCAGACCCAAATCATTAAAGGAATTCGTCGGACAAACAGATATTGTCGGGAAAGACGGCATAATAAATAAATTATTAATTAACCTGCAGTTCAATAACTTTTTCCCATCCCTTATTTTTTGGGGTCCGCCGGGAACCGGAAAAACAACGCTTGCAAGAATAATTGCTAATAAATTAAAACGAAATTTTTATGATTTCTCGGCCGTTAATACCTCGGTTAAGGATATAGAAAATGTCATCAAATTAACCGTCAAAACACACAAAGATTCATCACAACTCGGTATCTTGGACCTCAAAAAATACCGAGATGCAATTACAACAACAAATCCGGAATCATTAACACCCGTCGTGTTCTTAGATGAAATTCACCGCTTTAATAAAGCCCAGCAGGATAAACTTCTGCCTTATGTTGAACGGGGTGACATTATTTTAATAGGTGCAACAACAGAAAATCCCTCATTTGAAGTGATAGGGCCCCTGCTTTCCCGGTCAAGAGTTGTAGTACTTAATAAACTTTCAGAAAAAGAAATTTCGAAAATAATAAAACGCGGTTTAAAGGAGTTAAAGATTAAAATTGATAAAAATGCTAATAATTTTCTAATTGAATCGTCAAACGGTGACGCCAGAGTCGCACTGAATGTTTTAGAAATAGCCCAAAGCATCAGCTCTAGTATGAGTTTAAGTATTAACGACATTGAAATAGCCCTGCAGCGACGGCAACTTACTTTTGACAAACAAGGTGACGAATTCTACAACGTCATTTCCGCTTTTATAAAATCAATGAGGGCGGGAAATGTTGATGCCGCGCTTTATTATCTGGCGCGAATGATCGCAGCGGGCCAGGACCCTTTATATATTGCACGTAGAATGGTAGTTTTCGCCTCCGAAGATATCGGTATGGCACAACCTACAGCACTGGTTGTTGCAAACGGGGTTTTCAGAGCCTGCGAAACAATAGGGTATCCTGAATGTCAGGAAAACCTTGCGGCAGGAGCAGTTTATCTGACGTCGGCCAAAAAAGACCGATCGGCTTACAATGCTTATATGCAAGCCTTGGAGGACGTAAACAAATACGGAAATCTACCGATCCCGATGAAAATTCTTAATGCACCAACAAAATTAATGAAAGATCTTGGGTACGGTAAGGGGTATGAGAAATATACGAAAGAAAGTCTACTGCCTGAAAAACTGAAGGGGAAAAAATATTACAAATTTCCGTAAGCCCTAAAATATTAGTTTTGAAGACGGAGCTACTCTTCAACAGAATCATTCTGCAACATTTTACAGTTCCCCTTGCAATAACCGGCGACATATTCAGGTTGGGTTGTTTCAGGGTTTCCGCTTATCCCGAGAGAACATTCATGGCATATTATGTATCCGTCTAAACCTAAATCTTTTTGAATTTTATTAACTGCATCTATTATTTTTCTTCTTAACTTTGGATCGGAATTTAATTTAAAATCTTCTCCAATAGTAATTCCCGGCATTTCTTTAACCTGGCTCATAAAACCTATTTACATTACCAATTTGGTATTGTAAAGGGGAGATCGTTAATCACTAAATAATCTCAGACGGAGCGAGTTTCCAACAACCGATATCGAACTTGCGGCCATGGCAAAAGCCGCAAGAGCAGGGTTTAGCAACCAGCCAAAAAAGGGATATAAAATCCCCATGGCAACGGGAATTAATATCGCATTATACCCAAATGCCCAAAAAAGATTTTGTTTGATTACAGAAAGAGTTTTTTTGGAGAGTTCTATCGCTGAAACCACACTCATTAGATCCTTATTTAAAAGCGTTATACCGGCTGATTCCATTGCAACATCAGTACCACTCCCCATCGCAATACCTACGTCTGATGCGGCAAGCGCCGGAGCGTCATTTATTCCATCTCCAACAAAGGCCACCCTATTTACTCTACCGGTTCTGGCATTATTACCTTGTTTCAATTCATTAACCTTGTCTGCTTTTTCGGAAGGGAGAACCCCCGCTAAAACGTTTTTTATTTCGGCTCTTTTCGCAATTGCTCTGGCCGTTCTTTCATTATCACCAGTGATCATCCATGTTTCAATTGCCATATTATTCAACTCTTTTACAGCTTTCGCTGCGGTAGATTTTAAAATATCTGCAACTGCAACTATACCTAAAAGTTTTGTATCTGCTGTTAAAAACATTACCGTTTTTCCATCCCCCTCTAGTCTGTCTACCTCACCCTCTAAAATTTTATAATTGATCTTTTTATCTTTCATCAAAGCCCTATTGCCAAACCAGTATTTCTGACCCTCGACCATTCCCTCAATTCCCTTTCCCGGAATAGATTTAAATTCTTGTACTTTACCCATACTGATCCCCTTTTCATCCGCTATTTTTACTATTGCGTCACCCAACGGATGTTCTGATCCTTTCTCTAAAGAAGCTGCAATTTGTAATAAGTTTTGAGTTTTTACTCTTAAGTCATGAGCTACAACAACGTCGGTTACTACCGGTTTTCCCTCTGTTAATGTTCCGGTTTTATCAAAAAGAACTATATTTATCTTATTAGCAATTTCCAGGCTCTCAGCATCTTTAATCAGTATTCCTTTTTCAGCACCCAGCCCGACTCCTACCATTATCGCAGTCGGCGTGGCAAGGCCAAGGGCACAAGGACAAGCAATTATAAGAACCGCTATCATATTGGTAAAAGCAAAACTAAACGCTCTTCCCGAAGGGATAAAAGCATACCAAATCACAAAAGTGATAATGGCAAGAACTAATACTATCGGAACAAAATATCCAGAAATTAAATCCGCTAATCTTTGAATGGGAGCACGGGAACTTTGTGAATCAGAAACCATCCTTATAATATTTGAAAGCATGGTATCACTGCCGACATTAGTTGCCCTAAATAAAAATGTTCCGGATTTATTTATCGTTGCGCCGATGACTTTATCTCCAACTATCTTTTCGACGGGAATCGATTCTCCCGTTACCATTGATTCATCTATAGAACTGCTTCCTTCAACTATCACTCCATCTACAGGGATCTTCTCCCCCGGACGAACCCTGACAATATCGCCCACTGTTACCCCATCAATCAAAACATCAATTTCCCTTCCTCCACGAACTACCCGGGCAGTTTTTGCCTGCATACCAAGCAGTTTCTTTATTGAGTCGGAAGTACGTGCCTTTGCTTTTGCTTCAAAATATCTCCCGAGAAGAATCAGGGAAATTATTACCGAAGCCGTATCAAAATACGCAACTGGGGATATTCCTAACTTTAAGAAAACACCCGGAGCAAGAACACCAAAAGCTGAAAATCCATATGCAGCCGATGTACCTACGGCAATTAAAGTATCCATGCTCGCAGTACGGTTCCGAAGACCCGACGATGTTGCTAAATAAAAATCTTTCCCCGCCCAAAATTGGACTATTGAAGATAGGAATAAAAGTACATATAAATTTGAAAATACAGAAAGGATTTTAAACCACTCCGGAAAACTACCTATAAAGATAATTACACTAATAATCGATGATACGATGACTTTTAATTTCAACTCAGATAGTTCCCTTTTTTTCTCCTCTTCTTTTAATTCATCAACCGACTTTCCACCAATCGTTTGATTGCTTTCAATAATTGCTTTATATCCGGCTCCATTAACCGCATCTGACAAGTCTTTTGTACTCACCCTGCTTTCATCCATCTCCACAACCGCCTGTTCACTTCCGTAGTTCACAGAGGCCTCAATCACACCGGGAATTTTTTGTATCTTTTTTTCAATTAACCTTGCGCATGAAGCACAATGCATCCCTACTATCGGGAATGATTTTCTAGTGGTGACGACTTTCATGTTTAACCTCCTTTTTTCCAAAAAAGAACCAGCAAATAAATACTATTGTCAAAATTCCGATTATTGTTACAAATATTTTGTCGGCGCTCATAATTTAAGATTCTTTATTTCTTTTCAAGAACCTTCATAATTTCATCGATAGCCTTTTTACTGTTTCCCTTTTTTATATCATCCGAAACACAGGTCTCCAGATGGTTTTTCAACACTAAATCATCCGCCTTACGTAGTGCGGCTTGTACAGCTAAAGATTGGTGAATAATATCAATACAATATTCGCCATTTTCAATCATTCTTATTACTTTTTTTAAATGACCGCTGGCAATTTTATAGCGTTGAGATACTACATTATTAACGTTATTATTTCTCATACTTTTTTTATATTTAATAAGTACTTGACTTATCCCCCCAGGGGGGATATATTATGATATTACTAATTCATAAATTTGTCAAACAATGAATACTATTTGGTTAGCATTTCTAACGGGTTTAACTTCAGGCGGAATATCTTGTATAGCCATACAGGGAGGACTATTGACCTCGGCAATATCCAATATCGAAAACTCAAAAAATAACAAAGGTGTTGTTTTAACTTTTCTTTTTTCTAAACTGGTTGCATATACATTACTGGGATTATTTTTGGGATTAATTGGATCTTACTTGGTCATAACACCAAGGATATCAGCCATTTTTCAAATATTTATCGGAGTTTTTCTTCTGGCCACGGCAGGTAGAATACTAAATCTCCACCCGATCTTCCGATATTTCGTAATTCAACCGCCAAAATTTATTTACAAAATTGCTAAAAATCAATCTAAAAGCCGGAATCTTTTTGCACCGATAGTCCTCGGCTCCTTAACAATTTTAATGCCTTGCGGCGTTACCCAGGCGATGATGGTCGTCGCGCTCGGAACGGCAAATCCGATCCAATCCGCTCTAATTATGTTTGCGTTCGTTCTCGGAACATCCCCCGTTTTTTTTGCGCTGGGCGTATCGCTTTCCAAATTGGTCAAATATCGGGTATTTAACTATATTTCGGCCGGAGTAATTACAATTTTTGCGGTAATCTCTCTCAATAGTGCAATGGGACTTCTTGGGTCGGTTCATACGCTGCAAAATTATTGGACGGTTATCTCAGGAAGAACCGCAAAAGAAGTCAGGATCGCATCGGTTAGTAATGGAATTCAGGAAGCTACAATTTATGTGGCCAACAATGGCTACACATCAGATTCGACTTCACTTAAAGTCGGCGTCCCTGTTAGGTTAAAACTGGTGACAAATAACGTTCTTAGTTGTTCCAGAGCATTTACCATCCCCTCTTTAAATATAAGTAAGATCCTGCCATCAACTGGAGAAGAAATTATTGAGTTTACGCCTAATAAAACCGGGCGGCTTGCCTATTCATGCAGTATGGGAATGTATACAGGTTCGTTCAACGTGGTTGAATGAGCTAAATCAATATTTAAAATTTAAAATGACACTTAATAAAATAAAAAAATACAAAATAATCGGTATGGATTGCCCGAGTTGTGCAATGCTTATTGAATCGGAACTCGAAGATGCCGGCGTCAAAGCAAAAGTTTCTTATGCAAAACAGACTCTCGAGATTGAAGATGCCGATAATTCTTTCACTGGCCATGTTTCGAAGATTGTTTCTGGCTTAGGATACAAGCTTGAGGAATGATTATTGACTCGTCTTTTCAATCTTTTCTTTTTCCATCCACTTTCTCAAAACTTCAGGAACGGTTACCGACCCGTCGTCATTCTGGTAATTTTCCAAAATCGCCAATATCGTTCTTGACGATGCAATTGCCGTACCATTCAACATATGCACAAACTCGCTTTTACCATCCTTTTTCCGATATTTTATGTTCAAATTCCTCGCCTGATAATCTGTGCAGTTCGAAGTTGACGTCACCTCTCCGTATTCTTCCCTTCCCGGCATCCAAACCTCCAAATCAAATTTTCTAGCAGCCATTGCGCCCAAATCCCCCGTACACATTTCCACAACTCTGTAAGGTAAACCCAGCTCCTGGTATATTTTTTCCTCCATCTCCAGAATCTGCTGATGATATTTATCAGACTCTTCAGGAGTACAGTAAATAAACATTTCCACTTTGGTGAATTGATGCACACGATACATTCCTTTTGAATACTTTCCATAGGCTCCGGCTTCTTTTCTGAAACAATGCGAATAACCCACATACTTAAGCGGCAACTTTTCCCCGATAATAAGATCGTCCGCATGTTTTCCCGCTAGAGTAACTTCAGCGGTGGCTATCAAACCCAAACCATCGCCATCCACTGTGTATGTTTGTGCCTCCGAACCCTTTGGAAGATACCCTGTTCCTATGTAAAACCTCGACTTTGCCAGATCGGGTGTAATCACGGGAATAAATCCTTCTTTAGAAAGGCGTTCGAAAGCATATTGGACGATGGCTAATTCAAGCAGTGCACCGCTGCCGTAAAGAAAATAGAATTGTGAACCGGACACCTTTGCTCCTATCTCAAAATCCAAAATTCCTAGATCAGTGCCTATTTTAAGATGGTCTTTCGGGTTAAATTCAAACTTTCGCGGTTCTCCCCATTTCCCAATCTCGATATTTTCCTTTTCGCTCTTTCCAACGGGAGCTTTATCTGAAGGAATATTCGGAATTAGGTTTAGAATTTCTAATAATTCGGAATCTAACTTATCCAGTTCAGGTTCCATCTCATGCAGTTTTTTCTTTACCTCCTTACCTTTTTCAACATCTTTGGATTTGGCTATCTGATTTCTCTCCGAACGAAGTCCTTCAATTTCGGTCTGTAACTTTCTTTTATCCTCATCCAATTTCAATACTTTATCAATTAGTGATGGATCATAATTTTTCGATGAAATGCCGATCTTAACCTTTTCAATATTATCTCTTATGAATTTAATATCCAGCATAAAAATATTATAAACCCAAATCAGCAGAAATTGATTGCATTGCGGTAAGTGCAATTTGGATAAAATCCTGCAGGGGAATTCCTAATTTATTTTCGCACTCCTCAATTTGCTTTCTGTCCACACCTGCCGCAAAACTCAGCGACTTCCATTTATTAAGTATTGATTCCACAGAAACAGATGATAACTTTTTATCGGGTTTAACAAGTGTTACAGCAACGATTAATCCCGTTAATTCATCACAGCAGTAAAGAGCCCATTCCATTTTATTTTTCGGTGGATTTTGACCGGTATGAACATAGTTATGGGTTAATATTGCATCAGTAATTACCTTATCAACTCCTTTTTTCTCCTTTAACCATTGGGCCATTTTTAATGTATGAAACTCTGGAGTTGCTTTTGTCTCCTCATAATCCCCATCGTGAAGTAGTCCTACAATTTCCCACACTTCTTCGTTCTCGGCAAATCTTTTTGCCAACGCTTTCATAACTGCTGCAACAGCATAACAATGCCTTCGAAGATTTTGGTTCTGCATCTTGGAGTGTAAGAGTTTTAATGCTTCTTCTTTTTTAAACATAATATTTTTATTGCGGTCTTAAAGTAGGGAAAAGGATTACTTCCTTAATTGCCCAGGTATTCGTAAAAAACATAGTCAACCTATCAATTCCTATTCCTATTCCCCCCAGTGGTGGCATAGAGTATTCCATTGCTTCAAGAAAATCCTCATCAATCTGCTGAGCTTCCTCTTTATCGGCACGTGCTAATTTTACATCGGACTCAAAACGCTTTCTTTGTTCCATCGGATTTGTTAACTCACTCCATCCGTCGCAAATCTCTTTTCCGCCGATATAACCTTCAAACCTTTCTACCCAACCGACTTTTTCCGGATGATCTTTGGAAAGCGGACTGACATCTTTGGGATAATCAATGATCCAGACCGGACCGTCTAATTTATCCGTCACATTGTGTTCAAAAATCGTGAAGATCAGCTGCCCCTTGGTTTCTCCCCCAACCAGCGCAATACTATTGTCTTTGCAGTATTTAATCAAACCATCTTCATTTTCGGACTCAACTTCAACATTTGTGTACTTTTTTATCACCTCAACCATCGTTAATCTCGGCCATTTTTCACTTATATCAATAGTTTTATCTCCAACATTAATTTTCATTTCACCTAATACCTTATCGGCAAGGTGTTTAAAAAGGCCTTCCGTAACATCCATTACGCGGTGATAATCCGCATAAGATTCATAGTATTCAACCATTGTAAATTCAGGACTGTGGGTTTGATCAATACCCTCATTTCTGAAATCTTTACATATCTCATATACCTTTTTATATCCTCCGACGATTAATCTTTTAAGATATAGCTCATCAGCAATTCTCAAATAGAAATCATGGTCAAGTGCATTATGATGTGTTGTAAAAGGCTTTGCATTAGCACCACCATAAAGCGATTGTAAAGTTGGTGTTTCAACTTCCCAAAAACCCAAGCCGTCCAAATAGACTCTTAATTCTCTGATTAGTTTGGATCTTATATTAAAGCGTTTTCTAACTTCTTCATTAAATATCAGATCCAGATAGCGCTTCCTGTACCTTTCCTCAACATCTTTTACGCCAAACCATTCAGAAGGAAGAGGACGAATAGATTTTGAAAGCAATTGAAAGTCGGAAACATTGATACTCGTCTCACCCGTCTTTGTCTTTGTTACGGTCCCCTTTGCATATAAAATATCCCCGACATCAAGAAGTTCAAGAAGTTTAAACGAATCGGCCAGAATATCTTTTTGAAACCAAAGCTGAATTTTTCCCGTTTCGTCCTTTAAGTCAAAAAAACTTGTATTACCATGGCTTCGTATTGACATTATTCGACCGCAAACTGCAACCTCATTTCCATCTTTTCCTAAAACCTGGTAAATGTCCTCCGAATCGCCTTTAGGTTTGGAAGGGTAAGGATTTATTCCTAAATCCATAAGCTTCTTAACTTTCTCAAGCCTGATTTTTCTTATTTCTTCAAGTTTTTGTTCCGCCATTTAGACTTAGTATATAGCAAAAAGAGTCCGCTGTTAATTTGAGAGATTACTCTATCGAGATAATTTCGTAGTGAAGTTTTCCTACAGGAGCTTCAACCTCAACTTTTTCTCCAACCTTTTTTCCCATCAAAGCCTGCCCG
>Ga0315283_10003779_pt1 | contig 13014 bp, 13 predicted proteins | sample YL17G09_0_MG_FD_204541 | JGI IMG/M metagenome (GOLD analysis project Ga0315283, IMG submission 204541) | Sediment microbial communities from Yellowstone Lake, YNP, Wyoming, USA - YL17G09_0 | ecosystem: Environmental > Aquatic > Freshwater > Lake > Sediment | place: USA: Wyoming | collected...
GGTGTGGGGGGCGGCGCCCCGTCCCCCTCTCCCACCCCATCCCCCTCCCTCCACCCCGCCCACCTGCGCGGGCGCCGTGTTGCTCAACAGTTCGTGCGCCGTCAGCCCGTGCGCTTGCTGCATGGAGCGGCACAGAATCTGCTGCATGCCCGACGTGACGACGGAGACGGCGGCGACAGCGGCGCCGGCAGCGGACGCCCCACCCACCGACGTCACGTCGGTCACCGTGACGACCGCCACCCCCGCGACGACGACGCCGACCGCGGCCGCGACGGCGGGCGGGAAGCGGCGCCCGAGCCAGACGCGTTCGACCGCGCAGACAAACGGGATGATCAGCAGTTTGGCCACCTGGTAGAACCCCACCTTGTTGAGCATGAGCGACAGGTTGAGCGACACGATCGACGCGTTGGCGGTCGCGGTGAAGAGGGCGAGGTCGCGGCGCGGGAGGGTGCGCGGGGGCGGGGGGGGGGAGGGGCCGCGCGCGCGGGAAGCGTTGATGGTGGCGGTGGACATGGCGCACGAGGCGTAGTGCAGGGCGCATAGAGTGGTGGCTGGGAGGAGGAGGAGGGAGGAGGTGGTGAGGACGAAGAAAGAAAGAAAAAAACTGACGCCCACCACCCCCTCTCTCCCTCCCTCCTCTCCTCACCAAACACAAAGCCGTGCCCCCCACGGGACATGAGGGTCTTGTTGATGAAGATGATGGCGACCGAGGAGACGACGTTGCCCGCCCACGCGGCCGCGTCTGCGGCGAGCTTGGGCGAGAGGCGGGCCGCCATGGCGCCGTCAGCCGACGAGTCGCGCTGTGGAGTAGTGTTGAGGTGGGGGTGGGCGGGGTCCGAGGCAAGAAAAAGAGGCGGGGCGCGGCGCGCGGCGTTCGGATCACGATGCGGCGCGGCAGGGGGGCGCTGGCGGCCGTTTCGACCCCGCAAACGCCCGGTAAAGCCGGCCACCACCCCACTGCCCCTAACGCACCAGCGCAGCGGCCGCGGCGAGCACGCTGGAAGGCTCGCCGACCGTGCGCGCGCGCAGGTCGGGGCCGCGCCGGGGCGAGGTGCGCAGGGGAGCCAGGGTGGCGATCGGGAGGAGGGGCGGGAGTGCCCCTGTGCGAGGATGGGGCGGGCGCGAGGCCGGCCGGGGCGCGGGAGTGCCACGACGACGCGCCCCACCTCTCTCCCACTCCCCACCGCGCCAGGCCCGTTGCCCCGCGACACGAGCCCATGTTGAAGTCGACCGTGTCGACCGCGGCCGCCCGGCCGGTGCGTGGAGGGCGGATGCGGGGGGCGCCGCTCGGGCAGGCGGCGGCGGCGCGGCCCCAGGGCGGGGCGGCCCCGCCTCGCCCCGCGCCGCCTACGAGGGACCACATTGGGGAGCCCGCGCCCGCTGGCGGTGGCGCGGGCGCGCCCCGCCCCCCCACCTCCCCCGGCACCGCGGCGGCCGCCACGCCGCGCCGAGCGGGCCGCCGCGCAGCGCCCCCGCCCTCCTCCCACCCCCATCCCCCCCTCAATTCCACAGCTGGCGACCGGCCCGCGCGCCACGCCGCGCGCGGCCGCTCCCCGGCGCGCGCCCGTCGCGGCCAAAGGTGGGGGAGGGGGGAGAGGAATTGCGGTGCTGGTCGGGGCGGCCGGCGGCAGCGTCCTCGCGCTGCCGGCGTGCATGTCGCGTGTGTTGGGAGAGCGGCAGCGGTGCCCGCGCCGGTGGCGGCCTCGACCGACGCCGACCTCCTCCCCACCCTCCTCTGCACCAGCCGCCGGCGCCCTGCCCGCCGACGTCAAGCCCATGGGCGAAGACCTGTGGAACAAGACCTACTACCCCCGCGCGGGCGACGTGTGCAAAGACACGAAACCGTGGTTTCTGATTGACGCCAAGGGGCAGACCCTGGGCCGGATGGCGGTGCTGGCCGCGACGCTCATCCGGGGCAAAGGTGGGGCGGCGTACACGCCGTCGAGCAACACTGGGGGCTACGTCGTGGTCATCAACGCGGCCGAGGTGACTGTCTCGGGCGCCAAGACCGACCAAAAGATGTACTACCGCCACTCCGGCCGCCCCGGCGGCATGAAGTCGGAGACCTTCCGCCAACTGCAGGCCCGCATCCCGGAGCGCATCGTGGAAAAGGCGGTCAAGGGCATGCTGCCGTCGTCCAAGATTGGGTCCGACCTGTTTCGGCAGCTCAAGGTCTACCCGGGCGCCGACCACCCGCACTCGGCCCAGTCGCCGGTGGACGTGACGGCCAAGGTGGGGCTCTCGCCCAAGGCGGCGGCGGCGCTCGGGTGAGGAGAGGGAGAGGAAATTTTGTTTGGGGTGGGGGCTGGCCCGGGCCCCGGTCGGCGGGTGTTTTGGGGGGGGGGGGCTGTGACTCCACACCGGCGGCGGCCGCGAAACAAGTGGGCGGGCGCGTGGCGGCGGCAGCGAGCGAGCGCGGCCGGCGCGCGAGAAGCCTCCTCATTCCCTCCCGCCACACACTCCTCTTCCTCCTCCCGCCACTTGCCTCACGTCGCCCTCCCTCGGCCCCTCCACATGCCGGAGCTGCCCGAGGTCGAGGCCGCGCGGCGCCTGTGCGCCCACACCCTCGTCGGCCGCACCGTGACGGATGTGGATGCCGTGGACGACGAGAGTGCGTGTGTGGATTGTGGAGCGGGCGGGCGCAGGCGCGGGCGCGGGCGCGGGCGCGGGCATGGGGCCGGCGTGGCGCGCCGACTCCCCTCCCTCCTCCTTTTAGAGGTCTTTCCCGGCGCCACGCCCGCGTCACTGGCCGCCGCGCTCACGGGCCGCACGCTGACGGCCACCGGGCGCAAAGGCAAAAACATGTGGCTCCGCTTTGGTGCGGCGGGCGACAAAAAAGGGACTGCCGCCTCGACCCCTCCCTCTCTCGACCTCGCGCTCCACTTTGGCATGACCGGGTCGGTCGCGGTGCGGGGCGAGGGCCGGGTGGCGTACGTCAACACGGACACCGGTGAGGGAGGGAGAGGAGAGGGAGAGAGGGGAGAGAGCAGAGCGCGCGCCGGCCCACCACCCTCCTCCTCCCCTCCCCAGGCTCGGCCGACGACTGGCCCCCACGCTTTGCCAAGCTCACGCTCACGCTGACCGGCGGCGTGCAGGCGGCGTACGCCGACCCGCGCCGGTTTGGCCGCGTGCGGGTGAGACGCGACGCCGAGGCCGACGCGTCCTCCCTCGGCCCCGACGCGCTCGACCCGCCGCCCGAGTCGGCCGCCCGCCTCCGCACCCGTCGGGGCGCGGTCAAGGCGGTCATCATGGACCAAGCCTTTCTGGCGGGCGTCGGCAACTGGGTCGCGGACGAAGCGTTGTGGGCCGCGCGCGTGCACCCTGCGGCGGCCGCCGCGTCGCTGTCGCCCGCCCAAGCCGACGCGGTGGTTGCTGGCATTCGACAGGTGTTGGAGACTGCGGTCGCGGTCGACGCCGACGCCTCCCGCTTCCCGCGGGACTGGATTTTCCACGTGCGCTGGGCGCCGACGCCCGGGACCCGCCTGCTGGGGGAGAAGGTCGAGTGGAGCAAGGTGGGGGGGCGCACCACCGCGTTTGTGCCCGCGCTGCAGATGGGCGGGCAAGGAGGAGGAGGAGAGACAGGGGGCGGCAAGGCGGCCGCGCCCGCCGCCACCAAGCCCAAGGCGGCCTCCAAGCCTCGCGCCGCCAAGCGCAAGGCGCGCACGCCGTCGCCGCCCGTGGCGACGACGCGGGCGACGCGGGCGGCCGGGCGCCGGTGAGAGAAAGCGGGGCGCGCCGTCTTGCTCTCGCTTTGCAACGCCGCCCCGTCGCGCGCCCCACCCCGCCTCACTCCATCCACCCCTTCTCCTCAAATCACGTGTCCACCGCCTGCAGCGCGGGCGACGCGACGACGTCGGCCAGGGTGAGCCGCGCGTGCGGCTCGCGCACGAGCAACCCTTGGAGCAGGGCGCGCGCGCCCGGGTCGCGCACCGCGCCCCAGGCGTCGTTTAGGGTGCGGCCCAGGGTGGGCGGGACTTCGGTGGGCAGGGGCGCGAGGCCGAGGAGCGCCCCCGCGACGGCCGCGTCGCGCGCGCGCGCGGGGAAGAGGGGGCGCCCCGCAAAGACTTCGTACAGGACCGCGCCCAGGGACCAGGCATCGCCTGCCAGAGTCGGTGCCGGTGGCGGGCCGCCGGCGGCGAGTGCGGCGACGGCCTCGGGCGGCGCGTAGCGCAGCGGGCCGACGGCGGCGGTGGCGCGAGGGCCGCCGCCCGTGCTCCCAACGACCGCCGCCGCCCCCGTCAACACCAGCTGCCAATCTTCCCCCATCCACACAAACCGGCGCGGGTCCAGCACGCGGTGCGCGACGCGGGCGGCGTGCAGGGAGGCGAGGCGGGTCGCGACGGCGGCGGCCGTGTAGCGCGCCGACGCCGCCCTCCCCCCGCCCCGGCTGCGCGCACCGGCCAGCCAGTCGTGCAACAGAAACTGGCCCCTCGGAAATACTAGGACCCGGTAAGGATTCTCTTTCGTTGGCGGGAGGTCGGCGAGCGGCGCGACGGTGCCTGCGAGCGGCGGCGCGCGGCGGCCGCCGCCGCGCACCAGGGACGCGAGCTCGCCCGCGGCCGGGTCGTCGGGGGCGTAGACTTTGAGGACGACCGCGCTCCCAGCCGCGTCCCGGCCGGCCGCCACGCGGCGGCCGAGGCGTTCGCCGACGGCGAACCTGCTGCCGACGACCGCGCCCGGCGCGGGCACGCCCACGCCCGCCATCGCGGCCGCCCGGTCAGCGGCGGCAGCGCGCGCGGTGGCCAGCACGCGCGCGACCGCGGGATTTGCTGCCAGCGCCCGGGTGCCCGCGTCGGTCGCGCGCGACGACGCGTCGGAGCCGGCGGCTTCCGACGCCGCGTCGTGGAACGCGTCATTGGTCGCCATCACGATCGCGGCGGCCATGGGGTCGGGATGGCGTTGTTTGGTGGCGGGCGCGCCGTCGGCAGAGGACGGGAGCCGGTCGCGGACGCGGCGCTGCTTGCCGAGCGCGAGGCCGGCGACCGCGGCGGCAACCGCGGCCGCGGCCGCCACGCCCACGCACGCGCCCGCGATGGCGCCCGGGGAGCGCTTGGCGGACGAGCCGGCCACGCCGGCGGCCGCGACGGGGGTGGGCTGGCGAGGGCGAGGCGCGGCCGCCGGCGCGCGCGCCGCGCCCCCACCCCCACCCCCTCCCTTGCTTCCTTCCGCCGACACGCCCACCAACGCCACCTCCACCGGAAACCCGGCCGCCGCCATGGCGCGCTTGACGGCGGCGACAAAGGCGGGCGAGGCGAGCAAGGCTTCCGCGGTGCGCGCGAAGTCGGGGGCCTGGGACGAGCCGCGCGCGGCGCGCGGCGCGACGACGACCGCGAGGCGGGCGTCGTACGAGGCAACGGGCGGCGTGGGGGAGGGCGCCGACGCTGCGCGCATCGCGCGGCGGGCGGGAGGAGGGGTGGAGGGTGTGCGCTGAGGAAAAAAGGCGCAGTGTTTTAGGGGTTGAGTGGTGGCGCCCTTGCCACACTGATCATTCACTTCTTACCCTCTCCTCCTCTCCCGCCCACCCCTCCCTTCTCCTACCTGCAGCGCCAGCACTCGCGCATCATCCACCACCAAGCCAACGTCCGCCCCCGCCTGCGCGACGGCCGCCGCGAGCGCGGCGCGCGCGGGCGTCGAGTCGAGCGCGCCCGCGCCCGTGAGCCGCAGCGCGACGTCGACCGGGACGGCGGCGCCGGCGGCGGCGGCGGCGCCGCTGGGGAGCAGGGTGGGGCGCTTGCTGGGGTTGGTGGAGGAAGAGGGAGGGGAGGCGGCGGACGTCGACGGCGCGGGCGCCGCCTGGGCCGGCTGCGGCGCCGCCGCGGGCGCTGGGGTGGCCACCACAGGCGTTGCCTGCGTCGTGCGCGGCGGCGGCGGCGGCGTCGGCGAGGGCGGAGGAGGGGAGGGCGGCGGCCGGCTCGGCGGCGGCAGCGGTGGCGGGCTCGGCGGCGGCGGGCTCGGCGGCGGCGGCGGCGGCGGCGGCGGCGGCGGCGGCGGCGGGCTCGGCGCCGCCGGCGGCGGCGGCGGCGGCGGGCTGGGCGGCGGCGGGTTCGTCGCCCCGACGCCCCCACCGCCCGCAACGTTCCTTGCCTCGCGCGGCACGTCGAGCGGCGGCGGCGGCGCGCCCTTGGCCTTGCCTGCCGGCGCCGGCGCGCCCACTTCGGCCGGCGCGAGCGACACCAGGCTCGCCCGCACGTCCCAGCCCGGCAGGCCGAGCGCGGCGACCTCGCGGTTGAGCGCGTCGGTCGCGGCGCCGCCGAGGAACGACCACAGCGACGTCAGGTCCGTAGGCGCGCCCACGCCGCGCACGCGCACGGCGGCGGTGGTGGAGTTGGCGTCCGAGGAAGAGGGCGAGGGCGGCGCGTCCACGGCGTCGACCGACGCGACGTGGACGGGCGCGTCGGCGAGCGCGCGCCACACCAGCCCCTCGAGCAGGGCCGACTTCCAGCGGGCGGGGGGGGTGGCGCCGGGGCCGGTCAGGCGGTAGACCGCGACGCTGGCTTGGGCCAGGGAGGCGGTGGGTGGAGGGGCTGCCGAGGGGGGAGAGGAACGGCGTCCGCGCGCGGTTCGTTCGACTGGCGCGCCCCGCCTCCCTTCCATTCCCTCCTCCGCACCCTGTGCGGCAACCAACAGTGTGAAGTGCACCAGCGCGACCAGCGCTAGGGCGGCGCGCAGCGCGCGCACGGGGGGAGGGCGCATGGTGCGGCGCCTGGCGAGTCAAGAGGCGCGGGCGGCGTTGATTGCGGTATTTGACCACAGTTTTGCGGCTGATGGATCAATGGTGTTGTTATGAGAGGGCAAAACGGGTCGGAGACCGCTCCCGGCCGCGCTAACTGCCGCCGCGATGCGAGCGTCGCTCGCGCCGATCCCGGAGCGCCTCCCGCCTCTCCCGTACCACACACCACCACCCTGACGCACCAACTGATCGCACAAATGCGCTCGCGGCGAGTCGGGCGGCGACTCGGTGTCGGCGGCGGCGGCGGCAGAGTGAGCGGCGTCGCTCCCCGAGGCCCACGCGCCACTGCGCGCCGCATGCGGTCGGCCCTGGCCGCCGCCAAATCCGTCATGCGCCTGTCCACGCGCCAGTGTCGCTGGCCTGGCGCCCGCGGCGCGGCGACCGCGCGTGTGGCGCCGCCGCCGCCACCGCCACCCTCCAGGCGCTCCCTCGCGCCGCACGCGCGTCCTGCGGGCGTCGCGTGGCGCGGTATCGCCGCGCCGAGGCGCGCCGCCGCCGCGGCCGCCCGGGCGGCCGCGCCGGCCGCCGGTGTTGACGCGGTGATAGAGCGGTGGCTGGCCCGGCCTTGCGAGCGAGCGTTGCTGTCGTTGGCCAGGCCGCCGCACGCCCAATGCGGGCCGGTGCGAGGGCGGCGGCCGCCCCAAGCCGGCAACTGACGCGCACGCCTCCCTCCCCACCCTCAGCCCTCGTCTCCCGACCTGGACGACTACGAGACCGTCGTCGGCATCGAGTGCCACCTCGCGCTCTCGACCGCGACGAAAGCTTTCTGCTCCTGCGCCTTTTCCCGGCGCGCCCCCCCAAACAGCACCGTGTGCCCCGTCTGCCTCGGCCACCCCGGCACCCTGCCCGTGCTCAACGATGCCGTGCTGCACAAGGCGTTGATTGCGGGCCTCGCCTTGGGGTGCCGCATCGCGGGGCGGGTCAAGTTTGATCGGAAGCAGTACTTTTATCCCGACCTCCCCAAGGGCTACCAAATTTCTCAGCACGATGAGCCTTTATGCGCCGACGGGTCCCTGACCGTCGACGTGCCCGGGGAAGCCACCCCCATCGTCGTGCGCGTCGAGCGCGCGCACGTGGAGGAGGACGCAGGCAAACTCGTTCACTCCGGCTCCGCGCAACTGACGGGCGCCGCCGGCGCGCTCGTCGACTACAACCGGGCAGGTGAGAACGAGAACGAGAACGAGGGAGGGGGGAAGGGAGGGAGCGTGGGGGACGAGCCTCACCCTCCACCCCCGCGCGCCTCTCGCCAGGCGTCCCGCTCCTGGAAGTCGTCTCCGGCCCCGACCTCCGCTCCGGCGCCGCCGCCGCCGCGTACGCCGCCGAACTGCGGCGCGTGTTGACGTACGCGGGCGTGTCGGACGCGGTCATGCAAGACGGCGGCATGCGCTGCGACGTCAACGTGTCGGTCCGCCGCAAGGGCGACCCCGTGCTCGGCACCAAGGTGGAGATCAAAAACATGAACTCGTTCTCGGCCATGCAGAAAGCTATCGAGTACGAGACGCAGCGCCAGGGCGGTCTGCTGGCCGCGGGGCGGGGGTCGGAAATCCGGCAAGAAACCCGCCTTTTCGACGAGGCCGCCGGCGCCACCGCCCCCATGCGCGTCAAGGAAGGCCTGGCCGACTACCGCTACTTTGCGGAGCCCGACCTGCCGCCGGGCGGTCTGCCGGCTGGGGCGCTGGAGCGCGCGGCGGCGGCGCTCGCCGCGCGCGCGCAGCCGGCCGCGCTGCGCGCGACGCTCGCGGCCGCCGGCCTCCCCGCCGCAGACGTCCTGCTCCTCACCGACGACGTCGGCACCGCGCGCTTCTTCGAGGCCGTGCTGGAAGCGGGCGCGCCGGCCAAGGCGGCGGCCAACTGGGTGGTGGGCGACGTCATGGCCGCCGTCCGCGCGCTCGGCGAGGGCGGCTCCTTTGCCACCCTCCCCCTCCTCCCCTCCACCCTGGCCCAAATGGTGGCCCTCATCGAGGACGGCACCCTGTCGGGCAAGCTGGGCAAGGCGCTGCTGCCGCTGCTGCTCGCGGGGCGCGGCGCGGGGGACGGCGGCGTCGCCGCGCTCGCCAAAGCGGAAGGCCTCGTCCAGGTGTCGGACCCGGCCGCCATCGAAACCTTGGTCGACGGCGTCCTCGCCGCGTTCCCCGCCCAACTGGCCGAGTACAGGGGCGGCAAAACAAAGCTCCAGGGCTTTTTCGTGGGCGAGCTCATGAAGGCGTCCAAGGGCGCGGCCAATCCGGGGCTGCTGAACAAGGAGCTGGCGCGGAAGCTCAAGGGCGGCGAGTGATGGAAGAAGGAGCGGCGGCGGTGGTTGGAAGACTGTTGCCGGCCGGTGGGCGCGGCATCCCCGCTCCACACCCTCCGCTCCTCGCCCCGGCCCCCGTCGCCGCGGCCACCCCGCACGCGCCGCGCCGGCTCGACCGCGCTCCCGTCCCCGCGCGCGCCCCCGCATCGCCCCGATGGCGTCGCCCGCCGACTACGGCCTGGACGCCGCGCCCGCCCTCCCGCCCCTCCCCACGCCCACGATTGCCTCTCCGCCATCTGTGCGGGAGGACATGGTGGCCAACGCGGTCTCCTTCCTCGCGCACCCGAGCGTCGCGCCGTCCGCCGAGCCGGGCAAGCGCGAGTTCCTGGTTGGCAAGGGGCTGACGCCGGCCGAGATCGAGGAGGCGTTTCGACGGGCGCCGGCGGCTGGGGCGGTGGCGCCGGTCGCGGCGCCGGTCGCCGCGCCGCCCCAGCAGGCGCTCGCCCTCGCCCTGCCCCCCTCGCCTTACCGCTGGACCCAGGTCGCTCTGGGCGTGGCCGCCGCGGGCGCGGCGACGGCGGCTCTGGCCCGCGCCGCGCGCCCGCGGCTCGAAGCGTGGCGCGCCGCGCGCGCCGAGGCCGCCGCCGCCGCCGCCGCCCGCGACCGGGCCGACGCCGCGCGCGCGACCGCGGCCGCAGTGGCCGACGCGGTCGGCGCCGCCCTGGGCGCGCAGGCGGGCGAGCTGAGGGCGGCCGTGGCGGCCGTCGGCGCGGCGGCGGCGCGGCTGGACCGCGGCAAAGGGCCGGCTGTTGCGGCCTCGCCCGGCGCTGGCGGCGGCCTCACCCGGGCCGACCTGCAGGCCGAGCTGGCGGCGCTGGGCGAGTTGCTCACAGCGGCTGCTCCGCCTCCCCCCCCTCCCCCTCCCTCCATCTCGCACAAGGCCGCCCGCCAAATTGCCACCCTGCGCGAGGAGCTGGCAGCCCTGCGCGTGGCGCGCGAGGCGGAGCCCATGGGGCGGTGGAGCGTCGACGGGCACGGCGGCAGGGTCGCGGCGGACGCGGTGGCGCCCGCGCCCGCCCCCCCCCTCCCCGCCCTCCCCCCTCCCCCGCACCCGGCCTCCTACACCGAGGTTCTGGCCATGCTGGAGCGCGGGGAGACGCCGCCAGGGGTGCGCACGGACATAGTCGACGAACCCGCCGGCGGCGCGCGCGCGCCGCCGCCGCCGACGCGCGCGCCGCCGCCCAAGCCGTGGCGGGCGGGTGGTGGTGGTGGGCATGGCGCGGCCGCGGCCGACTCGTCCGGCGACCTGGCCTCGCACCCGCTGCGCGCGAGCGCGTTTGGCGGCGCGGGCTCGCTCGCGCCGACGGACGACGGCGGCGCGCCCGCGTCGCTCGCCGCGTCCCCCGCCCGCATCGACGGCGGCGAGGACGACATGCCCGCGTACGCGGGCGTGTTTGGGGGGGACGGCGGCGGGTGGCAGCCGCCCGCGCCGCCGCCGCGGTCGCTGCCGGCGGCGGGGGGGGAGTGAGAAGGGGGCGCAGATTGCTTCGCCAGGCTCCCCAAACGACAGCGGCGCGCCCCCCGCGCGTCGCAGCACTGTGTGAGACACCCTCTCTCCCTCTCTGGGTCTTGGCGGAGGCTGATTCGGGGTTGCACCGGGGCGGCGGCGGCGGCGCGAAGCCGGCTCTCGCCCCCGAAAAACGCGCGCCACCCGGTCCGGCCCGGCGCGGGGTGAAGCAGGCGGCGTCGGCGGTGGAGGCCGCTCTCAAAGGGAAGAAAGGGGGGGAGGGAGGGAGAAATCAAGGGGGGGCAGCGCGGGCCGCGCGCGGGCGTGGAGAGGGGGCCTCCCCGGCCCGCGCGCGGCGCCGCTCGCGGGTGCAGTGGCGGCCGGTGGTACACACGCAGAGGGAGGGCGAGCGAGAGGGAGGGGCGCGGCGCGGCGCGCGAGGGGGCCAGGCCCCTCGCGCCGCCGCCGCCCCTCCTCCTCCCCCCTTCAGATCTTGGCCACCTTGTCCGCCTTGACGACCGGGTTGGCCGCCGCCAGGGCGGCCCGCCCCGCGCCGCGGAAATCGTACGTGCACTCGTGATCTTCCGCCAGGCGGTGCGTCGCGCAGAAGACGTACTCGCAGCGGCACCTGTAGGAGGTGGCGATGTTGACCTTCTTGCGGCAGCAGAAGCAGCGGCCCGGGGGTTGGGGGGGGCGGTCGTCGGGTGGGGAGGACGGCGCGGCCTCGGCCTCGGGCGCGCCGGCCGGAGCCTCTGGAGCCTCGGGCAGCACCACGGCCGCGGGCGCCGGCGACGCGGGGGCGGGCGACGCCGCGACTGCGGGCGCGCTGCTGGCGACCGGCGCGGCGGCCTCCGTCGCGGCGCCCTGCTTGGCCTTCCAGCAGGCGGAGCAAAAGCCTTGGGTCGCGTGCGAGCCTGCGGTAGGAAGAGGAGGTTTGGGTGGGCTCAGGGCGCTCGGTGCGGCTGCGCGTGACGAGGCGTAGCGAGGGCAATGCGGACGCGGCGCGCGGCGCGCGCGCGGGGCCGCCCCATTCGGGCCCCGCGACCGGGGCCACGTTGGCCACGCCCCGTGGGGCGGGCGAGGGGATGGGGTGGGGAGGCGGGCGGGGGGGCGCGCGCCCCGCGGCGGCGTGCGCGGCGCCCGGGGCGCCGCCCGCGCGCCGCCCGCCCGCCCGACAGGCGCGCGGTGAGCGCACTGCGTCCGTCGCGCCGGTCCCGAGGCCGCCGCGCGCGCCAAACGGCCGCCCCACCAGCGCGCCCCAAAACCGCCACCCACCGAAGAACGCGTTGCACGCGGAGCAGAGCGACGGCGCGGACGACATGTCCTTCATGGCGGCGAGCCGAAAGGGGGGGGGACCCCGGAGGCGTCCGCAGAGGTGTGAGGGAGGGGCTGCAGCGGCGGCGGTCACTGCGCGCGGCGGAGGCCGCCCCTCGCCCCACGCCCGCCCTGCACCTTCCCAGGGCACGCCACGGTGGCTTGCACGCCAACCCGCAGGGAGAGAGAGTGGCGGCGCTCGCGCGCGGGAGCAGTCGCTCGCCCCCCACCCGCCAACCACCCCCCCACCTCATTGGCTCCGGCCGTCGATGACCACGACGGGGTCGACCATGTTGACGCGCGACACCGCGCGCAACCAGGACCCCGACTTGGCGACCTCCTGCACCAGCTGCTCCGCCGCGCCGCCCGATGCCGCCGCGCCGTCGGCGGGGGGGACTTGTTCCGCGGTGAACGTGAGGGTGCCGGAGTTGGCGTTGAACGACGGGTTGGAGAGTTTGAGGATGAGCGTCACGTCGTCGCGGTTGCCGACGGACGCAAAGACGGCCGCCTGGGGCGCGCCGCCGTCGCCCCACAGCGGCGCAAACGTCTTGGCAAACGTGTCGCGCGTCTTCTGGCGGCGCACGGTGCGCATGCCGCGGTCGTCAATTTTTGTGGCCGCGACGACCGCGTTGACGCCATCAATGGCAAACTGCTTCGACCGCGGCTCGTACGCGCCCCGCTTGCCGGTGATGATGTAGGACACGTCGCTGTGGGGAGAGCAGGGGTTCGGTGTGTGCGTGACGGACGCTCGTCCCTTCTTCTTTTTCTCTCCACTCTCCTACCTTTTGGGCGCGCCGTCCGCGTTGATCGTCGAGTCCGGCAGTAGCTTGTCTTCCGGCTCCTCCGGCACCTCGACCGGCGGCGGCGGCGGGGGAGGAGGAGAGGGCTTTCTCGCGGCGGGCTTCGGCGTCTCCTCTGGCGACGGCGAGGGCGCGGGAGCGGGCGGCGGCGGCGCCGTTTTCTTCTCGCGGCGGGCCGCACCCAGCGCCTCAAACTGGGCGTAAGTGGGGGCGGCCAGGGCGGCCAGGAGGAGGAGGGCGAGGACGCGGCGCATGGTGCGGCTGCGCGGGGGGGCGGGGGGGGCGTTGTTGGGTCGGCCGCCACGCCACATGACGCATTATAGTGCTATACGACCATGCAGTCACGGCAAGCCCTCCGCGGCCGGCGTCCGGCCAGCAATTCGGCCCGAATGTGGGCGCGCTGGACGCGGCCGCGCGCCAACCGCCGCGC
>Ga0315283_10003781_pt1 | contig 13005 bp, 20 predicted proteins | sample YL17G09_0_MG_FD_204541 | JGI IMG/M metagenome (GOLD analysis project Ga0315283, IMG submission 204541) | Sediment microbial communities from Yellowstone Lake, YNP, Wyoming, USA - YL17G09_0 | ecosystem: Environmental > Aquatic > Freshwater > Lake > Sediment | place: USA: Wyoming | collected...
TGAAAAAGCCAAAGAGGAGTTTAAAAAAGCCTACGACATGGGCGACTCCGATGCTTTGACATCTGCACAGGAAAGTCTTACATCAGCCAAGATCAAGGCTGAACGTGTGGCTAACTTCAAGTTACCCCCTTTACAGGAAGATGAACCTAAGCTACAACCTCAGTCAGAAGCGCCTCAAGTCCGGCCTGATGCAAAGGCAGACAGGTGGCGTGATAGCAATGAGTGGTTTGGGCAAGATCGTCGAATGACTGCTTATGCTCTTTCCCTCCACGATGAATTAACAACGGCAGAGCATATAAATCCTGCCAGCGAAGAATACTATCGGCGGATTGACTCGGAAATGCGCGAGCGATTCCCCGAGAAATTCGATTCGGATGCGCCCCCTCCGAAGAAATCACAAGTAGTCGCACCTGCAACGAGAAGCACCGCGTCAAGAAAGATCGTGCTGACTCAAACACAGGTGAATCTCGCCCGTAAGCTAGGCATCACACCCGAAGCCTATGCCCAAGAGGTTGCGAAACTTAATAGAGGGAATGTTTAATGGACAAGCAAGTTAGAACACCGCGTGAATTGGAACAACGAAGTCTGGCCGAGCGACCGAAGGCATGGCGTCCGCAAGGGCAATTGCCGGATCTGAATCCCGAGCCAGGCTATGAGTTCAAATGGGTTCGTGTCTCAATTCTTGGTTTGGACGATCCAAAGAACATTGCCACTAGCTTTGGTGAGGGTTGGGAGCCGGTAAAGGCATCAGAACACCCCGAAGTCACGCTGTTCGATACGGGCAAATCCCGTATTCCGGACAGTATTGAGATCGGTGGTTTGTTGGCGTGCAAGATTCCCGCCGAGTTCATGCAACAGCGTACCGAGCATTACAACCAGAAAACCGAAGCAGCGTTGCGAGCTGTGGACAGTAACTTCATGCGCGAAGGCGATCCGAGGATGCCTCTGTTCAAGAACAGAGATACAACCACGACCTTCGGTAAACGATAAATTTAGGAGCGAAATATGGCTTATCCGACCGTTTCAGTTCCGTATGGCTTGGCGCCTGTCAATCGTATTGACGGCATGGCTTATGCGGGTCAAACCCGACTGATTCCTATTGCTTCTGGCTATGCCACAGCAATCTTTTTTGGCGACACCGTGAAGGTGGATGGCACAGGTTTCCTGGTTGCCGACACCGGCACCAACAACGCAGCCCCCGTGGGCGTGCTCGTTGGCGCTCAGTATGTAAATAGCTCTGGCCAAAAGGTTCAAGGCCAGTTCTATCCCGCTGGTTTGAGCACATCGACAAACGTGGCTCTGGGTTATGTGGTGGATGATCCGATGGCCGCCTTCAAGGTTGCCGTTGTCTCCTCCGGCACAACCATCGCCACTGTTGGCCGCGCCGTAGTGGGCTCCAACATGGCGCTGGTACAGACCGCTGGCTCTACAACTACAGGCGATTCGTATGTGGCCGTGCTGTCCACCAGCACATCCACAACCAACACGCTGCCGGTTCGCGTGATTGACGTGGTGCCCGAGACAGCTACAGGTGCAGACGCATTTGTGGAACTCGTGGTGAAGATCAACACGCACCAGTACAACTCTACAACTGGCGTCTAAGGAGCTAATTCATGGCTATTTCCCGCGCACAGCAGCTAAAGCAACTGCTCCCAGGCCTGAACGCTTTGTTCGGCCTTGAATATGCTCGTTACAACGAAGAGCATAAAGAAATCTACGACGTGGAATCCTCCGAGCGTAGTTTTGAAGAAGAAGTGAAGCTGTCTGGTTTCACCGCCGCTCCGGTGAAGCCCGAAGGTTCCGCGCTGTCTTACGACAACGCACAGGAAGCCTGGACAGCTCGCTACAACCACGAAACTATCGCAATGGGTTTCTCGATTACCGAAGAGGCAATCGAAGACAATCTGTACGACAGCCTGGGCTCCCGCTACACCAAGGCTCTGGCCCGTGCGATGGCTTACACCAAGCAAGTCAAGGCCGCTTACGTGCTGAACCAAGCGTTCAACACCACCGTGACCTATGGCGATGGCGTGCCCCTGTGCAGCACCGCTCACCCGCTGATCGCCGGTGGCGTCAACAGCAACCGTCCGACCATCGGCACCGACCTGAATGAGACTTCGCTTGAAGCCGCTGTCATTCAGATCGCCGGCTGGACTGACGAGCGTGGCCTGCTGATCGCTGCCAAGCCCCGCAAGCTGATTGTGCCCCCGTCGCTTCAGTTCGTTGCCACACGTCTCCTGCAAACTGAGCTCCGCGTCAGCACCACCGACAACGATATCAACGCGCTGAAGAACAACGGCTCGATCCCCGAAGGCTTCGCCATCAACCACTGGCTCACCGACACAAACGCTTGGTTCCTCAAGACGGATGTGCCGAACGGCCTGAAACATTTCGTCCGCACTTCGATGCAGACTGGAATGGACGGTGATTTCGATACAGGGAACGTAAGATATAAAGCCCGCGAGCGTTATTCTTTCGGCGCCTCGGATCCGCTTGGCATCTTTGGTTCGCCCGGTTCGTCCTGATAGTAAAATCAAGCACTTAGCTTGGAAGCCCGCCCCTAAAAAGGCGGGTTTTTTTACGTCCTTGACTTCCGAAAGCGGTGGTGTATCATTCCCAGTATCGTAATCACATGAGGCGATATGGACACCGCAAATCTTCCCAAGAGCCGCGCCGAAGCAAAGGCGACTGGGGCCAAACACTACTTCACTGGAGAGCCATGTGTTCGAGGGCATGTTGCACCGCGCAAGACTAAAGGCTCGTGCGTAGAGTGCGTGAAAGAGGACTGGGTAATTGACAACGAGAAACGGAAGCTAAAGCCGAAATCGGAGGCAGCAAAGGCGGCAGGTAAGCGGTATTACGAAAAGAACCGAGAGATGGTCAAGGCACGGGCAAGCGCGCGACCTAGCCACCAGAAGATGCAGTATCGAAACAACCATAAAGCCAATAACCCAGAGATGTACAGGGCGCTTAACAGCGTCCGCAAACGTCGCCATCGTGAGGCAACCCCGCCTTGGGTGACGCCGGAGCAAAAGCTGGCAATGAGAAAGTTATATCTCATCGCAATGCAGCTAACCAAATCCACTGGTGAGCGATATGTAGTGGATCACATCATTCCGCTTCTCAGCGAAGAGGTATGCGGTCTGCACGTTCCATGGAATCTGCGCGTCATCACCCAGGCTGAAAATTTGCAGAAGTCGAACAAGATTATTGACCCCACCCAATTCACCTGATAATAACCACTCACCATCATCAACAAGGAATGACAATGACCGAGAAGAAAATCACCCTGGCTGGCCGGAAACTGATGATTGCGATTCCGGCGTATGACGGGAAGATCAACATCTCTGCGGCCTTTCAGCTACCTAAACTGGCCTTATCGGCAGCGCGACATGGATTCGAGATTCACCTGGCTCACCTGTCAAGCTGCTCGATCATCACCCGAGCTAGGAATTCGCTGGTCAATCAATTCCTGGAATCCGATTGCACCGAGATGCTGTTTGTTGATTCGGACATCAACTTCACCCAAGAGGACGTGCTCCGGATTATGGCGCTTGGCACCGATAAAGATATTGTTGCTGGGGCATATCCGAGACGAGCAAAAGATCAGATGTTCTTTGCTGATATTTATTACAACGAGCACGGCGGTGTAGAGCTTACAGAGGACGGTTTGCTGCGGCTGAACCGAATTGGAACGGGATTTATGTATATCCGTCGCCATGTTCTTGAAACGCTGCGAGACGCACACCCCGAGTGGAAGTATTGGGTGGATGTAGAAAAGAAGCATCACTACGCAATTTTTGATTTTGCAGTCACAGAAGCCGGATATATGGGAGAGGATTACCTCTTTTGTGATCGGGCCAGCAGTCACGGCTTCAAAATCTACATTGATCCTGAAATCAATCTCGGGCATTTTGGTGCAACAGAATTCACCGGACATTTCGGCAACCAAGTATTGCAACCGATGATTCAAAACACAATCTCACAGATGAATCAGGGCAGGGAATTTCCTTGACAGTATTGCTTATCAAGGATAAAAAGGTGTATCCGGGAAACCCCGGTAAGTGCGACAGCCCCGGCTGACTTCATGCAGACGCCCTTACCGAACTCGCATGTGAGGACAATATGACGTATTCAACTTTCAGCGGCCCGATCCGTTCCGGCACCGTGCGCGAAGGCGCTGGCCGCAATACTGGTTTGATTGTACTGACGCAAGCCTACGACACAGGCGATCTGACAGGTACTGTTGTTGGTACTGTCGACGTCAACTCGGGTATCACCCTGCCGCAAGGCGCACAAATCCTCAACATCCTGATTGACCAAGTGGTCGCTTCGACTGCTGGCACAACCACGGTGTCGGTGGGCAATGCCTCCGGTGGCGCACAACTCTCCGCTGCTGTCGCTACGACTGCTGGTGGTCGCTTCACAGGCACCACGACAGCCGCTACTCAGTTGGCATGGCAGACCTCCACCACAGCGGACACAACCGTGTGGATTCGGAACGTCACGGCTACTGCCACTCTGACAGCGGGTCGCTTCATTGTTACCGTGGTCTACGCGCAGCGTGCGTCGGATGGCACTGCTAACCCTGTTAGCGCTTAATTAGGAGCGCATCATGGGGATGCAAACTGACGTTAAGGCGCTGTCTTTGGCAGCGTCCGGAGCGGTGACTGACGCCCGAACCCGAGTGCGGGGGATGGTGATTGAGCCGGGCGCTTCTGTGGGCAGCGTCATCCTGAAAGATGGCGGGTCTGGGGGTACTACGGTACTGACAATCAATACTCCAGCGGCGGGGCAGGTATTTAACGTGCTGATCCCCGCCCAAGGCGTGTTGTTTGAGGTCAGTGCTTACGCCACGCTGTCCAACGCAAAAGTTACAGTGTTTTATGGCTAAGAAGGCTGTGTCATTGGCGGTAGGGCGAGGAGAAAAGCTTCCTGTATCTCAGGGAGCTGGCCTTACTGCCAAGGGCCGTGCGCGGTACAACGCGGCTACAGGGTCAAACCTGAAAGCGCCTGCGCCGAGCCCTAAGACCAAGGCTGATGCTGGCCGTAAGAAATCGTTTTGTGCCCGAATGAGTGGGATGCCCGGTTCGATGACGGATGAAAAAGGGCGGCCGACTCGCAAGGCTGCTAGTCTTAAACGGTGGGGCTGTAAATGATCGAAGCTACAAGCGAGACTGTAAAGCATACTGTGGATGCCTTATCAATCGTTACCGTTGTCGGAACCTTGGTAGACATGTTGCCTGCTATCGCAGCGGTATTCACAATCGTGTGGACAGTGATTCGCATCTACGAGACGGATACTGTTCAAGGATGGTTGGGCAAAAAGGGGAACCGAAGTGCCGAGTAGCTCAAAGAAACAAGCCGACTTCATGCGTGCCGTGGCCCATAGCCCCAAGTTTGCCAAGAAGGTCGGCGTTCCTGTATCAGTAGGTAAAGATTTCTCTGCGGCTGACAAAGGCCGTCAATTCAAAGAGGGTGGCGAAATGGCTAAAGAATCTAAAGCAATGGTTAAGAAAGAAATGGCGTTCATGAAAACCAAAGGCGCTCCTAAAGCGATGGTTAAGCATGAAATGGCAGAAGCCAAAGGAATGAAAAAAGGCGGCGCGTGCTACGCCAAAGGCGGCGGCGTAGAGATCAAGGGCAAAACCCAAGGCAAGATGGTCAAGATGGTCAAAGGCGGGAAGTGCTGAGATGCCTAACTACATGAAGCCCGCGCCAATGGCGATTGAAACTGGCGAAATGAAGCAAAAGAAATATATGCGAGAAGAAGGTGCTCGTGCATCGGATATGCCATCTGCTGAGAAGATGGAGCAGATCAAGCGCGAAATGGAATATCAGCGCATGGATCGAGCGGAGCAGCGTGCAGCAGAAACCGCGCCAACAACACGTCGCATGATGGGCCAGAATTTTGCTAAGGGCGGCAAGGTTGGTTCTGCTTCTGCACGTGGAGATGGCATCGCCAAGCGCGGCAAAACAAAGTGCAAGATTGTGTAGTGGAGGTGTGCTTTGATAGCAAGCCGTGGGATGGGGGCAATCAGCAAGAGCAAGATGCCCAAGGCAAAGAAGATTGTTCGTAAGGATCATCCGCAGGATGTGACGATGTACGAACAGGGTGGCAATGTTGGCCTATACGAGAACATCCACCGCAAACGTGAGCGCATTGCATCTGGCTCGGGTGAAAAGATGCGTAAGCCAGGCACAGAAGGTGCGCCTACTGCTACGGCATTTCTGCAATCGGCTAAGACGGCAAAGAGGCAGGCATGACCACATCCGGCACAACTGCGTTCAATCCAGACTTTACTGAAATCGCTGAGATGTCGTGGGCGCAGGCTGGCCGTGAGATGCGTTCGGGCTTTGATCTTCGCTTGGCTCGCTTCTGCATGAACATGATGACCATTGAGTTGGCCAATCGTGGCATCAATATGTGGACGATTGACAGCGGCACGGTGGCGCTTGAGCAGGGCACGAACACTTACACGCTGCCGGCAGATACGGTTGATCTTCTTGACCATGTGATTCGTACAAATCCGGGCGTGACGAACACGCAGGCGGATCTGACAATCACGCGCATCAGCGTTTCCACGTACTCAAGCATTCCCAATAAATTAACCCAGGGCCGGCCTATTCAGCTTTGGGTGCAGCGGCTTCGTGATGCCCCGCAGGTGTCGGTTTGGCCTACGCCAGATCGCGGCACGCTTGCGAACCCGTACTACACGCTAGTGTATTGGCGCATGAGACGTATGCAGGACGCAGGCAACGGGGTGGAAACGCAGGATGTGAATTTCCGCTTCCTGCCGGTGCTGATTGCCGGCCTGTCCTATTACATTGCCCTCAAAACGCCGGAATTGATGGAGCGCGTGCCTATGCTCCAGGCCGAGTATGAAAAGCAGTTTGACTTGGCGGCGGGTGAAGACAGGGAGAAGGCGTCGGTGCGATTCGTGCCGAGACAGTCATTTATTGGCGGCGCATTCTAAATGGCAAACAGATTTGCATCTGGCAAATATGCAATTTCTGAGTGTGATCGTTGTGGCCAACGGTACAAACTCAAGCAGCTAAAGCCATTGGTTATAAAGACCAAGCAGATCAACATTCTTGTTTGTCCGGAGTGCTGGGATCCCGACCAGCCGCAGTTGCAGTTGGGCATGTATCCGGTGGAAGACCCGCAGGCGCTCAGGAATCCGCGCCCGGACAATACCTATACGCAATCAGGCGTTACCGGCGATGGTTCAGTTGGCGAGGGCAGTCGGGTTATACAATGGGGTTGGTCGCCAGTGGGCGGAGCCAGGTTGAATGCAGCGGGCCTTACGCCAAATAGTCTGCACGCGACAGGGCAAGTTGGACAAGTGACGGTCTAGGAGAAGATTATGGAAATGAAGAAAGTGGCAAAGACAGAAGCAGTCAAGGCAGTCAAAGCACACGAGAAGACGATGCACGCCAAGGGTTTTGCCAAGGGCGGCAAGACCAGCCTGCAAATGAAACGGCTTGGACGTGGCCTGGCTAAAGTGGCCAACCAGAAGAAGTCGTCTTTCACCTACAAGAAGGGTGCCTGACATGCCTGCCTACAGCCAGAAGTTCAAAGGCAAAGAAGTGGGCCCAGCCCACGTTTATGCGGAGCCACATACCATGCAAGGCAAAAAGATCGCCAATGTTGAAGCAGGAAAAAAACTTCCATTCAACAAGAAGAAAGACTGGACTCCGATGGACGGTGTTTCGCTTACCAGCAATGATGAAGTGAAAACATCCGGCATCAAGATTCGCGGAACAGGTGCGGCAATCAAGGGCGTGATGGCTCGCGGCCCAATGGCTTGAGGTAAATATGGATTACGCGTCGCTGTGTGCAAATATCCAGGACATTTGTGAGAATACGTTCACAGCGGATCAACTCGCCATGTTTACGGAGCAGGCCGAACAGAAGATTTATAACTCTGTTCAAATCCCTGCGCTGCGTAAAAACGTGACGGGCACCATGTCCATCAATAACAAGTATTTGGCAGTTCCAGCCGACTTTTTGTACGCCTACTCGTTGGCGGCGATTGATGCGGATGGGGCGTATCACTTCTTGTTGAACAAAGACGTGAACTTCATGCGAGAGGCATACCCCACGCCAACCGCAACGGGATTCCCAAAGCATTACGCATATTTTGATAACAGCGCGTTTATCCTTGGCCCAACGCCAGGTGCATCATATTCCACAGAGTTGCACTATGGCTACTACCCAGAGTCTATTGTGACGGCGGGCACGACATGGCTCGGTGATGAGTTTGACTCCGCACTGTTGAATGGCGCACTCCTTGAAGCTATTCGGTTTATGAAGGGCGAACAGGATATGGTAGTGCTTTATCAGACTCTATATGTACAAGCACTTGGGCTTTTAAAGAATTTGGGCGATGGCAAACTGCGTCAGGATGCTTATCGTTCTGGGCAATTCCGCGAAAAGGTAGGCTGATATGGCAATTACACAGTGCATGGTGTCCTCATTCAAAACTGACATGCTTGGTGGCGTGCAGGATTTGGACACTGACGTAATCAAAATCGCGCTCTATACCAGTGCGGCGACTCTTGGCGCATCAACAACGGCATACACCACATCAAATGAAGTCGTTGGTACGGGATATACGGCGGGGGGCAATACGCTTACTGGTGCGACTATTTCTCTTGATGGCACAACCGGCATCTGCACATTCAGCACCACGTTTTGGACAACTTCCTCCATTACGGCGCGTGGCGCGTTGATCTACAACAGCACCACGTCAAACAAAGCGATTGCTGTGTTGGATTTTGGCGCGGACAAGACTTCTACGAGCGGCGCCTTTACGATTAACTTCCCTGCTGCTACCGCAGGTTCAGCCATTATTCAGGTGGGCTAATGTCGACAATCGTCACTCGGGCAGGTAAGGGCTCGGCGCTTACCTTCGCCGAAGTCGATTCGAACTTTACCAACCTCAATACTGACAAGTATCAATCAGGGGATGCGGCGTCACTGGCGTCGTTAAGCCTGACCGCCGCCCTGCCGGTCACCTCCGGCGGCACTGGGCAATCCAGTTATGCGGTGGGTGATCTGCTCTATGCCTCCACCACCACGGCGCTGTCAAAACTGGCGGATGTAGCCACAGGCAACGCGCTGATCTCGGGCGGTGTGGGCGTGGCGCCAAGCTGGGGCAAAGTAGCGCTCACGACGCACGTCTCCGGCACGCTGCCGGTAGCCAACGGCGGCACGGGGCTGGCGACGTCCGCCACCAACGGTCAGCTGCTTATTGGCAATGGCAGTGGTTACTCGCTGGCTGGTCTGACGGCTGGCACCGGGATCGGTGTAACAAACGGCGCGGGCACGATCTCGATTGCCAACTCCGGCGTGATTTCGCTGACGGGCACCGCGAATCAGGTGACGGCCTCTGCTTCAACTGGGGCAGTAACACTCAGCCTGCCGCAGAATATTCATACCGCCGCCACGCCGACCTTTGCTGGGGCCACGCTTACCAGCCAGTTGGCGTCCACCATGGGCAACAACACCGCGACAGGTGGTGGCCAAATTTACCTAAATGGTGCCACGGGTAATCGAATTGACTTCTCGACAGCAGGGATTGCAGCGCCTTCTTTTACGACCCGGAGCGTTGGCACCAAGGTTGTGTGGTTTCCGCTACTGGGCGCCAGCGCCGCAGACTATGCAACTGGGATTGACGGTAGTGTGCTGTGGAATTCTGTCCCAACGACCGGTGAATCTTTTAAGTGGTACGGGGGCACGACCCTAGCGGCGACTTTGACTGGCGCGGGTGCGCTTTCACTTACTGGCGCTCTATCGGTGGCAACTTCCGCTGGTGGTCAGATGTTTGCGAATGCCACAGGTACTAATCAAGCGTCGCTGGAGTTGCAAAGAACTGGCGCAACCAAGTGGCAGATCGGCATGCAGGCCGATAACTCATTCTTTATGTACGACAATGCCAATTCCCGAGACTTCCTGAGAGTGTCGTCGGGCAATGTGTTACTAGCGCCTGTGGGCGGCAACGTCGGTATTGGCACCGCCGCCCCTAGTGCAAAGCTCCACGTCTCTGGCGGGGGCGCCGATACCCGCGCGTATGTGTTCAGCGGTAGTGCTGCCAATTTTGCGGCCATTAGCGTGGGGCGAACCGCTGCTGACTTAGACATTGGCGTGGCTGCCACTGCGGGGCAATTCTCTAGCGATGCTGCCGCAGGGGATGTGGTGCTTCGCACCGCGACCGCAACTCAGAAATTGCTTTTGCAAACAGGTTTTGCCGCCGCAACGATTGCCTTGATTAGCGGCAACGTCGGTATTGGCACCACCAGCCCGACCCAAAAGCTGGATGTAGCCGGGGTGGCGGCCGTGCAAGGTGTGAAATTCCCGGCCACCCAGGTCGCTTCAGCCGATGCAAACACGCTGGACGATTACGAAGAGGGTAGCTTCACCCCCACCATTGTGGGCTTCCCCACCGCAGGGGCTGGCACCTACACAATACAGGTCGGCCGATATACAAAGATCGGGCGGTCTGTGAACATCCAATTTCGGGTGGCATGGTCGGCTCACACCGGCATCGGAGACATGACTATTGGCGGGTTGCCTTTTACAGCTTTAAACGTTACTGACGCGTATGCGGCGGTAACTTTCGGCTTCGTTAACAACGTGGCTTATACGGCAGGCGCTACGCCAATGGGCTATGTTGCCCCAAATTCGGCAACGATTGCGCTTGTCCAAATGCCAAGCGGTGGTGGGACAATGGCCGCTGTTCCGATGGACGTCGCCGGCGATTACATCATCTCCGCAAACTACATAACGGCCTAATCATGCTAGAGAAAAAAATCGCCATTGATCTGATTACCGTCACTGAAGATAACTCGGTGCAGGTGCGGCAAGTAAAACGGATACTTGAAGACGGGGATGTTCTGTCCGAATCTTTTGATCGCTGGGTGTTATCCCCCGGTGATGACACCTCACAGCAAGACGCAAAAGTGCAGGCAATCTGCAATGCGGTGTGGGCCTTGAATGGCTGATGTCACCGTCCTTCTAACCCCAGTACCAGCAGCGTACACCACGTTTGCTGAGTACGTTGTCGCGGGTTATTGGGACGACGGTTATGTTGTCAGCTATGCCTGTGCCTACACCGTCACGGGCACCGCAGAGGTGTACCCCGCGGGTGTGTCGGCCACAGGAGCGGTTGGCACTGTAAGCGTTACCGGCACTGCTGAGATTTATGCTACGGGAGTCTCCGCGACAGGAACAGTTGGCACTGTCTCCGTTGTGCCTGAGACTAACGTCTACCCCACAGGCGTATCGGCCACAGGTGCGGTGGGCACCGTATCAATATCCGCTGGCGCAGAGGTTTATCCGTCAGGCGTGGTGGCCGCCGGGGCAATTGGCGCAGTTAGTGTCACCGGCACCGCCGAGATTTATCCGACAGGCGTATCCGCTACGGGCGCAGTTGGCACTGTCTCAGTGGTACCCGAGGTTGTGGTGGCGCTTACGGGCGTATCCGCTACTGGCGCAGTTGGCACAGTTACGGTTACTGGCACCGCAGAGGTCTATCCAACAGGCGTGCGTGCAGTTGGCGTCATTGGCGACGTTAATGTCTGGGGCATTATCGATGACAGCCAGACTCCCAATTGGACAGGCATTACAACACCGGGCGGCGCTTGGGTGGTTATCCCGGACGGGCAAATTCCAGCGTGGACGGGAGTTAATGATACACAGGCACCCGCATGGACTAGCATCCCAGCAGCACCAAATGGTGGCTGGGCAGTTGTGCCCGCACCCGTGTCTGCATGGGCGGTAATCAATGACACGCAAACGCCGGGATGGAATAATGTTTCAGATGCTCAGACCCCCGGTTGGGGTGCGATAAACGACACGCAAGTTCCGGGATGGACGCCGGTTAATGACGCACAAACACCGACGTGGACGGCGGTGCCGGATACTCAATCTCCAAATTGGCAGCAAGTAACTGCGTAAGGACAAAACATGGCAACTGCATATACATCGCTTCTTGGTCTGGCGCTTCCGGTAACGGGTGAGCTTGCCGGCACATGGGGCGAAGTGTAGCCATGTTGGTGTACAAGATTACAAATGCGATCAATGATCGGGTGTACATTGGGATCACGTCCGGCTCGTTGCAGAAGCGATGGCGAGAGCACAGGTGTGCTGCCAATAAACTCTCAGACAAGCCGCTTTACAGGGCGATGCGCGCCCATGGAATTGAGAAGTTTGCGATTGAGGAAATATATGCAGCGTCTTCAAAAGAAGATATGCGCGCAGCCGAAATTAGGTACATCGCAGAATACAAAGCTCACTGCAATGAGCGCGGATACAATCTTACCGATCACGGTTATAAATACGGCTCTATCGGGGTGTCGGTTGGTGAAAAGCGATACAACTCGGTGCTGACTGAAGAAATTGTAGGGTTCATCAGAAATCCAGAGCTTAAAAATATTTCTAACAAAGATATGCTCTTGATGGTTTCACAGCGCTTCAACTTTGCGGGCTCGCGTGATGCCGTGCGAGACGCTAGGCGCGGAGATACATGGGCGTATTTGAATGAAAAATATGCTCCAATCAAGTGCGGGCAAGGCGCACGAGTGCCACAACTGCACGGCGAAAAGAGGGAAGCCGCGTTAAAAACCTTGGCCACGCACCACTCAAATGCCATAAAAAAAGCGGCAGAAATGCGGGTTGGGAAGCGTGGAAAAAACGCAAAATTGTCTGTGGAAACAGTAAAGCAAATATTTTTTAATGGCGACACACTGGCGCAAACGGCACGAGACTTTGGAGTTAGCAAGAAAATGGTTTCGTTGATAAAACAGCGCAGGGCGCATGTGTATTTAACACAAGGACTTTAATATGGCTTCTTCGTATACGCCGTTGTTGGGGCTTGTTCTCCCGGTTACTGGTGAGTTGGCAGGAACGTGGGGAACGGTATGGAATGACTCAGGTACTTCGCTCCTGGACTCGGCTGTCTCTGGCACGACCACACTCAGCACTGACGCCGACGTTACCCT
>Ga0315283_10003782_pt1 | contig 13005 bp, 6 predicted proteins | sample YL17G09_0_MG_FD_204541 | JGI IMG/M metagenome (GOLD analysis project Ga0315283, IMG submission 204541) | Sediment microbial communities from Yellowstone Lake, YNP, Wyoming, USA - YL17G09_0 | ecosystem: Environmental > Aquatic > Freshwater > Lake > Sediment | place: USA: Wyoming | collected...
ATCTGTTGCTTAATCATGTCCTGGTGGGGCAGGCGCTTGTCTTGGCGCGGAGGATGTCATGGCGCGAGACAGGCGTTCTTGATCTGGAAAACCTCGTGATCGACCTGGGTATGCTGTTGCTCGGCTACACGCTCGCGCTTCTGTGGCAGTTGAATCCGTTGATGATCCTTCTGATGCTCCTTCCTTTGCTTGTCATCTATCGCTCAATGATGATCCCGCAGCTCAAAAAGGAAGCTCGAACCGACGAGAAGACCGGTCTGTGGAACTCCCGCTACCTCCTCCAACTGCTCGACGCTGAGATCGAGCGCAGCAAGCGCTCCACCCGGCCCCTGGCATTTCTCATGATAGACCTGGATGCGCTGCGTGAGATCAACAACAGGCACGGCCACCTGATCGGCGACGCTGTGCTCGCCTGCATCAGTCAAATCATCAGGGATAGCATTCGTCCGAACGATATCGCGGGTCGATTCGGGGGCGATGAATTCGGCATCGTGCTGACCGAGTTAGGGCCTCAAGAGGCACAGATCGTGGCCGAAAGACTTTGCCGGACCATCGCAAGCACCAGTCTCGCAACAGATATGCAGCATCAACCCATCCATGCCACTATCAGTATCGGTGTTGCTGCCTTCCCGTCGAACGCCGTCGCGAGTGCTGACCTGGTGCGGCAGGCAGACAAAGCTCTGTATCAAGCCAAGCTCAGAGGTCGCAACCAAGTTGTAGGCTCCTGGGACGTGCCCCATTCCATCAAACTGACGGGTATGGTCGCGCCGAATACCGAGGCATCACCTCAACCCCGTGACACCGCGCCGAAGGTCGAAGCTGCCGCGGGCGAAATGGACTCGCAGCGTTCCGGCGAACTGGTACAAGAGACTACGGCTGGCCAGGCGGCCTCCGAACCAGCGGCACAAGCTTATCCCAAGATGTGGTTAGTGTTGTTTATAGGGGGAACAGTTGCGGCCGCACTTTTGGTAGCAATTCTGGGTCTAGTCCGGAGTTCCACGCCGGATCTGGTCGCCCTTGCAATGCTGAGCGTCTTAGCGGTCATCACGCAATTACCCCAGACAAAGAACCTCTACGACCAGAGCTCAGTATCTGTCTCCGTAACGGTGAATTTCGCGGCGGCCCTGATCGCCGGTCTCCCAGGAGTGATCTGCGTCAGCGGGGTGATCGCCGTCGCGCATTATATCCAACGGAAACCCGCCGTTTACAAGACCCTCTTCAACTGGGCTACGCATGTGTTGGCCGGAGCAGCACCCGTGTTGGCGCTGGGGGTACTTGGCCTGCAGGAGCAGGTCACCAATCTGCTGCTGGTGTTTGTGCCGGTCTGCGTGGCCGCCCTCACATACTTCGTGATCGACACCGGCTTCATTGCCACAGCAATCAGCCTGTCAACGGGGACCATCCCGTTCGTCACATGGCGCAAGCAGTTCAGTTGGTTGGCACCCTATTACTTTGTGCTCTGTCTTATGGGACTGTTTGTGAGCATTGCCTATTTCGCGCTGGGTGTCCTGGGCGTCGGCGTCTTCACGGTTCCGGTGTTGATGATGGCTTACGTTCAGAGGCAGTACAAAGATCGAACGGCAGCCAGCACGAATGAACTGCAGCGCATGTACCAGGAACTCAGCCGCGCAAACCACGAGGTATCCACCGCCAACCAGGCAATCCAAGAACTAAATGAGGAGCTCTTCCAGGTCACCGCGAAGATCATCGATGCTCGTGACCCGTTTGCAGCGGGCCATGCCACCAAGGTGGCCGAGTACGCGGTCGCCGTGGCGACAGAGATGGGCTGGCCATCGAAACGCATCGCTGTGCTCCGCCACGCAGCTTTCCTACACGACATCGGCAAGCTCGGGACGCCCGAAGGGATCTTGACGTCCGGATCAAAACTGGACGCGCATCAAACTGAAATCATCCGGCGCCATCCTACTCTGGGCGCCGAGTTCCTGCAGACCAGTCAGACGCTCAGACACCTGGCGCCCTTTGTGCGCGCTCATCACGAGCGTTGGGACGGTGGAGGCTATCCAGATGGTTTGGCCGGGGAGATGATTCCTCCGGAAGGACGCATACTTAGTGTATGCGATGCGGTCGAAGCCATGGCGTCGGATCGTCCTTATCACCGGGGCATGCCTCTGCGCGATATCGTGAGCGAGTTGAAGCGCTGCAGCGGCAAACAGTTTGACCCGACCGTTGTGGAGGCATTTCTCCGGGTCATCGCACGAGATGGGGACGTCCTTGTCGCCAACTCCGCCGACGAAGTCGCTCGAAGCCAAGAACGAGCGACGAAATGGTGAAGTCATCCTGCGCCCGAATCCGGCTGGGGAAGGATCAAGAGCCCCAGGCGAGGGACTGCGCTGTTTCGCATGGCACTCAGCCGATGCAGTCAAGCTTGTGATCGAACGCCCCATACTAATCGCTGAGACGAGAACAAAATGACCCGGCTGTCCATGGTTCGCCGGATTGACGTTTTCACAGACCTGTGCTATTAGTTGCGCCATCATCAGTCTCTACAATTGAAGATGTTCTGTTCACAGCGTTCACTCCGTAGCGGGACAGTCTTGTTCAAGGCGCGCGCCCAGTCGGGAATTGCGCGGCGATCTGCCGGATGTCGTCTTGTGTTCCCCGCAGGCAAGAGGGAGCGATCCTGACACTTTCATACGCGACTCTTCCCCCGAGCCAGGAGTAATCACCCAGAATTATGATCGCCGAACCAATCAAAGTGCTGTTGGTCGAGGACAATGCTGGCGACGCTCGCCTGATTCGCCTGATGCTCGCCGAAGGCGATCTGCCGGGCTATGCCGCCACCCATGTCACCTGTCTCGGCGAGGCGCTCGAGCGCCTTTCCACCGTTTCCCCCGAAGTCATCTTGCTGGACCTGAATCTGCCGGACGCACACGGCTACGAGACCTTTGCCCGCGTTTACCAAGAAGCACCCTCTATTCCCATCCTCCTGATGACTGGTCTCGACGACCGAAGCTTGGCGACAGAAGTCGTCAGGCATGGCGCTCAGGACTACCTCGTCAAGGGAAATTTCGACGCCAATCTGCTCACCCATGCCATACGCTACGCCCTGGAACGCAAGCGGTCTGAAAGTCGTATCCAAAACCTGCTCAATCGACAAATCGCCATCAACCGGCTGGCCGATGCGCTGAACCGGGCATCCGATCTTGCCGATATCTACCGTACGATCAGTTTGCACCTCAGCAAGTTGATGGATGTCGAGGCAGTCCTGGTCTCATCCTATGACGACAAGAACCAACTGATTCGCGGTGAGTTTCTGTTCACCCGCGGCGGCGGAATAGAGGACGCCGCCTGGTTGCCCCCCATCCCGCTCGACCCACTGGGCAACAGCCCCCAGAGCCAGGTCATTCTCACAGGCAAAGCTCTATACATCCCAGACTGGGGGTCGGTCTTCCAGAAGGCCAGCGCCTTCTACTTAATCAAAGATGGCGGTGAAATCGCGCGCGGCTTGCCCGAACGAGGTGATTACCCCGAGACCAATTCGGCGATCTTGTCGCCGATGCAGATCGAGGAAAAGACGATGGGCGTAATGCAGGTGCAGAGCTATCTTCTGAATGCCTACACTCAGGAGGACGTGGAGATCTTCATTGCCCTGGCCAATGTCGCCACTCTCGCTGTCCATAACGCCACGCTGCTTCAGGACTTGCGGCGCTCGCACGCCGACCTGCTCGATGAACGCGCATCCCTGGCCCGCCGGGTGGAAGAGAGAACAGCAGATTTGCAGGCGGCCAACGCCGATCTAGCGCGCGCGGCGCGCCTCAAAGATGACTTCTTGGCAAACATGAGTCACGAACTGCGCACGCCACTCAATGCCGTCCTGGGGTTGGGGCAGGCGTTACAAGAAGGGGCCTACGGTCCGATGAACGATCAGCAGATAAAGGCGCTCGTGGGCATCGAAAAGAGTGCTGATCATCTGCTGGCAGTGATCAACGATATCCTGGACATTTCCAAGATCGAGGCGGGCAAATTGGATTTGGACCTAACGTACGTGGCCGCGCAGTCATTGTGCGACGTTTCGCTTCAGATGGTGAGACCCGCCGCCGCCAAGAAAAAAATTCAACTGCAAGTTGTTCGCGATCCGCTCGTCGAGTCCATCCTGGTCGACGAGCGGCGTGTGAAGCAAATACTGGTCAACCTGCTGAGCAACGCAATCAAGTTCACACCAGACGAAGGGACGGTGGGGCTGGAGGTGATGGGAGAGGTGGCCGAAGATATGGTGCGGCTGAGTGTTTGGGACACAGGCATCGGCATCCCACCCCATGCCATCGACATGCTGTTTCGTCGGTTCATACAACTGGATTCGGGGCTTTCACGCAAATATCAGGGCGCCGGCCTGGGACTGGTACTCGTCGCGCGTCTGACCGAGCTGCACGCCGGCACGGTGTCAGTCGAGAGTCCGGTTGCAATGGGACATGGCAGTCGTTTCACGGTACGCTTGCCGTGGTATCGCCCCAGCGTCGCGGAGGCAACGGGGGAAACGAACGCATCCGCCGACACGGCGCATCCCGATCCGGGGCATTCTCGACGCGCGGGTCAGATGGTTCTAGCCGAGGATAGCCCGATTAACGCCGAGATTTCCGCCATCTCCGTGGGAACGGTTAGCCACCGAGCGAAGGTGGCGGGCGCCCGCCAGGAGTCATCATGAACAGGCGCAGCTTAGTCCTGATAGTCGACGACCTGGAGATCGCCCGTGAGACGATGGCGGCCTTGCTGATCAACGAGCCCTACGACCTGGCGTTTGCCAACGATGGTTACGATGCCTTGGAGAAGGCCCAGGCGTTGACGCCGGATGTGATCCTGTTGGACGTCATGATGCCCGGGATCGACGGCTACGACGTGTGCCGCCACCTGCGCAACGATCCCCGGCTTAACGAAGTGCCCATCGTGATGCTGACCGCGCTGGACGACCGCGACTCTCGGCTGGAAGGGATTGAGGCCGGCGCGGATGATTTCATCTCCAAGCCGTTCGACCGGGTTGAGCTGCGCGCCCGGCTGCGCACCATCCTGCGACTCAATCGCTACCGCCGGCTGCTGGCCGAACGCACCTGGAACAACTGGGTGGTTGAGCGCGCCGACGTGGGCTATGCCGTCGTGGATGCAGGCGATACCGTGATCTACGCCAATCCGGTGGCCCGGCTCTATCTCGGCATGCCGCCGACAGAGACAAACGCCTCACCGGGCAGATTCCGGGAGCTGATCTCCCGGCAGTATCGCGCCGAGCCGCAAGAGGCCTGGAACGGTTGGCCCGATTGGGAAGCGCTGGAACCCGATCAGCCCCGCTATCTGGTGCGTCCCGAGACCGGCACGAGCAGGCCCTTCTGGCTGCAAGTGACAACCTTGGACCAGTCGCTGGGACCAGAGGCGAGATATCTCGTCTGCCTGCGCAACGTGACGGATGAGATGAACGGCTACCGCGAGCGGGCAACCTTCCAAGCGATGATGATGCACAAGGTGCGGACACCGCTGATGCTGGTGCGGGGCGGCGCAGAGCTGCTCGGCAACGCAAGCCTGTCGGGTCCACAGAGGCGTGAGTCGGTAAGACTGTTACAGCAAGGCGTGGAGAACCTCTGCGCGGCCGTGGATGACATTTGGCAGTACATGGAAGCCGCCCCAACGGCGGTCAAGGGCCGCGGCGTCTTCCCGTTGGCCGACCTGGCGTCGTTGCTTTCGGGACTTGCCGAAGGGCTAGGATTGCGCGCCATCAGCCTCGCGCAGTCCGACGAGCTGCGCGCCGGCGTCATCAGGTTGTCGAAAACGACCATGGAGTGGGTGCTCTGGGAGTTGCTGGAAAACGCAGTCAAGTTCCACCCCCATCAGGCACCTCAGGTGGATGTCATGGTGAGCCTTACGAATTCCGAAGCGATCACTTTGCGCGTGCAAGACGACGGTCTCACCCTCTCGCCCGAGCAGATCGCCAATGCATGGTCGCCGTACTACCAGGGCGAGCGTTACCTCACCGGCAATGTGGCGGGCATGGGGTTGGGCTTGCCACTGGTTGCCTCCCTGGTGTGGGAGATCGGCGGCCAATGCCGGCTCGCGAATCGTGAGGATGGCACCGGCGTCGTCGTGGAATTGCAGCTTCCCTTCAGCAACACACCGGTCGCCGGCGAGCCAGGCGACGCGCGTGGCTGACAAATTAATCGACCGCTGGGGCCGCGGTCGTTGCGCTTATCTCGTCACCGTTGAATAAGGTGACACTGGCTGTTATTGCCGATAATGTCCGATGTCCAGCGTTATGCCGAACGGCTGATGGCGTCGAACCGAGGAAGTCGATCCGTGAGCACAAGCGTGACATCTCCCAAGCTGCTGCGGTTGGCGCTGAGTTTGATTGCGGCCGCCCTCGCGGTGATCGGGTTCGCTGCTTGCCAGCCGGCCCAAGCGCCCGGGCCGAAGCTGGCAGAGGAGATCGTCGTCTATAGCACGTCCGAAGAGAAGATGGATGCGGTTTTCGATGCCTTCACCAAGGAAACCGGCGTCCAGGTGAAGCTCAAGCACTACGAGTCGCCGGAGCAAGCCATCAAGGAAATCCGGGCTGGCGCCGCCTACGATATTCTCACCCTGGAAAGCCAGTTTGTCCCGGCGGCGATCGCGGAGGGGCTGCTGGCTCCCATTGACTATCGCAACATGACCAACTTCAAGAACATCTCGGCCGACTTCCGCAACCTGACCTACGATCCCGAAAACAAGCACACCGTCCCTTTCAGTTGGGGCACCGCCGGGCTGGTCGTCCGCGCTGACCGGGTTGCTCCGCCGATCACCCGCTGGGCCGATCTTTGGGATCCGCGCTACGCCGGCAAGGTGGTTGGCTGGCTTCTTCCTCGTTGGACGCTCGGGGCTGTGCTCAAATCGCTGGGCTATTCGGCCAATACCGAAGACCCCGCGCAGTTGGAGGAGGCTTTGCAGCGTCTGCTCGTGCTCAAACCGAATGCCATTTGGCTGAGCGGCGATCAGGAGTCTTTGGCGCCGGAATTGGTGGACGGCTCGGCGGCGTTCGGCTTGGGGTGGTCCTATGACTATGCAATAGCCCACGGCCAGAACGCGGCAGTAACCTATATCCTCCCGGAGGACGGCGCCCTGCTCTGGCTCGACAACTTCGTCATCCCGGCGAACAGCCCCAACAAGACGACGGCCGAGCTCTTTCTGAACTTCCTGCTGCGGCCCGAGATCGCCGGGCAGGTGGTCAACGTAGATTTCTATGCTATGCCAAACGACGCGGCCGCCCCGCATATCGATCCGGCCATCCTGAAAGACCCCGTCATCTACCCTACCAACCAGCAGCTAAAAAACGCAGAGATCCTGCTCCCGCTCAGTGCCGAAGGACAGAAACTGCATGACGAGATTTGGGAACGCTTTCTGAAAGCCGGCAAATAGGAGCACTCGCATGTTGCTGCACCCCACCCCGGAATCGCAGAAGCTGGCGGAAGAGATCTGGGCTCGCTTCATGGCCTTGCCGCCCGGGGCAAAGCCATGAGCGCCGCAGGCGGAAGCATCAGTCAAGCTGAATCGACCGCATCCGAGCCGTTGATCCCAAGGATCCAGCGTTGGAATCGTCTCGGGGTTCGCCTGATGCTGCTTCTGGCCGGTGTGTTAAGCGGCTTGCTGCTCTTCAGCGGGGGCATCAGCTTCTTCGTAATCCGGAACGTAGAGTCCACTTCGTGGCGCGGGCGTCAGAGTGAAGCCGCCCATGCCGCGGCTGGTACAGTTGCGGCTTTCATGCAACGGGCATTAGACTCGATGGCTATACTCGGCGTTCTCGGCCGCGATAAGATCGACAGCAATCCGGAAGTCATGAAACAGCTATTGGAGCAGAACCCCGCCTTGCAGGAGCTGACCTACGTGGATGATAAAGGCCTTGTCCTGGCCGGTGTATCACGAGACAGGCCGGTATTGTCCAACTTGATCACGATTCCGCAGGCTCGCTGGTTCAAGGTGGCGACCGCGCGAGAAACATATCTGGGCAACGTCCAGATTTCGGCCCTGAACGAGCCGTATATGATCGCTGCCACCCCCGCGCAACAGGCTGACGTGATCGCAGGTCGAGTGCGCATGAATGTCCTGTGGGACGTAGTCAAGGATATCCGTTTCGGGAAAGGCGGTCAGGCCTTCATCGTGAGCAGGGATGGACAGGTGATCGCGCATACCGATCCCCAGGTCGTGCTGGCCAATACCGACCTGCGCGCTCAGCCTCAGTTGCTGGCCTCGCTGCAGAACCCTGATGTGACGTGGAGCGGCTCCTATCAAAATTTCCTGGGCATGGATGTGGTGGCCGCAACTGCGTCAATACCGGGGACAAGCTGGGTGATCGTGACAGAACTGCCGCAGCGGGAGGCATTCGCTGCAACTGCAAGAATGCTCCCTGCGCTGTGGTTGGGGATGACCCTGTTCGGGATCCTGGCCATCTCGCTGGCCGGGATTTACATCAACACCATGATCGTCCGACCCATCACGAGTCTTCGGCTGGGGGCGCTGCGCATCGGGCAAGGGGATAGGGATCATCGCATTGGCGTAATTCGGAGGGATGAGGTGGGCCAGCTTGCCGAGGCATTCAACGCGATGGCAGGCGATCTGCAGGAATCCTATCAAGACCTGGAGCACAAGGTCGCCATGCGCACCGAGGACCTGGCGCGCTCGAACGCGGAACTCGAGCAGTTCGCTTCAGTGGCCTCGCACGACCTGCAAGAGCCGCTGCGGATGGTGACCACTTATCTGGAGCTATTGCGGCTACGACTTGGGGATCGCCTCGACGGCGAGGCCGGTGAATTTATGGACTTTGCCGCCGACGGCGCTAACCGGATGAGCACGCTGATCAAGGATCTGCTGGAATACTCTCGGGTGGGCACGCGCGGCATGCCCTTTAGGCCGGTCAACTTTGAAGTCGTGCTTTCATGGACACTCACTAACCTGAACGTTGCCATCGATGAGACTGGCGCCATCATCACCCACGATCCTCTGCCGACCGTCGCGGCCGACGAAACCCAGATGATCCAACTGATTCAGAATCTCCTCGGCAACGCCATCAAATTCCGGGGCGAACTGCCGCTGGAGATTCAGGTAGGGGCGGAACGCTGCGCTGGGTCATCGCGAGGGGAGGCCGACACCTGGCTGTTCTCGGTGCGAGACAACGGCATCGGCATCGAACCGCAATACAGTGAGCGCATATTCCAGATCTTCCAGCGTCTGCACTCGCGACACGAGTATCCCGGCACCGGCATTGGCCTGGCAGTCTGCCGGCGCATCGTGGAGCGCCACAGCGGACGGATCTGGGTGGAGTCGACGCCGGATCAAGGTTCTACGTTCTATTTCACCCTGCCGTGCCGCGGCGCTGCAATCGATCCCGACCTGACGGCCCTTGCTGACGGGGTTGGAGTCGACGGAGATAGCCTGTGACATTGCGATGGACGCCGTACCTCATCCCATCATTCCTTGGCGCAGTGGGCGCGTTCATAGCGGCGATGTATGTCCTTCGAACGCGCGGTCGTCAGGCAAGAGCCCGGGTCGGGGCAGTACTGCTCTTCGACATCGCCTGGTGGCTGCTGTGCGCTGCGCTGGAGACGGCGAGCGCTGAAATCCGGGGCAAGGAGTTCTGGGCCGCCGCGCAGTACCTAAGCATCTGCACCGTCCCCACCTTGTGGTTTGTCTACTCGCTGTACTACACCGGCCGCGAGCAGTGGCTGAACCCTCTCGCCTGGGTGTTATTGAGTATCGTGCCCGTCACTACATTCGTCCTGGTTCTCACCAACCCGTCTCACGGTCTGATCTGGCGCACGGCGATCCCAGACGCGAGCGTTACACGAGTGGCATATCGTGCGACTTACAACATGGGCGGGTGGGCCTACCAGATCTATGCCTATACCCTGGTGTTCATCGGCCTCCTGTTCGTCTTCCAAATGCTCGTGCGCTCGGGGCAGTTGCTCCGTTGGCAAGGGGTCGCAGTCATGTTGACCGTGAGTGCGCCCTTTTTGGTGCATATCGCGCAAGATGGCTTCGGCATACTCCCGGTAAATAGCATCAACCTCACGCCCTACGCGCTGGCCATCACTGGCCCGATTCTAGCGTGGAGTTTCTATCGGCTCAGGGTGCGCGATATCGTGCCGGTCGCCCGCGATCAAGTTGTAGAAGGCATCGCGGATGCCCTTCTCGTCCGGGATGGGGAGAACCGGGTGCTGGAGTTGAACCTGGCGGCTGAACGTCTGTTCGGCCAAACCCGACGCGCGGCCTTCGGGCAGTCCATCGATCAAGTCTGGCCCCTGCAGTCCGAGCATCTGCCCCAGCGGCCGGCAGGTGCGAGCAAGGGCCGCGAAGTGGTGACGGATCAAAGTGCGCGGCATGCCTACGATGTGCTGATATCCCCGCTGGCCGACCATCGCGGCCGCCAGCTTGGGCGGGTCATCACGCTGCGCGACATCACCGAGCTCAAACGCGCCGAGGAAGCCTTGAGTCTGCGCGAAGAACGCCTGCGCCTGATCACAGATAACATGGTGGACATTGTCGCGAAGATCGACATCCACGGGGTTTGTGAGTATGTCAGTCCCTCGGTCAAGACAACGTTGGGGCGCGATGCTGACACCCTCCTCGGCGCCTCGATGTTTGATGACCTTCACCCGGACGACGTGGTGCGAGCCAGGCAGGCATTGGATAGCATCCTTCGCACGGCGAGCCCGGTGAAACTTGCGGTGCGCATTCGCCATGCCGCAGGGCACTACGTGTGGCTTGAGATCAACGCCAACCCATTGATCGACGACAAGGGACAGGTTGTGGGCGCCATCGTCGACAGCCGCGACATCACTCAGCGCAAACAGGCCCAGGAAGCGCTGGCCAGGAGTGAGCAGTACGCACAGCAACTCGTCGACCACTCCCGCGACCTCATCATGATCATCGGGGCTGACACCAAAATCCGTTATGCAAGCCCTGCGGTGGAGCGAATCATAGGCTACACACCCGCCGAGCGGATCGGTCACAGTGTCTTCGAGCTGGTTTCCCCCGATGATCTGCCGAAAGTTCTCTCCAACTTTCGGGAGTCGCTTGCGCAGGGCGCCGCCGATGGCACCGTGGAAGCTCGCACACAGCACCGCGACGGCTCCTGGCGCGACCTGGAGATCCATGCCACGAATTTGCTCCATGAGCCGGCCATCGCCGGGATCCTGCTCAACACGCGCGACATCACTGAGCGGAAGCTGGCAGAGCAGAAGCTTGCCAGCTACGCGGCCGCGCTGGAGGAGAGCAACCAGGAGCTCCAGCAGTTCACTTACGTGGCCTCGCATGACCTGCAAGAGCCGCTGCGCATGGTCACCAGCTACCTGCAGCTTATGCAGCGGCGCTACAGCGATCAGCTCGATGCCGACGCCGAAGAGTTCATCGGCTATGCGGTGGACGGCGCGGCGCGCATGAGCGAGCTGCTCAAGGGCTTGCTGATCTATTCGCGCGTGCAAACCCAAGGGGACCCCCTGCAGCCGACCGATTGCCAGGTGCTGGTCGAGCAGGTCCTGGCCACGCTCCGGCTGGCGCTCGAAGAAAGCGACGCCGTCATCACGTGCGACCCGCTGCCCACGCTGGCGGCTGATCCGATCCAGCTCGGCCAGCTCTTCCAGAACCTCATCGGCAATGCCCTCAGGTTTCGCAGCACCCAGCCGCCGCGCATTCATATCGGAGCGCAGCGACAAAAGGCCGGCTGGGCATTTTCGGTGCGCGACAACGGCATCGGCATCGACCCGCAGTATGCCGAGCGCATCTTCGCCATTTTTCAGCGGTTGCATGCTCGGGAAGCCTATCCCGGCACCGGGATCGGCCTGGCCATCTGCAAGCGCATCGTCCAGCGCCATGGTGGCCGCATCTGGGTGGAATCCGAGCCAGGCAAAGGCGCAACCTTCTACTTCACGCTTCCAGTGCGAGAGTAAAGGCATTGTTCGATGGCAGTCGGGCCCTTGAAGGGCGAGCGAATCTCGATGGTAGGGGGAACATGCAGACTGATATTGATCGGTCGCCAAACTTGGACACCGTGGGGGTCAGGTTTTCGCGGCGCCTGCGCCTGCTGTTGGTGCTGTGGATCATCCTGGTCCTGAGCGGGCTGGCGACCTGCAGTGGTAGGGCGCCGACGGCTACGCCCACCGCGCCGCCGCATGCCGACGAGTTGATCTTCTACAACTGGGCTGACGACATGCCCCAATCCATCCTGGACGCCTTCACCGCGGAGTACGGCATCAAAGTCACCTACCTGACTTACGAGTCGATGAAAGAAGCCATGACTCAATTGAGAGCCGGTCGCCCATGTGATGTGATCGCGCTGGAGCACAATACTATCCCGCCTTTGGTGGTAGACGGTTTGCTGGCCGAGATTGATTTCCGAAACGTACCGAATTTCAAGAACATTGCCAACGACTTCCGCGATCTGGGCTTTGATCCGGGTAATAGGCACTCAGTGCCTTACGATTATGGCACAACTGGGCTGGTGGTGCGGAGCGATCTGGTCGGTCCGGCAGTCACGCGCTGGGCCGACCTGTGGGAGCCACGCTTTGCCGGCAAAATCGCGACGCGAGCCCAATCGTTCGAATTGATCGGCGTGGCGCTCAAAGCTTCGGGCTACCCGCTCAACTCCGAGGACCCGCAACAACTCGAGGCGGCGCTGCAACGCCTGCGCGATCTCAAGCCCGTCATCGTGGATTCCGAGACCGAGAAAGCGATCCCGACACTGCTCAGCGGCAAAGCGATGATCCTGGTCGGCTGGCCCAAGGACGCCCTCGAAGCCAGCCAGCGCAACGAGGCCATTACCTACATCTTGCCCGCCGAAGGCACGTTGTTGTGGAGCGACGCATTTGTGATTCCAGCCAGCAGCCCCCACAAGTCCACGGCCGAACTCTTCCTGAATTTCCTGCTCCGCCCGGAGATCGGCGCCCAAATCGTCAACGAGAATCTCTATGCCACAGCGAACCGGGCGGCATATCCCTTCGTCAAGCCCGAAATCCTCAACAACCCGATCATTTTCCCGCCAGC
>Ga0315283_10003784_pt1 | contig 13002 bp, 30 predicted proteins | sample YL17G09_0_MG_FD_204541 | JGI IMG/M metagenome (GOLD analysis project Ga0315283, IMG submission 204541) | Sediment microbial communities from Yellowstone Lake, YNP, Wyoming, USA - YL17G09_0 | ecosystem: Environmental > Aquatic > Freshwater > Lake > Sediment | place: USA: Wyoming | collected...
TGGTCAGTGACTGGATCAATGGCAGTTCCAAGAACTGGACATTCACAAGTTGGAGTTTCAAACTTATCTGCGCTTGCCGCCGGAGGCACCAGAATTGGCACTGTTACTCCGCCAGCCGACGGAGCAAGGCGAGCAGAAAAATTTAGCGGCAGTTCTTGGTCACTGGCCGCAGCATTGGCAATGGCGCGCGTCCAGAATGCAAGTTTTGGGACGGCATCTGCCGCAATTGTTACTGGTGGGTCAATGGGGACTCCAGATTATTCAACTTTCTCGTCTGAGATTTACAACGGGGCATCATTTTCTACTGGCCCAACGCTTGTCGTTGGAAGAGCAACCCATTCAGCCGTAGGGACCGTCGCAGCGGGATTAATATGGGGCGGTGTACACCTCTCCGTTATAATTGGATCTACAGAATTATTTAACGGCGCGACCTTTTCTACTGGACCGAGCATGTCAACAAATCATGCTCTTGGCGGCGGATCAGGCACAGCGACGGCAGCACTGGCAACGGCCGGCCTCAGGTTAACTGGTACCTACAGCCAATTCACTGAATCGTGGAATGGTACTGCATGGTCATCTCAGCTTTCTTTGCCTACTGTTCTGGACCAGCACGGCGCCGCAGGTTCATCTAATAATTCAGGTCTAGTATTTGGTGGAGTTCCTGGTGGTGGACAAATTAGTACCACAAGAGAATTGCTTGCCCAAACTAGTCATACCTCTGCAGGCTGGAGATGGCAAGCAACATTACAAGATAGTGTTCAATTCTTTGGAGAGGATAATTATGGTAGCTCGCCGGCTACGCCCGCAACAAGATATTTTGGAACCTCGGTGGCAATTAATGCTACGGGCAATGTCTGTGTTGTTGGGTCACCCGACTATGGTGTTGCCAATGGCGGCATTAACAGCGGCGAGGCTTATGTCTACACGCGGCGAGATGATAGTTGGTATTATCTTGACACTATTAGTGGTCCATCAGATTCAATTGATTTTGGGTTTTCGGTCGCAATTGATGGGCGAGATGCCACTGGGACAAATAATAATATCGTTGTCGGGGCACCAAATAGAGGAGCATTTAGTTCTATCTTAGGAGCAGCATTTGTTTCCTATGGATCTAATAGTGCCGCATGGTCCTCCCCAGTCAAGGTTTCTTCTACTGTTTACTCCTTACCTACTAGCGAATTTGGTTCTGTGGTTTCGTTGTCGGCAGATGGTACAAAATTTGCGGTAGCCGCCAGTCCGTGGGCGTCTGATGCCAATGGAGTAGGTGGAGCAGCAGTTGAAATATTTGGCGGCAGTCCAGATGGTGGATCTTACGCATCACAGGCAATATTGCGTTCTCCAAATGCAGCAACCGGAGATCTTTTTGGTAGATCACTGTCGCTGTCGGCCAACGGTCTTTGGATCGCTGTTGGATCATTGGTTCCAGCTGGGGGCGCCGTACTAATAGATGATTTGCTAATTTGGGAAGGAGATCAGCCAGAAGCAATAACTGTTTCGTTGATTGATTCGTCGGGCGCCCCGGTTGTATGCACTGGTATCTCTGCGGTACACCCAAATATCTCTGGCCGAGTGGCAACTAATTCTTTCACAGTTGCAGCAGATTGCCTCAAATTGTTTCCAAGATCAGTTGCAATTATTGATAAATATACTAGGTATGCGTCAATGGCAACAGATTACAAGTTTTCAAACGTGCCCAGAGATTTACTGGCTCTGTACAAATATGTCGCGCCGCCAGTGCAGAGATTTGAAGTTCCGGTTATCGTTACTATAAATGAATTTGATGTAGCGTTGACGTTGGTCGTAATGGCAAATTGGCCGGTATCTAATGCTAAATTGATAGAAATTGTAGGAAATGAGACTTTGGGTAGCAATCGCGATGATGTATTAAGTGGCTCGAGTACAGGATTTAGCGGCTATTCGGGTATCTAAAAAAAGGAGAAACAAAATGCCAGCAGTTATTAGAAAGGGAGTTGATAAAAGCGCAGGGCATTGCTTCTCACCAAGGCCAGCCGACACTGGATCACGCGACGTAATCATCAATGGCATTGGGGTAGTTAGAGTGGGCGATCATTATCCAACCCACATATGCGGCATTGCGGCCCACGACGGCCATGCGTCAGAAGGAAGTCAGACCGTGTTTGCAAATGGGCGCGCCGTGACCAGGATTGCGGATGCGATCAGCTGTGGCGATACTGCCGCAGCAGGTAGTCCAAATGTTTTTGCGGGCTAACCGGTAACCTTGACATCGCCAATCTAATATGCTACTATAGTAAGTAGCGGTTTCGCGTTAAATAATTAACCACATGAAAAAGGAGGACCTAAATGGGAAGCTATTCTATCCTAAATAGATTATCGTTTTCGGTTTTAATGTTAATATGGGTCGCAGCCACAGTTATCATTACATTGAATTTCGAATTAATTAATCACACTTTTCAAGCAGTAAGTAAGTCGGTAATAGATACAATTGAATTTACCGAAACACTAGTCCCAAACACAGAAACATTTGCACGTTTCTTGACGGCAGGGAAGAACGAGCCAATGGTAATACCCAAAAACGATCTACAGTGCATGTCTGAAAATATCTACTATGAAGCAGCTACTCAAAGTTATGTTGGTAAAATAGCAGTGGGACAGGTTGTTTTAAATCGCACCAAAGACCCTCGATATCCTGCCTCAGTCTGCGGTGTAATTTATGAGGGAAGCCAAAACATTCATACCTCAACATGTCAGTTCAGTTGGACGTGTTCACAAGACAAACGCGCGATTGATAAATCAAGTCAATACTGGGCAGACTCAGTCAGCGCAGCAAAAGAGCTAATGCTTAAAAAAGATACAGTTTTAGATATTACGCAAGGTGCCACGCATTATCACGCAGATTATACTTCTCCGCTCTGGGCAAAAAAATTACAATATGTAACACAGATCGAACGTCATCGTTTCTATCGTTAGTAGCTCTTCGCTAAATACCTTATATGGCAATCAAGGAAATATATGAAGTAATGTTAGGGCTGAATACGCCAGAACAGCGCGATATCAAGATGCCAGTATCGCAATTTACTAAAATGTTACGTCATTATGTTGCAACCACCGACATTAAAGTAATCACTTGCCGCGACCCTGCAGTCGGATTAAATCAAATTATCGTTAGCGGCAGCTATGATCCCGACGAAGATGAGGGCAATTTTTCCTCAATCATCGTATATTTTAATTATCACCCGGACCAGAAAGAAATTAGCATCAAAGATGTGCATTGGAAAAGACTTTGCTTCGACATTGTTGAATGCGTGGGGCATGAAATCGTACATCAAACTCAATATCGCCGTCGTGATTTTGATGTTGGTCCATTAGTATTTTTATCAGATGCAGACAATCTTGAGCACCGGGCCGACAAAGAATATTATGGCGACCCCGATGAAATTGAAGCATATGGCTTCAGCATAGCATTAGAAATGTTTTTGAAGCATCGCGTAGCATCACTAACAAGCACCAATATCCACAAGTCGTCCATCTTTAAAATGTATTGCAAGTATTTTGGAGTAAGGCATCCAATTGTCATCACATTATTAGAATTTGTCATCGCGTATTACACGAAACTTAACGCAGGTACGGGAGAGCGACATGGCCAAAAATCAGAGCAACTCACTTGAAGCAAACGGAGAAATTTTTGATAGCGAAGATTTCTCCAATGAAATTACATCAGAAGATTACGGATTTATTCTAGGGCCAGACGGAGACTTGAAGTCTGTGTTTATGCCAACAAATAGTTTTGTAATCCCAAGTACGGTGGCAATAATTCTAAAGGCTTTCGGCGTTAACGATCCAGAAAGCGTAATCGTACACTCGGTCCACTAAACTACTTTGGATTCGTCGGCAAGAGACTGAAGCGCGGTGAAATTTTCCCGCGCTTTCTTGTTTGATGAAACGATAACATCTAAGGCAACATCATGCCCGCCTTGGCGATGCCTGTTCCGCACTTGCGCAACAGCTTGATTAATGGGGGTATCGATCAGGATTAGCGTAACATGATATCCATATTGATGGGCAAGATCAATCTTATTTTGCTGACCTTTAAGATGAGATCCTGTTGTTGGGTGGGCAACGTTTTCGCCTCGCTCAAATGCGGCGATCATTGCGGGTTTGATCGATGCCATGCCAGCATTAAGCCCGAGCTTTCCCTTAACAGAGTCGATGTCGATCAATTTGAAATGATAAAAGGGCGCGTGGGTCTCAATGAAATAATTCTTCCCCGAGCCTGCACCGCCCATAACCAATACAAATTGTTTCTTTATCTCGCCTAGTCTCATTAAGTATTTACCTTATTATGACCATCTCAATATAAACATTGTCAGTGTCTGTTCGTCGGTAAAAGTAATTGATTCGGCACCCCAGACAACTCCTTCAGGGAGTGGTATCTCCTCGTCAAGCCCAATAAATTCATTTGGGTGGGTATTACGACACCACTTCACATAGTTACCCAGCCATGTCGGAGTTCGGTGATAACCGGCCTGGTTACCTTCCTGGAAGTATGTCAGTCCAGTAGTGATAGTTATGCTCATATTATGACCATCTCAGTATGAACATAAGGTATGACTCTTCTGAATCAAAACTAATCTTAACGTAATCGTCCACTATATGAGTGTCTATAAGTTCAGCGTTATACCGAAGCAGTTCCTCATTGGCAGTCACAAGCCATTGCGACCAGGGTAGATGCCTCTCGTCGAGACTTAGCTGGGATTGAATGAAGTTATGCCAAACTTTAAATGGCACATCACAACCTTTAATGATCATGACGCCCACTTTAATGCAAAGAACATCCGTTGTTTTTCATCATTGATTTGCCACACTGATTTTGGTGAATCTTGTCGGTGCCATGGGTGCCATGGTCCTTGGTCGGCTGTGGAAATGCCGACAAAACTAGCTTCGATATCATTCTCACTGCACCATTTCTTAATTGGGGCGGTCATAGTGCGGCCAACAGGACCCACCGGATCTTGAAAGTATGTGTCCCAGGTCATTGGAACAAATACCAATGCGTTCATGACCACTTCAATATAAACATCGTCAGTGTCTGCTCGTCGGGAAACACTAACGCTTCACCGGTACTGCCATCCCCGGGGTGCCAATGTATATTAGATTGGGCTAACTCTAATCTAATACGTTCAAGTCCGTCATCAACACCGGGGCAATCTGAATCACCATTTTGTATGCGACGTGTTGTCAGTATAAAGTTTATCCACCAATGTGGGTATTTGTACTCGAGTTCCACTGTGTAGCTCATTATGACCACTTCAGTATAAACATCACATAATCTTCTTCTGACTCAAATGTAAGGTCGTTTAATATCCGAAAGTCTTGATCATTGATTCGCCCGTTTTTGTTCAGGTGCATGTGGGCATTGTACGGTTTCAACTTATCATTGATCTCTAAGACCCCTATAGGAGCCGGAGTACTCCCCCGAAATGTCTGACCCATAAAGTTTTGCCACCAGATAGGACAGCGCGCCATATTATGGGGCAGTTCAATGGTGTGACTCATTATGCCCACCGTAGTATAAACATCAAACGTTCCAATTCCGACCCCACATACCACCGCATACGCCAATGTTCCCGGCCGTCCTTATCTCTAAAAACGTATTGTGAGTGGTACTTCACAACAATGCCTGCTTCTACTGCCCACGCGTCGATATCGTGCTGACAATAATTGCTTCTGATATCAACCAGGCGATACGTCTCCCGCTCTCCTTGTATAAAACATGTCATGACCACCTCAGGATAAACATTACTAGAGTTTGCTCATCAATAAACTTCACCATCCCAGCCCCATTGTCATATTCGACGCCAGCTGGGAATGTCATGACGGTGTCATGCAAACTAGGGGTAACTTTACTTTGATCCTTGATGTAGTTGTTCCACCATATCGGACTATATTCCCAGACCGATTTCCCGGCGTTGTACGTCAGTCGGGTTTGAACACTATATGAGAGAAAATCATTCATCGGTATCGTCTGCCGAAGTTTCTAATTCTGCGTATGTGGCCGTCGCGATTTAGCACGAATGCAATTTGCTCTTTCATTTCATTTCCTTAATTCTTTTTAAGTAACACAATACATCTTCCAGTATGTCAGCTTTGGCAGCCGCGCGAATATAATATTCTGTATCTTGGTAGGTGCCCGGATTTTGATACCCAGCCAACAGTTCTTCAACGTTAGCGATTGCCAAATTAATCTTGGTTGGGGCCTCAAGTTCCAATTCTTTTGCCAGATCACACAGGCCTTCGAGTTGTTCGTCTTTTGTCTTGCACCTAAGCAAAACGTCAGCGGTTCTTGGGGTCTTTGTCATTAGAACTTCTCGCACATATTGGGAAACTTGCCGTTAACTTTGAAGTAATCCAGGGCGAAATCGCCAGCAACGTAAGCTTCATCTTCAGTGTCGAACACTGCGGCGCTTGCCACGTCGCCAACTTCGTATTCGCTGCCGGGGTCGCCCATTCGCAAAATGAAGGAAACAGCAAACTTGCCAGTGGTGGGGTCGGCGAAAGCATTTTTGATTTGGACTCGCATTTTTGTTTTCCTTATTTGGCGGTGTTAAGCGACGGCGCGTATTGCGCAATCAGTTCAGATTCGAGGCGGTGTGCGGCGAGCTTGCCGCGAACAATCGTAACAAGCTCAACTGCAAAATTTTCCGGACCGTGCGCTTTGATCGTCTTGCACAGCGTCCAGGATTGGTTCTCGGTCAGTGCGCGACGAACATGCTTTTGCCACCGCACTTTGATCGCTTTGTCAACGCCGCCAGCAGCAACGGTCAAGCCGATGTACTGGTCGCCAGTAGTCAAGCAAGAAATGCAATAAATTGCATGGTTGCGATCACTGCGGGCTTTGCGGGTTCGTGCCATTTTTTTGCGCTTTCTTTATTTACTATACAGCTATTATAGCGCAGGTTAACCGAAAAGTCAAGAGATATCTTAACTCGTTTTCTCCTTTAGAATCAAGGAGTTAGCTAACCAAATTTCCCTTACGGATCAAGGAGTTATTTGTCCAGCGTGGCAGTCGTGCGGACCATCCAATAGGATTTTTTGCCCTGGCGCACAGTGTTCGTGAAGCCAAGCGCAGCGCAAATTTTCTGGGCTTCTTTGACCACCAGCCCGGATTTGTCGTCGGCAACATTGAAGCCAATGTAGCGGATCGGGGAATTTTTGGGACGCCCGGCAACAGTGGAGCGATCCATATCCGTGTGCGTCATCCACGCAAACGTGCCAACATTGGTCATTGCCATTTTGATCACGGCGCGCATCTGCTTGGTATTTGCGAACATTTTTGGATCTCCGAGCGTTGATTTACTATAACGCTATTATAGCGCAGGTTAACCGAAAAGTCAAGGGTTTTCTTCACTTTTCATCAAGAAATCCAGTGGTTTCAGCATGTTATGGCCCGTTCTGGGGCTTTTTGGGGCGTTTTGGCAGCGTCCGCCCGCCACCACGCACCGTTGCCTGCCCCAAAACGCCCAAACGCTCCAATCGCGTCCTAAACAGAGGCTAAATGCTTGATTCCACAGGGATTTCTCGCACACTCGCCTCAGAAAAGGCGTGACTAAGTCCTTGATTCGTAAGGGGAAAATGAGTTAAGATATCTCTTGACTTTTCGGCTAAGTCCAGCTATAATAGCGTTATAGTAAATTAGGAGATCAAAAATGACGGTTACGGCCAAGCAAGTCCGCGAAGCACTCGGTGTCGCAGTTGACACTTTGGGCAAAACCAAAAGCGGCAACTATGTTGCGCGTCGCGGCTTCTTTTACCGTCACGGAATGTCTTCGTCAGAGTTTACCCGTCGCGTCGTTAGCGCACTGTTTGACGAGCTGGGCGTCAATGCCACAGTCGTCAATTCTGGCGAACATTACGCCGCATTTCGAGGTGGCGCTACAGTCGCCAAATCCAGCCACTGGTACGTCGAATTCACAGTCTAAGTCACTGAAGTCTAAGGAGAAAATGAGTCCTTGACTTTTCGGTTAAGATCCGCTATAATAGCTGTATAGTAAATAAAGAAAGCGAAAAATGTCCAAGCGCAAAACAGTTGACGTCTCCAGCACCAAAGACAAAGTAAACGAGATGCTCGCAGTATCGACTTGTTCAGCGGGCGTGCGCCAAGGCGCGATAAACGTCCTCGAAAATATCCTGCACGAAACTGGCAACTATCGCGGTTTCCGTTATTTGGGCGTGGACGAAATCCCCGCCAACCAAACTCCTGGTATCCGCTGGGGCTTCGACGACAACGTTGTTGCCCGGTTCTTCAACACTGATCCGACCCGCGTCCAATACTTCTAAGGATCGACCATGCTCGGAAAAGACTTCATTTGCAACTTGCTCGCAACCAACGATAAGGCGGTAGCTCGCGCCCTGGTGGTTTTGAATGAGCATCAAACGCACGTTGAACAAGCGAACGAAGAAACCCGCTTCCGCAACGGAGAAGGCTTCCGCCCGTGCCATGCGCGTATGGGAACCTCGATGGCCAAATTCTTCACTGCCCGCGGCTTCTTGACCGCCAAGCAAATCGCATACTGGCGCAAGCCAATGGCCTGTGGTTCAATGAGACTCGGAATATATTGGAAACAACTTGCCACCGCTGCCGCAGCTAAGGCGGCCGTGGGCGAAACCGGAAATTGAGTCCTTGACTTTCCGGTTACTTTGCGCTATAATAGCGGTATTGTAAATTAACGAATAAAGGCGGCACCATGCGATTATCAATTTCGGAACTTACCGTCGGCGATCAAGTTGGTATCGCCCGCTTCGGCAACAGCGGTACAATGTCTGAGGGCATTTACTTGGTTGAGAAAATTGACAAAGTCAAAGTCGTGGTGAAGCGTGGCGATCTTGAGCGCCACTTCAGCGTAAAGAAAGGCACTGAGCTTGCCCGCACAGGCCGCTCCGCAAGCCGCGACACGTTCCTGGAACCCGCTTCCGACACCAAGGACCGCGAAGAGCTCAGGAATCTTGAACGCAACATCGCAATGGCTTGGCAGACACTTGCCGGGGCAGTAGACCGCAAAAATTTGAAGGACACGAAAGCAGCAATAGAAGAAGTTTCCGTCGCCTTGTCAAGGATCGCAAAATGACGAACTTATTTGAGGATGCTGATGCTGATGCTGATGCTATGCAGCAAATCTCCAACAACTTGAAAGATGGACTTGCGTGGGATGGATCCGTGCCGCGAACGACTCCTGACCCGCGCAGCATTGGTGAAGGCCCATTCATTGCCCTTGACACATTCAAAAATGCAGTAGAACATCTGCACGACGAGCTGGATAAGGTAACGGGCGCAACGGTCGACATTGACGATATGCGTTACGAATGCCACCCCACCGTTGCAGCATACATCGAACACCTCAGAGCCCAAATAAAATGACGAAAATTAAAATAGAGCCGGTTGCGTATCTCAAAATTACGTTGCCTAACGGCGAAGCAAAAGTCTGCAAGACGGTGTCGCAAGCAGCGCGATTCTACGCAGATAAAATGTCCCGTGCTAACTACGTTAAGGCAGAGACACGTGCGGATCAGATGAGACTCGGTGCGCGATTTGAGCGCGATGTTGAGGCCCGATATCGCAGAACCTACAAGATTTTTGACAACATCCTTCCGCGGACCGTGTAAAATGATTAACCGCAAAAGCCCGGCCCACGTTGCCTACAGTATGGGGGACGAATTGAAAAAAATTCTATGCCCAAACGGATCCTCCCCTACCCAAGAAAGCACGGCCGCATGCCGCGCACAGACTGACGTTTTCCTCGATCAACTGCTGACAGATCGGAATGTTTCGATCGAGACAATATATAGGACGATAGGCGTCTGGCTAAGCATCTACTCTTTGCCGCTTGATCCAGCCTATTTGACAACGTTCAACCGTTTTGACGAACGATGCCACTCCGCCCTTATGGCCCACTTTTATGATCTAGATAAAAGTGATCAAATGCTAAGGTTTTCTCGCCCGGAAGATATGTAAATGAATAAGCCAAATCCAGTCTCCACGCAATTTATCGCACGTTGTCAACGGCGCGGCATTAAGGCCATGCGCGGCACCACAATCAACGAACGCGGCTACCTTGTCTTCGCCGACATCACGTTGAGGACATTGTGGATGGGATATTGCATGGGCCTGCTTGAAAACGACGACACCAATTTCTTGCTTAACTTCCGGACTTCAACATGCTGATGACGCGGCAATGGCGCAGGATTGGCGATGAGTTTTGGCAAACTGGTACCGCCCCGTGCTCTATTCCGCCGCACATGCTCGAAAAACGATGGATAATGTATTGAAATGGAGTTGAAATGAAGCTCAAAGTTTTATCGCCAAAGACACGCAAAGCACTCAGAAAAATCTGGCATCCTTGGTTTGCTTGGCGTCCATGCAGAAGCGTAGACGAAAATGGCGATTACATCTATTATTTTTGCCAGCGAGTGTTGCGCAGACAAGTTGAAACTAGGCGGTTCGGCGAGGACATTATGACATGGGAATATAAAGAAAGCGAATTTGATTTGCTAAAGGACTTTAAATGACTACCGACGAAGAACGGCTTGAATGGTGCGTACGAACGAAACTTGTTCCTGTCAGAGTAGGAGCAGGATGGGTGGTTCCAGGATCTCCCAGGGACTTTGAACATTCCGTCCCGGCGTTTGACTCTGCACGTGAAGCGATCGACGAATCAATGCGCGAAGAAATCTTTGCAATTCTAAGGAAGACCAAATGAAAATTGTTCTTACTGACACTGATAGGCTCGATTGGTGCATTAAGCATGGCAGAGTTCCCATTGAGAGTGAACAATATTGGGGGAGCACATTGTGGTTTATTCCTGATATTCCCCGAGTAAAGGCTACGACCTTCCGTGCCGCACTTAATGATGCCATACGCAAGGCCAATATAACGGAATATCGCAATGCGAAACAGAAGAAGAAATATTCTCGCCAGATGGCAATATGAGCAGCTACATCAAAATTAAAATTAAGGGATGCCCGAGCGGCGGTATCGGAGTCCATCTGCCTTCTGAATATTATTGCGATTATCATAGTCGGATTCGAGACTGGCTTTCCGAAAACAAGATCACAGCTAAAAATATTATCACTGGACTAAATGCGCCGCAACCCTCTAACTGGGCTACGATGGTGTGGGAAATTAATAATCCAGCGCATCGAACATTATTTGCTCTGAGGTGGGCATGAAAGTAGAAATCAAACTACCAACGCTCCTAGGTAATTGCCCAATCTATTGGTTAAAATTTATGGACTCGCCGCCTTTCGTTGGAAGCAACGATACTGGAAATGGATTTTCGGAGAGGTACATTAACAAGTATCTAAAGCCGTACCGCGCGCGATTTATCGACGACGATAGCCCTGATTCTTATGGGATGAATGAGGCTACGCTTGCCTTTGATTCGGAAGAGGCACTTACGATGTTTATTTTGCGATGGTCATGAAAGTTACAATTGAACTGCCCCATAATATGGCGCGCTGTCCTAGTTACTGGCAAAATTTTATGCACTCGCCGCCCTTTAATGTTTGCAAGGGCGACGGATTTACTATTGGAGAAATAAATAATCATCTGATCAAATACGGAGCATATCTGATAAAGAGCAACCGTAAGGAAGCCTGGCGATCAGATTATGAAGAAAATTTGGTATTTGAATCGGAAGAGGCGGTTACGATGTTTATTTTACGATTTTCCTAAAGGAGAGAAAAATGAATAAAGAAACTAAGCAGCAAATTATTATCACAGCCGTTACTTTGGGCTTCATTATTGCCATGCCAGTTGTCGGCAGTTTTGTTATGCCCTGGTTGCTGACCGCATAAAAAAGGAGACCGAAGTCTCCTTTTTTGTTATTACTACTTGATGCAACAAACTTAATTATAAAATCCTGCATTAAAGCCGGCTTGTGGATGCACTAGAGTAGATGCCCCAAAATTAGCTGTATATTGGCCAGTGACTACTGAGATTGCAGCCATTGGATACATTGTCCCAGTGATCCCAGTGATTAAGCCCTGCGGAACATTGTTATAAGTAAACTCCAATGTGCCAGCATCCAAATCTAGCTTAACACCGATGATATCACCTACAGTATAAAATGGTGCTCCGTATGGACTCATTGCTGCTCCATGGTAAAGGCTACCATTTGAGCCGAAATATCCCCAGCCTTCAACTGTGCTACCTAATGGCGAAAGTAGTCCAACATTGAGCGAGCCAACACCAAGCATTGCGTTTCCGCTTGAGTCAACTCTAATTTCCCAATACCACTTCCCTGTTGATTTGCCAATGTTAGCACGAACAGCTTGCCAACCACCTGCGGCGTTATAAATTGTTGCGTCGCCATTTGACAAAGTAATGCCAGAGCTTTTGTCTGCTGAGTTCCAAATTGCATACGTTTTAACTTGGTACGCAACAGTTACAACAGGCACAGCTACCGGAGGCGGTTCTGGTTGTGGTTGAGGTCCTATTGGTGTTGGTGTTGGAATTGGTTGTGCGGGTGGCACTGGGTAGCCGCCCGGCGGCATAACTTCCCCGCCCGTGCCAGAACTGGGTGGCGGAAAATACGGAGTTACTTCAGGCGGATACTGATTCGGTGCCGGAGCCAATGCTGGCTCTGCGGGTGGAGTCGGCGCAGTTGGCGCACAGTCTAATACCGGAGGTACCATCACCGGCAGCGGCACAAGTGGATCCTGCAGAGTTGGCCCTGGCGGCACAGCCGTTATCTCGACGTTTACTCCCGGAACTGGAATTGGATCAGGAGGCAGCATTGGCTCTGCCGGCGTAGCCGGAATCGCCGGAGTCGGTGGCGGCGGCAGTGGTCCCATTGGCGGCAATGGTTCCATTGGCGGGGGTGGTGTAGGCTCGGGCGGGGGTGGAGTTACTGTGTCGTCGTCGTCGATCTCACTCATTTTATTTCCTTATTATTTTGGTTGTCTGTTCAATTTTAATGAATTTAAAATTGTCATTAGAAATATTTACCGGAGTATCTTAGAAAATAA
>Ga0315283_10003786_pt1 | contig 12997 bp, 7 predicted proteins | sample YL17G09_0_MG_FD_204541 | JGI IMG/M metagenome (GOLD analysis project Ga0315283, IMG submission 204541) | Sediment microbial communities from Yellowstone Lake, YNP, Wyoming, USA - YL17G09_0 | ecosystem: Environmental > Aquatic > Freshwater > Lake > Sediment | place: USA: Wyoming | collected...
AGATATATTATATATAAATAATATAGATTTATATATTTTCATATTGTTATATATTTTTTATAGTTTGTATATTTTCATATTGTTATATATTTTTTATAGTTTGTATATTTTTTATATAGATATATTATATATAAATAATATAGATTTATATATTTTCATATTGTTATATATTTTTTATAGTTTGTATATTTTCATATTGTTATATATTTTTTATAGTTTGTATATTTTTTATATAGATATATTATATATAAATAATATAGATTTATATATTTTCATATTGTTATATATTTTTTATAGTTTGTATATTTTCATATTGTTATATATTTTTTATAGTTTGTATATTTTCATATTGTTATATATTTTTTTATAGTTTGTATATTTTTTATATAGATATATTATATATAAATAATATAGATTTATATATTTTTTATAGTTTGTATATTTTTTATATACATATATTATTTATATATAATATAGATTTATATATTTGTAATTCTTAATACATTTTATAGTTTGTATATTTTTTATAGTTTGTATATTTTTTATATAGATATATTATATATAAATAATATAGATTTATATATTTTCATATTGTTATATATTTTTTTATAGTTTGTATATTTTTTATATAGATATATTATATATAAATAATATAGATTTATATATTTATAATTCTTGATACATTTTATAGTTTGTATATTTTCATATTGTTATATATTTTTTATAGTTTGTATATTTTCATATTGTTATATATTTTTATAGTTTGTATATTTTTTATAGTTTGTATATTTTTTATAGTTTGTATATTTTTTATAGTTTGTATATTTTTTATAGTTTGTATATTTTTTATATAGATATATTATATATAAATAATATAGATTTATATATTTATAATTCTTGATACATTTTATAGTTTGTATATTTTCATATATTTCATATTGTTATATATTATTTATATATAATATAGATTTATATATTTGTAATTCTTGATACATTTTATAGTTTGTATATTTTCATATTGTTATATATTTTTTATAGTTTGTATATAAATATATTTGCAATTTTTAATAAAATGTTTAGAGTTTGTTTATTTTGTATATATATAATATAGATTTATATATTTGTAATTTTTAATAACATGTTTATAGTTTGTATATTTTCATATTGTTTGTATCGATATATAACAATATAGATTTATATATTTGTAATTTTTAATAACATGTTTATAGTTTGTATATTTTCATATTGTTTGTATTGATATATAACAATATAGATTTATATATTTGCAATTTGTAATAACATGTTTATAGTTTGTATATTTTCATATTGTTTGTATTGATATATAACAATATAGATTTATATATTTGCAATTTTTAATAACATATTTATAGTTTGTATATTTATATATATATTTCATATTGTTATATATATTATAGTTTGTATATATTTCATAGGCACTAGATATATTATATATATATAATATAGATTTATATATTTGCAATTCTTAATAACATGTTTATAGTTTGTATATTTTTGTATATTTTTTTATATAGATATATTATATATAAATAATATATATTTTATATTTGTAATTCTTAATAAATTTTATAGTTTGTATATAAATAATATATATTTATATATTTGTAATTCTTGATACATTTTATAGTTTGTATATATATTTCATATTGTTAGTCTCTATGAATAGTTTCTATGAATATATATTTTCATATTGTTATATATTTTTATATTTTTTATATATTTTTTATATAGATATATTATTTTTTATAGTTTGTATATTTTCATATTGTTATACTTGCATATATTTTTTATAAATTTGATTGTATACTTTGTATTTCGATTTCATAGTTTGTATATATAAATAATATATTTCATAGGCACTAGATTTATATGTTTTTTATTATTACTATTTATATATAGTTATTTATTTTTTATAGTTTCATAGGCATTAGATATTATCTATAATTACTATTGATTTATAATTGGTCAAATGACCCTAAAAGGGTAAAAGATTGTAAACCCCTCTCAACTAAAGGTATAGCCTTTGGTCATACGACTACAATATTAAAGTTAAAGTCTTTAATCCCTATGAATACGTAGTACGGGATTATTTATTTTTATTAATTTTGGATATATATTTCATCAGACACTAAATTGATTTATGTGCTAAGAGTTCGACATACACGTTCAAAATCCCATTTAAACCTTGGATCATCAATTGTTTCTTTAACATTATTAAATGTTATATTTTCATTCCTACTTACTTTAGACCAATCCCATTTAAATCTTGGATCATCAATTGTTTCTTTAACATTATCAAATGTTATATTTTTATTATCCCCCCTACTTCTACTTAAACCACTCCAATTCCATTTAAATCTTGGATCATCAATTGTTTCTTTAACATTATCAAATGTTATATTTTTATTATAACTTAAATTTTCACACTCCCATTTAAATCTTGGATCATCAATTGTTTCTTTAACATTATCAAATGTTATATTTTCATTCCTACTTAACAAACCCCACTCCCAATTAAATCTTGGATCATCAATTGTTTCTTTAACATTATCAAATGTTATATTTTCATTCAAACTTAAACTAATAAAATCCCATTTAAATCTTGGATCATCAATTGTTTCTTTAACATTATCAAATGTTATATTTTTATTCCCACTTAACCCACTCCAATCCCATTTAAATCTTGAATCATCAATTGTTTCTTTAACAATATCAAATGTTATATTTTCATTCATACTACTTAAATAATCCCAATCCCATTTAAATTTTGGATTATCAATTGTTTCTTTAACATTATCAAATGTTATATTTACATTCATATTTATACTATCTAAATCCTCCCAATCCCAATTCCATTTAAATCTTGAATCATCAATTGTTTCTTTAACATTATCAAATGTTATATTTTCATTAGAACTTAACTCACTCCAATTCCATTTAAATCTTGAATCATCAATTGTTTCTTTAACATTATCAAATGTTATATTTTCATTAGAACTTAACTCACTCCAATTCCATTTAAATCTTGAATCTTCAATTGTTTCTTTAACATTATTAAATGTTATATTTTCATTACTACTTAAACTCTCCCAATTCCAATTAAATCTTGGATCATCAATTGTTTCTTTAACAATATCAAATGTTATAATTTCATCCATACTTACAGTCTTCCAATCCCATTTAAATCTTGTATCATCAATTGTTTCTTTAACATTATCAAATGTTATATTTAGATTATTCCTACTTAACTTAGCCCAATTCCATTTAAATCTTGGATCATCAATTGTTTCTTTAATATTATCAAAGGTTATAATGTCATCACTACTTAAAGTCTCCCAATTCCATTCAAATCTTGGATCATCAATTTTTTCTTTAACAAAATCAAATGTTATATTTTTATTCAAACTTTTTTTTTGTTCGATAAAATCATTATCATTTTGATAATTCATTTCTTTAAACATTCTTTCTATTTCTTGATACTCTTCATTTAAAACTTCTGAATTTTTAATTTCTTGTTCATTTTTGAATACTAATTTTTCATTTGTGATTTTTAAGTCGTTATTAATATTTTCTAATATTTTAATTTTATCAACATATGTTTTAATTTCATGTTCATATTTGACTACTAATTTTTCATTTGTGATTTTTAAGTCGTTATTAATATTTATTAATATTTTAATTTTATCAACATATGATTTAATTATTTCCAAATTCATATTAGCTATAAAAAAATAATTTTACCATAAAATTGAAAATTTTATTATCAATTATAAAATTTAACAATGTATATTTTTATTTAGAAACTGAATAATTTTTATCAATTTTTATTAATTGTACCAGATTATAAAATTAATAATTGATTTTAAATGTTAAAATTTACACTTAAAAGTTTATACTTTTTGAAAATGTCAATCGAAGAAACTTTTAAACATGTAAATAGGTATTGGTTAGAATCATACTATGAAACATGTCAAGAGGATTGGGATAAAGTTAAGGAGTTCGTATCTGAAACTAAAACTAATTTTCAATGTGGTAAATGTGATACTTATTGGTTGAATAATAAGTTTGTATATCAAGATACAATTTGTCCTATGTGTGATCAAATTAGTCAACCATTTCTTTGTAATCCTATTAATTATCAATCAGTTTTAAAATATATAGATAATAAATATCACAAATATTTATTACCTGATAATTTAAATTATTGTGTAAAATGTTATACATTAGATATTGATAATTCATGTCATTTTTGTGATATAAAATATTTTGATAGATGTGTGAAAATTGGGATTAAAAGTGGTAGTAGTCATGATTGTGGTTTATGAAATATTTTTGTTTAGTATTTATATAGATATATTATATATAAATAATATAGATTTATATATTTAAAATTCTTACTATAGATTTTATAGTTTGTATATTTTCTATATAGATATATATTTTTATAGTTTGTATATATTTTTATAGTTTGTATATTTTCATATTGTTATATATTTGCAATTCTTAAATATATTTTTATAGTTTGTATATTTTCTATATAAATATATATATATATATATTATAGTTTGTATATTTTTTATAGTTTGTATATTTTCATATTGTTATATATTTTTATAGTTTGTATATTTTCATATATTTTTTATATAGAACATCTAATATATATAATTGTTATTAATTTATAGTTTTTATAGTTGTGTATATTTTCATATTGTTATATATATAAATAATATAGATTTATATATTTGCTATTTTTAATAGTTTGTATATTTTTATATATTTCATAGGCACTAGATATATTATATATAAATAATATATATTTTTTAAAGTTTATATATTTTTTATAGTTTGTATATTTTTTATATATAAAATTTTTATCTAATTTCAACAATACTAGGGTTTAACCAAAATCTTTCCCATATAATTTTACAATTAGTTTTAAAATATTCAGTTTTTAATATTTCCATAGCACAAGGATTTGATGATAATTCTTTCCAACTTATTCTACAATTAGGTTTAACATATTCTTTTTTTAATATATTTATGGCTTTTGGATTTGCTGATAAATTTTTCCAATCTATAGTACAATTTGGTTTATTATATTCAATTTCTAATATATCTATAGCTAAAGGATTAATAGATAAATACTTCATATTTATTTTTGAATCATGTTTCAAATATTCATTTTTTAATATATCAATTGCTTTTTTATTTTGATGAAGTGATAACTTATTCCATAACTCATTAATCTTATTTTGATCATAACCATAACTTTTGATATCACTTATAATATCATCAATATTTTCTTTTGACGGTACATTCCATATGTCTGTATCGTATGGATACGATATATTATTTAATATTTTATATTCCCCCTCATTTTTTAAACAATTAAGGATATTATCATTAAAAGATTTATTAAAAAATTTTTCAAATTGATGGTCTTTTACAGGTATTACAATATAAGGTGAATGCATTAACTTGTCCCCGTATTGTTTGATAGACCTATGAAAATTACACATATTACCACCAGAACAAGTGCAAAATCCAGGTCTATACTCTTTTGAATATTTTTGTATATGACTAAGGGTTGTTAATAATGATGTATTCATTAAAAAATCATAACTTTCATTTTTATACAATAAATCAAAAATAGAATAATTTTTAGATAATATTTGAATATCTATTTTATCTTTTGGTATCCAATCTATTAATTTATATTTTTTAACTGGATTATTTAATTGTTCTTTTAAATAATGTATTTCATCATCCTTTTTATTTAATTCTTTTTGTAAAATATTTAAATTATCATCTTTTTTATTTAATTCTTTTTGTAAAATATTTAAATTATCATCTTTTTTAGTTAATTCTTTTTGCAAAATATTTAAATTATCATCTTTTTTAGTTAATTCTGTTATCACTTGCTCATAATTACAATTTTGGTCTTTTAAATCTGATAATTCAATTTTATACATCACAATTTGTTCTTTTAAATCTGATAATTCATCATATTGTTGTTTTATTTTTTGTTCGATAAAATCACTAAAAATTCTCTCTATTTCTGGATACTCTTCATTTAATTCTTCATCTAAAACTTCTGAATTTTTAATTTCTTGTTCATTTGCGATTACTAATTTTTCATTTGCGATTTTTAAGTCGTTATTAATATTTTCTAATATGTTAATTTTATCAACATATACTTTAATTATTACTTTAAACTCATCTTTATAACTTTGGATTTGTTGATATAAAAAATCCAGATCCATATTGGCTATGAAAAAATAATTTTACCATAAAATTAAAAATTTTATTATCAATTATAAAATTTAACAATGTATATTTTTATTTAGAAACTGAATAATTTTTATAAAATTAATAATTGTACCAGATTATAAAATTTATAATTGATTTTAAATGTTAAAATTTACACTTGAAAATTTATACCTTTTGAAGATGTCAGATAATTTTGAGCAAGAAAATAGACGACAAATGGAAGAAGTATCAAGATTAACAAGAGGGTTTAGACCACTTGGAAGTGATAATGATTTTGTACCCAGAGGTGAATTAATACCAACCCAAGATTCAATTAATCAAAGAAATTATGTATCGTCTACTATGAATAATCGAAGAATAATTTTGAATCGTACAGAACCTACTTCAAATATTAATAAAATTTTGAAACCAAATGATATTAAAAATATTCATAGAAAATAAAAATATTCATAGAAAATAATATATTTTTTATTTAAAGCCCTCGTTTTTTAGCATTAGCCGCGGCTAACATATAACCTGCTGCTTTCATTTGAAGTTCAACAGATGATAATAATTTAGGTTTAGAAGTGGATTGTTTATTTGTGGATTTATTATTTGTTTGTTGTTTAATTGGAGTTTTATTAATTAATAAACTATTATTAATTGCATATTTGACAACCATTATTATATAATAATAATATAATTTTATGATATAATTTATAATATAAAATTCATATTTAATTTAAGTATATTATTTACGTAAATAATATACATATTGATATTATATTGTGTATAATGATTTTATAAGTTGCATATTAATTTAATATTTTTCATATACAACATTTAATATATATAGAATTGTCATTAATTTATAGAGACTAACAATATGAAAATATTCAAACTATGAAAAATATATAAAAATATACAAACTATGAAAAATATATAAAAATATACAAACTATAAAAAATATACAAACTATAATTAAGAATTACAAACTATAAAAATATACAAACTATAAAAATATACAAACTATACTAATATGAAAATATACAAACTATATTTAAGAATTGCAAATAATAGGAATACTTTGTATTCTTAATATCTATATTATTTATATATAATATATATATATATATATAAAATATACAAACCATAAAAATATATAACAATATACAAACTATAACAATATGAAAATATATAAATCTATATTATATATCTATATAAAAATTATACAAACTATATTTAAGAATTTCAAATATACAAACTATGAAAATATACAAACTATATTTAAGAATTTCAAATAATAGGAATACTTTGTATTCTTAATATCTATATTATTTATATATAATATATCTATATAAAAATTATACAAACTATAAAAATATATAACAATATACAAACTATAACAATATGAAAATATATAAATCTATATATCTATATAAAAATTACAAATATATAAATCTATATATAACAATATGAAAATATACAAACCATAAAAATATATAACAATATGAAAATATACAAACTATAAAAAATATATAACAATATGAAAATATATAAATTATAAAAAATATACAAACTATAAAAAATATATAACAATATGAAAATATACAAACTATAAAAAATATACAAACTATAAATATATATAATTTATATTTAAGAATTGCAAATAATAGGTAATACTTTGTATTATTAATATATATATTATTTATATATAAATATACAAACCATAAAAATATATAACGATATGAAAATATATAAACTATGAAAATATACAAACTATGAAAATATATAAATATATATTATTTATATATAATATATTTATATAAAAAAATATACAAACTATAAAAATATATAACAATATACAAATTATATTTAATAATTACAAATATATAACAATATGAAAATATACAAACTATAAAAATATATAAATATATAAATTATATTTAAGAATTGCAAATAATAGGAATACTTTGTATTATTAATATCTATATTATTTATATATAAATATATCTATATAAAAATATACAAACTATAAAAAATATATAACAATATGAAAACTATAAAAATATATACTAATATGAAAATATACAAACTATAAAAAATATACAAACCATAAAAATATATAACAATATGAAAATATACAAACTATATTTAAGAATAGCAAATATATAATATATCTAGTGCCTATGAAATATATAAATAATATACAAACCATAAAAATATATAAAAATATACAAACTATATTTAAGAATTGTAAATAATAGAAATATTTTTTATTCTTAATAATATATCTAGTGCCTATGAAATATATAAATTAATAAAAATTCTATATATATTAAATGTTATATATAAACTATGAAAATATATAAATCTATATTATTTATATATAATATATATATATATATAAATATACAAACTATGAAAATATATAAATCTATATTATTTATATATAATATATATATAAAAATATACAAACTATGAAAATATATAAATCTATATTATATATATATATATAAATATACAAACTATGAAAATATATAACAATATACAAATTATATTTAAGAATTACAAATAATAGGAATACTTTGTATTCTTAATATCTATATTATATATAAATAATATATCTAGTGCATATGAAATATATAAAAAATATACAAACTATAAAAATATATAAACTATATAACAATATGAAAATATACAAAATATACGAACCATAAAAATATACAATCTATATTAAAAATCACAAATATATAATATACAAATTTTATATATAAAATGTTGCCTATAAAACTATAAACTCAATTATCTATCATCTATTACTTATGACTAATTAGTCTCTATGAAATATGAATATTTATTTTTTATATTTTGAATATTTTTATTGGTTACCATAATAATTAATCAATATATCGATATAATCACTTCTTTTACTACATTTATTAGTAATCAAATTAAGATTTTTACAAAGTTCTCTTAATCCAGCAATTTTTAACAAATCAAGATTTTGCTTGTTTGTTTTGATATCGTCTTCAACATTATTAATTTCTTCTTTCTTATCTTTCTTTTTCTCATCTTTCTTTTTCTCATTTTTCTTTTTCTCATTTTTCTTTTTCCCATCTTTCTTTTCATTCTCATCTTTCTTATCATTCTCATCTTTCTTATCATTATTATCATCAATAATTCTATTTTGATTTTGAAAAAACTTGATTAAGTTAATAATTTGTTTATTTTTTGTTGTAATTAATTGTGAATACATTATTTTATTTGTATAATTAAGCATATCAACTCCATGCATATATTTAATATTGTATTGTTCTAATAATTTATCTAATTCATCAGTATAAATTTTAATATCACTAAAATTCGATGTTCTCCAAATCTCAAAAACTGGAATGAGTAATTTGTGAAGATATAAAACAGATTTATCATATTCATTTTCATCAAAAATATAATAATAATCATCACTTAAAATATTCAAATATTGACTAATAATACTCTTTGATTTGTCTGAAATATAATTAACATTCATAAATGCCGATTGAATACATCTATGATTAACATCATAATTATACATACTAAGATTAGTAATAATATTATAAACATAATTGTGAAATACATCATTGTCTTCAACTAGATTTTGTTTTATATTTTGCATCATATTTTGTACCAAAGTTTTTAATTGGTTAGATTCATACCACGGATTTTTACTTTGACATTTATCTAATTTGGATTTAAACAACAAAATAAAATTAGAGATTTCTTGTGAAAACATATGAAAAATATGTAGTAAAGTGTAAGTAAATTTTACAGTAAAATTAAAAAATTTGAAATTCAAAATTTTTAATATTTATGAAAATCTATTTTTTTAATATTTAAATTTTTAATATATTTAAATTATGTTGTCTATTGAAACATTCAAAATAGCAGTACCAGCAATAAACCGCTATAGTGAATTAAGCCAAAGAATTAAACAGAGGCACATTTCTGAAAGGGGAAAGCGACCTCATGCTGAGATAGAGCAATCTATTTCTGTAAGTCTTCAAAATTTAGATCCACAATTATATATGGAATTACAACCATTATTTGATAATGAAAATCAAGAGCTTTTAAATAGATTAGATGAACGAATAAATAAATCAGCGACTTCATTAGAAGATAAGATAAGACAAAATACTATTTTTAATTTAAAAATTTACGATGAATTACGTGAAAAATTAACAAATCAAGAAAAAGTTATTAATGAAAATAAAGGAAGATTACAAATAAATCAAAACAAATTATTTGAGGATAATAAACAATTGAGACAAGAATTGAGACAAGAATTACAAGAACAAATTAATAAACAAAAAATAAACTTTGAACTACTACACGAAAAATTAGTAGAACAACAACACGAAAAATTACAAAGACAACAAATAAACCATGAACAATTACAAGAACAACAACAAATAAACCATGAACAATTACAAATAGATATATTAAATCTAAATACAAACACACAAGAACATTTTAAAAATGAATTTCAAGATTATAAGATAATTCAAGCATTACAAGGTCAAGAAATTAAAGAAATAGAAATTAGATTAAATTTACAAAAAGAACAATTTAATAAAGAATTAGAAATGAGATTAAATTTACAAAAAGAACAATTTAATAAAGAATTAGAAATGAGATTAAATTTACAAAAAGAACAATTTGAAAATGAATTAAATAGACAATTAGATGTAGAACACGATGAATTAATTAATAAAATGGTATTATATCATGCATTTAAACTTAAATTTACAACTGATTTAAATAATGTTAGAGCAATAGCAGATGTCAATAATATGAAAAATTATGATGGATTTGATATTGATGATATCAGAAAAGAAAAAGACCAATTTAATACTTTTATTAATAAAAAATTATGGGAGACAAAATTGACAAATAGTCAAAATAGATTAAATGTATATTCACAAGAAAATCCTAATGGAGATGTAGTTTTTGATAAATATATTAAATCAAATCCGCAACTATTTATATAAGTTGCACTAAGTAGAAAGTATATAAATATACGAAACTATAAATTAATATTATGAAATAGAGACTAACCAATTTTAGAACTTATAAATATATAATAAAAATTATATATTTTTTAAAACTTTTAAAAATGATTTTATGTATATAAAATTATATACATATAAAATTAATAATAGAAGTAAATTTAAATGTCTGCTGATTATTCTAAATTGTCAGTAGTTTTATTAAAACAAGAATGTACCAAGCGAAATATTATATTTAATAGTACATTAAAAGCTGAACTTATATCATTTCTTAAAAATTCAGATAATATTAATTCACATATCAAAATTAAACAACATATTATAAGTTCTAATTATAATAATTGTAGTGTTATTTTATTAGAAAATGGTAAAGTATTAATAAATACTTATTCTACAAATACACCTAAAAGCGAAAATATTAAATATAATAATGGGTTTGATTATGTTGATGATACTAAGTTTAAAAATATTAAAGTAAGTAAAATAGCCTGTGATAAAAAATATATATTACTTTTATTAGAAAATGGTAAAGTTTTAGATAATAATAATTCAATATTTAATTATGTTGATGATACAAATTTTAAAAATCATAAAGTTTCGGATATATATTGCCATAATAATATTAATGCTATAATATTAGATAATGGAAAACTTTTGACTTGTGGCGATAATAATAATTATAAATTAGGTAGAGGAAAAGATTTAGACATTACAAAATCACTAATTTTTGATTATGTTGATGATAGATATTTTAAAAATAATAAAGTGATTCAAATATCAGTTGGTAATACACATAGTGCTATTTTATTAGATAATGGTAAAGGAGGGGGAAACCCCCTCTCAACCGAAGACGCAGTCTTTGGTAAAGTTTTAACTTGTGGATATAATAAATGTGGTCAATTGGGGAGAAATGGAAAATTGGATTGTAAATATGATATTTTTGATTTTGTTGATGACACAAATTTTAAACACAACAAAGTGATTCAAATATCTTGTGGAGGTGGGGTTTCTGAAAATAGTTCTCATACAGCAATATTATTAGATAATGGTAAAGTTCTAGTTTGTGGGTCTAACTATTATGGACAATTAAGTCATAAAGAAAAATTTAAAACTAGATGTTCTCAAAGTTCTTTTATATTAATAGACAGTGATGAATTTAAAAATGAAAAAATTAAAGAAGTTAAATGTAATAATGATAAAACAATTATAACATTAGACAATAATAATTCATATTATTGTGGTGATGATACTTATAAATTTGGATTATTAGTATCAGATACATCATTAAATAATATTACATTTCATAATTTAGAGCAATTAAATTTATATTTTAATAAAATACCTAAAACTCCAAGAACTCCAAGAACACCTAGAACTCCAAGAACTCCTAAAGAAAATACAAATTTAAACAAATCACAAGTATTATTAACAATACCAAATATTTCAAATGAACATTTTATAAAAAAACCACCTCCACCATCACAAGAACAACAACCACCTCCACCATCACAAGAACATTTAACATTATATAAAAACATTATACAACCCCTAACACCGAAACATTTAGTTGATGAAGGTTTTACCCACTTAACACCACAAAAAAATGGATTATTTTTTGAAGAAAAATTACATAAGAAATTAAATGAATTTTATAAGTGGGA
>Ga0315283_10003787_pt1 | contig 12996 bp, 13 predicted proteins | sample YL17G09_0_MG_FD_204541 | JGI IMG/M metagenome (GOLD analysis project Ga0315283, IMG submission 204541) | Sediment microbial communities from Yellowstone Lake, YNP, Wyoming, USA - YL17G09_0 | ecosystem: Environmental > Aquatic > Freshwater > Lake > Sediment | place: USA: Wyoming | collected...
AGCGGGCGGCAGAGGTGGCCCCCACGAGCAACACCGGCACCGAGGCCGGCAGCAAGGCGAAGAATGCGGCAGCGGCAAAGGCGGCTGCGGCGAACGCCAGCTTCGGCATGAACATGCCGCTGATGAGCAGCGCGTTCGATACCGCGATGTGGTTGAACGCCGCCTGAGATTGACACAGGCCTTCGATGACAGGGCGGCCTCGGCCGCCCTTTCTTCATCCGGGACTCATCCCAGATCAGCCTTCAGATAATGCGCGCCAGGAATCGGGTTGAAGTAGTACGGCGGGATTTCCTCGAAACCCAGACTCGCATACAGCTCGCGTGCAGCTTCCATGTCGTCGAGCGTGTCGAGCAGCATGGCTGAGTAACCGGCCTGCGCACCCCGGTCGAGCAGCGCCTGGGCCAGCAGCCGACCGAGACCAAAGTGGCGAAACGCGGGCCGCACATACAGCCGCTTCATCTCGCAGGCATTGGCGTAGTCGGACCCGGGCAGCGGGCGCAGAGCGCCACAGCCTGCCACTTCGCCGGCAACCAACGCCAACAACAGCGAGCCCTGCGGCGAGGTGTACTCGCCGGGCAAGGAGGCCAACTCGGCCTCGAAATTCTGGAAACACAGGTCGATGCCCAGGCTGTGGGCGTATTCGGTAAAGATCCCTCGCGTCGCGTCGAGCAATGCAGGCGTGGCCGGCGTCAACAGCTCGATGGTGGGCGGCTTCCTTTTCATACGCTACCCAGACTGCCCACCCACCAGGCCAGCGCCACGGCGGCGACCCACACCGCCAGCGCCACGACCCGCCGGCCGGCGCCGTCAAACGAGGCCGTGGTGTCGGCGGGCAGCGGCATGTTGCCGTGGATCATCGGCGCGATCAGGTTCTTCTGCTTGCGCCGCAGGTAGTACAGCACTGCGGCCACATGCGCGATCACCAGCACGATCAGCAAGGACTTGCCGACTTCTTCGTGCCAGGCGCTGGCAGCGTTGGCTACCGTGGTCGAGACAAAGCGGTTCAGCGGCCCGGTGGTGGCGACCTCGTCGTCGGCCACCAGCCCGGTGACCACCTGCACCGCCAGCAGCCCGAGCAAGGCCCACACCGACTGCGCCCCGACAGGGCTGTGGCCGATGGCATAGCGCCCGCCAGGGCCGTCGTCACCGCGCAGGTACGCCATCACGCTGCGCGGGCCGTAGAGGAACGAGGCAAAGCGCGACCAGTGGCCGCCGACGAAACCCCAGACCAGGCGAAACGCCAGCAGCGCCAGCACGACGAGCCCCAGCCGGGTGTGCCAGACCATTGCATTGCCGCCTACCTGGCTGGTGACCACAGCGCCGACCACGGCGGCCGCGAGGGCCCAGTGAAACAGCCGCGTCGGCAGGTCCCAGACGCGGACATTGCGCAAAGGAGGCTCTGGATTCATGCAGTGGGGGCGGGCGAGCGGGCGGATCGCAACGATAACGCGCCGCCGCCCACGCTGCCAACCGCCTTGCGCGGCCTTACCCGTGCTTACCCGAAGCGTGCAAGGACTGCCCCGGGGCGTGCGTAAACTTTTGACACCCACATCGGCGATCGCCGATACGGGCCCCGCGTCCGCACCCCACCTTGGAGGAAAACTGCATGCTGTCGATGAAGTACCGCCCCGCCCTGGCCAGCACCACGCTGGCCCTCGCCGCCTTGCTGACCACGCTGCCCGCCGCCGCCCAGTATCGCAACGCCGACGCCGCGATCAAGTACCGCCAGAGCGCGATGTACCTGCAAAGCAATCACATGGCGCGCCTGTTCGCCATGATCAACGGTCAGGTGCCGTTCGACGCCAAGGTGGCGGCGGAGAACATCGAGATCGTCGCGCTGCTCAACAGCCGCGTGCAGTTCGCCGCCTTCATCGAGGGCAGCGACAAGGGCAACACCCGCGCCAAGCCCGAAATCTGGACCGAGAAGGACAAGTTCGCCGCACGTGTGGCCAAGAGCCAGGAAGACGTGCTCAAACTCTCCGCCGCGGGCAAGACTGGCAACCTCGACCAGATCAAGGCCGCTGCCGGGGCCGTCGGTGAGAGTTGCAAGGCCTGCCACGACGCCTACCAGAAGCCGGCGCAGCAGTAACCGCTTGACTTGCGCCCAACTGGCCCGCTGCGGCGGGCTCTTTCATGGGCGCGCATTACGCGGCAAAGCCGAGCACGACCCTGCGGGTCATGGCTGACTTCTTCTCGATCTTCGTGACCACGATGGCACCGATCTCGGCGGTGTTGGCCACATGCGTGCCGCCGCAGGGCTGCAGATCGACACCGTCGATCTCGAGTACGCGCACCCGGCCCAGGCCGCGTGGCGGCTGCACGCTCATGCTGCGCACCAGGCCCGGGTTGGCGTCGAGTTCGGCTTCGCTGATCCAGCGGTGGTGCACCGGATGGGCCTCGGCGACCAGGCGGGCAATGCCGGCCGTCAGCGTCTCCTTGTCGAGCGGCTCGACCATGTGGAAATCGAGCCGCGCGTAGCCCGCCGTGATCGAGCAGCCATCGACCGGGTGCGGCACCAGCGCGCACAGCAGGTGCGTCGTGGTGTGAAAGCGCATGTGGCGGTGGCGGCGGGCCCAGTCGATCTGCGCCGTCACGGCCAATCCAGGCACCAACAGTGACAGGTCGCTGTCGGGCGCCAGCAGGTGCAGGACCGCGCCGGGGTGCTCCTTGCTTTCCTTGGATTTGCGCGCCTCGACGATCGCCACGCGCCGGCCGTCGGCCAGCAGCAGTGCACCGGCGTCACCGGCTTGGCCGCCGCCGAGCGGATAGAACACCGTGCGGTCGAGGATCACGCCGCCCTCGCTCAGCGCCAGCACGTTTGCGCTGCACTCGTGCAGCGTGGCGTCATCGCGGAACAGTTCCTCGGTCATCGTCACCCTTTGCCTTCGTCGCCGGCCAGCACGCGCGCGAACACCGTGCGATCGACATTGCCGCCGCACAGCGTGACGCCAATGGTCTTGCCGCGCCAATGGTCGCGCTGTTGCATGGCGGCGGCGAGCGACGCCGCACCGGCGCCTTCGGCCGCATTGTGGGTGTCGGAGAACATCGCCCGCATCGCGGCCGCAACCTCGTCGTCGGTGACGGTAATGATGTCGTCGACCTCGCGCCGCATCAACGCCAATGGCTCCGCGTCGGGTACGCGGCAGGCCATGCCGTCGGCCAGCAGCGTGGTCACGGGTGCTTCGACACAGCGGCCGGCGCGGAAGGATTCGAGGTAGGCCGTGGCGTGCGCCGAGACCACGCCGACGATGCGCGTGGCCGCACCGGTGTGGGCGCGCGCCGCGATGCAGGCGCAGATGCCCGAGCCCTGGCCGACGGGCACGAACACCACGGCCGGCTGGACCGCGCGAAAGAACTCGATCCAGTAGCTGGCCACGCCGCGCACAAGGTCGCGGTGGAACGACGGCACGAAGTGCAGCCCGCGGGCCTGCGCCAGCGCCGCGGCGTGTTCGCGTGCCTGCTGGAAATCGCCACCATGTTCGATCAGCTCGGCGCCGAGTGCGCGCATCGCGGCGTTCTTCTCGACCGAGTTGCCATGCGGCACGACGATGGTGGCCGCCAGGCCGTGCCGCTTCGCTGAGAACGCGATCGACTGGCCATGGTTGCCGCGCGTGGCGCTGATCACGCCGCGGCAGGCCGGCTCGCTCTGCACCAGGCCTTGCAGATAGACCAGGCCGCCGCGCACCTTGAAGGCGCCGAGCGGCGTGTGGTTCTCGTGCTTGACCCAGACCTCGGCGCCGAGCCGCTCGCGCAGCAGGGGCCAGGCGTATTGCGGCGTCGGCGGCATCGCCGCGTAGACCGTGCGTTGCGCGGCTTCGAGTTCGTCGGCACTGTAGGTTTGCATGGCGGATCAATTCGAAGCGAGTGTGACGCGGCCGCGCGGGGTGTCGAGTGTGGCGCTGAGCGCCGGGCCGGCGTCGTCGGCGTGCGCCACGCCTGACGCATCCAGCGCCTGGATCGCGGCCGGCGTCAGGCCCCGCAGGGTCAGCGCCTGCAACGTGACGCCCGGCGCGCGCATCGACGCGGTCGGGTGCGGCGTGCGGCCCCACTCGATCAAGGTCGGCAAGGCACCGCCGGCCAGCAAGCGGCCGTCGTCGCGCACGCTGAGGCGCCACGCGAGCCGGCCCTGCGGCGTGTCGCGCGACGCGGCAATCGCCGGGCCGATGTCCAGGCCCGCCGCGCGCAAGGCCCGGCCCTGGGCCTCGATGGCGCTGCTGCGCGCCACCCAGTGCAGCAGGCGGGGCCCGCCGCGCAGATCCACGGTGTCGAGGCCGAACCAGCGCGCGCGGCCGGGCGGCGGCGCAGCGGGGTCGATGGCGAGAATCTCGAAGAAGGCCTGCGGGAAGGCCTCGCTGCTGATGTCGAATAGGCGGTTGTGCGTGCCCATCAACGGATGTTGGCCGCCCGGGCCGGGCGTGACGCCGAGCACCGCCTCGCACCACTGCACGCCCTCGGCCAGCGTGGCCGCGGCCACCACCAGGTGATCGAGCGCGGCGCTCACAGCGCGACGCTGCCCTGCACGACGACCACGCTGTCGCCGCCGATCCAGATGTCATTGCCCTGCTGCGCGACATGCACGCGGCCGGCGCGGCCGAGGGCTGCGCCCTGCGCAGCCACATACCGCGGCGGTGCCAGGCCATCACCGATCAGCCACTGCGCCAGCGCGGCGTTCAGGCTGCCGGTGACCGGGTCTTCCGCCAGGCCGCCACCGGGTGCAGGGAAGAAGGCCCGCACCTCGAACGCCGGTTGCGCGCCCGCGCCGTGGGCCCCAACGACACCGACCTTGCCCGGCCCTGCCGCCGGGCCGACGACGCCGACTTCCAGACCCGACTCGCTGCCGAGCAGCGGCCGCAGCGCCAGCACCGCGTCGGCCGAGGCCAGCATCACGGCCTTCCAGCCCGGGCCGTTGTCGCAATGCTGGTGGGCGACGATCGCGGCGCGCGGCACCTGCAGAAAGCGCGCGATGCGCTCGACCATGGCGTCGTCGAGCAGCCCGCTGCGGCGCCGCGGCGGCGCGGCAAAGGCCAGGCGCGTGCCGTCGCGGCGGATGCGCACGAGGCCGACGCCGCACTGCTGCACCACCTCGCCGGCGGTGCGCGACGATCCGCCCGCCGCCAGCCAGGCGTGGCAGGAGCCCAGCGTCGGGTGGCCGGCGAACGGCAGCTCGACGGTCGGCGTGAAGATGCGCACGCGGTAGTCGGCGCCGGGGTCGGTCGGTGCGAGCAGGAAGGTGGTTTCCGACAGGTTGGTCCAGCGCGCGAAGGCCGCCATCTGGTCGTCGCTCAGGCCGTCGGCGCCGTGCACGACGGCCAGCGGGTTGCCGAGCAGCGCGCGGTCGGTGAAGACATCGAGCTGCGTGAAGCGGCGCTCGAGCGGGCTCACAGCGCCGCCTCGGCCTGGCGCAACACGCGCGCCAGCGCCACGATGCCGGCCTCGATCTGGTCGGCGGCCACGGTGACGAAACTCAGCCTGAGCGTGTTGCGCAAGGGTGCGCTGGCGAAGAAGGGCTCGCCGGGCACGAAGGCCATGCCGGCTTCGACGGCCTGGGGCAGCAGCGCCATCGCGTCCAGCCCGGCCGGCAACTCGAGCCAGAAGAACATGCCGCCGACCGGCCGCTGCCATTGCGCCAGGCCGGCGAGGTGCTTGTGCAGTGCCGCTTCCATCGCATCGCGCTGCAGCTTGTAGCGTGCACGGATCGTCGGCACATGGGTTTCGAGCAGGCCGTTGCGGATCACCTCGTAGACCACGCGCTGGTTGAAGATCGCCGTGTGCAGGTCGGCCGCCTGCTTGGCCTGCAGCAGCTTCGGGCACAGCCCCGGCGGCGCGACCACATAGCCCAGGCGCAGGCCCGGCGCCAGCACCTTGGAGAAGGAGCCGAGGTAGAGCACGCCCTCGGGCCAGCGTGCGGCCAGCGGTGAGGGCGGCGGCGCGTCGTACCAGAGGTCGCCGTACGGGTTGTCTTCGACCAGCGGCAGGCCGGCCGCGCGCGCGGCGGCTACCAGCGCCGCACGGCGTGCCTCGGTGTAGACATGGCCGGTCGGGTTCTGGAAATTGGGCAGCAGGTAAGCGAAGCGCGCACGGTCATTGCCAACAACGGCCGCCGCGGCCAGGGCCTCGGGCAAGGGGCCCTCGTGGTCGGAATCGAGCGAGTCGACCTGAGGTTCGTACGGGGCAAAGGCCTGCAGCGCGCCGAGGTAGGTCGGGGTCTCGACCAGCACGCGCGAGCCGGCGTCGACCAGCACCTTGGCCGCCAGGTCCAGGCCTTGCTGCGAGCCATTGGTGATGAGCACCTGCGACGCGTCGACGCGCATGCCGTGCTGCTGCGCCAGATGCGCCGCGACCCATTCGCGCAGCGGCGCGAAGCCTTCGCTGGCGGCGTATTGCAGCGCCTCGCGCGGCGCCTCGCGCAGCACCTTCTCGGTGGCGTCGCGCACGGCCTGGATCGGAAAGGTGTCGGCCGACGGCAGGCCACCGGCGAGCGAGACGATGCCCGGCTGTTCCGTGACCTTCAGGATCTCGCGAATGATCGACGGGTTCATGCGCTGAGCCCTGCGGGCGAGCGTGAACGGGTGCTGGGTCAAGGTCATGGTGAGGCGCTTCCTGGGGCGCCGAGCGACGCGTCGTTGATTCTGGATCTTTGCACCGGCATGCGCTTGCCGACGAACACCACGGCCAGCACGGCCAGCGCGAATGCCACGGTCACCGCGTCGAGACGCTCGCCGAGCACCGGCACGGCGAACAGCAGCGCCAGGAACGGCTGCAGCAGCTGGACCTGGCTGACGCGCAGCACGCCGCCGAGCACCAGGCCGCGGTACCAGGCGAAGAAGCCGAGCCACATCGAGAACAGCGTGACATACGCCAAGCCAACCCACGCGCTGAAACGCACGGCGCCGGCATGGGCCGGCCACGTGGCGAGCATGGCCGGCAGCGTCAGCGGCAGCGACAACACCAGCACCCAGCAGATCACCTGCTCGGCCGGCAGTTTCGACGACACCTGCGCACCGGCGACATAGCCGATCGACGCGCTGGCCACCGCCAGCAACAGCAGCCCGTCGGCCACGCTCAACGCACCGTTGCCCTGACGCGCGGCGAAAGCCAGCACCAGCGCGCAGCCGATCGCCGCACACAGCCAGAAGCCACGCGACGCGCGCTGGCGCAGCCACAGCGCCGCCGCCACCGCGGTGCCCAGCGGCAGCACCCCGGTGACCACGGCGGCGTGCATCGCATCGACATGGCGCAGCGCCAAGGCCAGGAACAGCGGGAAGCCCAGCACGGTGCCGAGCGCGCAGATCGCCAGGCAGCGCCAATGCTCGCGCGCCGGTCGTACCGCACCGACGCTGCGCAGGTAGACCAGGCTGAGCAGCCCGGCCAACCCGGCGCGGCCGGCGGTCACGAAGGCCGGCGGCAGCTGCGGATCGCTCGCGTCGCCGACGGCCAGCCTCGTCATCGGCAGCGTCATCGCGAAGATCACGACACCGAGCACCCCGAGGGCGAAGCCGCGCGACAGGTCGTGGGCGGAAGTGGCGTGCGGCATGGCCCGAAGTCTAGGTGCCCCGCCACCCGCACCGCGAAGTGCCCCTCAGCCGGCCCGCGGCGATGGGCAACAGTTGCTCATGTGGCGGGAGCGCGCCGTTGGCGGGCATTTCGACCGGCGCCCGACGCTTTGCGAACCACCGCGAATAGGGGGGGCTGCGCCCAGGGCCCGGGCCGCGTACCATTGCCGGATAACAAATGGTAACGAGATCGCCTCGCCGGAGTTGTCGCTAGTGACGTTCGAATCCACCCTGCCGCTGGGCGAGCCCGAGTTGATGCGCGTGAGCGCATTCCAGCGCTACCTCGACGAATTGAAGCGTGAAGGGGCCGACGAGTCGCTGACGCGACTGTCGTCGCTGAACCCGTCGCTGCTGCAGGATCTGTTGCGCTTCGAGCAGGACGGCCGCCACACCGAGATGCTCGAAGTGCTGGCCGCCTGCGTGCGCCATGCTCGCTCGCTGGCCGTGTACCTGCAATGTGGGCTGCGGGTGGTGCCGCTCACCGTGTTCCCGACCGAGCGCCTCGCCCACTGCCCGCTGCCGATGCACGAGTTCCTGGCCCAGCGCCTGTCGGACCTGCAGGTGCTGCGTGTCGAGCCTGCCGTGCTGCGCCCGCCCGGCGACCCAGAGGCCGCGCTGATCGGCGAGCCCCACCTGTACCAGCCGCTCGGCCCGGTCACCTGGGAGCTGGCGATGCGCGGCTCGCGCGAGCAATTGCTGCCCGAGATCGCCGGCCCTGCGGCCTACCGCGTCGCACTGGGCATGAACCTGCGCGACGTGGTGCTGACCGGCGTGGTGCAGGCCGCGGTGCACCGCCTGCACCGCGAAAGCGCCAACCTGCGAGAGATGTCAGAGTGGCCAGGCCTGAACCGCGGCCGCGCGATGCGCCTGCTCAATGCGCTGTACCTGCAGGGCGGCCTGATCGTCAGCCGCACCCACCCGGTGGCGACCAACGACAGTTGGTTCGGCAGCTCGAGGAATTAGGCCCACCCCCGAAGCGGCTGCGCCGCTCCCCCTCGAGGGGGCAACGCCAGCGGCCGGGCGGAGTTCGATCCGCGGCGTTCGCTGGGCTCAACACGGCGCAGCTAACGCTCGCCCAACGTCTCCCAGCGCTCCAGAGCCGCCAACAACTCCTCGTCGATCTGCGCATAGCGCGCATGCAGGTCGGTCGCGCGCTGCGGGTCCTTGGCGTACAGCGACGGGTCGGCGATGGCCTCGGTGATCACCTTCTGCTCTGACTCCAGCGCCGCGATGCGTCCTGGCATTGCGTCGAGTTCGCGCTGCTCCTTGTAGCTGAGCTTGCTGCGCACCGGTGCAGCTGTCGTTTGCGGCGGCGGCGCCGCGGCCACTGGCGCGGCCACAGCGACGCGGCTGCGCGCCCGCTGCGTCTGCCAGTCGGTGATGCCGCCCTCGTACTCGCGCCACAGCCCGGGCTTGCCGCCGAACGCCGGGTCGCCCTCCCAGGCCACCGTGCTCGTCACCACCGCATCCACAAAGCGGCGGTCGTGGCTGACGATGAAGGCGGTGCCGCTGTAGCCGAGCAGCAACTCCTCGAGCAACTCGAGCGTGTCGATGTCGAGGTCGTTGGTCGGCTCGTCGAGCACGATCACGTTGGCCGGCAGCGCGAACAGCCGCGCCAGCAAGAGGCGGTTGCGCTCGCCGCCCGACAGCGTGCGCACCGGCGAGTTGGCGCGTTCGGGCGAGAACAGGAAGTCGTTGAGGTAGCTCATCACGTGCTTCCTCTGGCCACCGAAATCGACCCACTCGCTGCCCGGGCTGATGGTGTCGGCCAGCGTCGCGTCGAGATCGAGCGCGTCGCGCATCTGGTCGAAGTAGGCGACCTGCATCTTGCTGCCGCGGCGCACCGTGCCGCGGCTGGGCTCGAGCTGGCCGAGGATGAGCTTGAGCAGCGTCGTCTTGCCCACGCCATTCGGGCCGATCAGACCGACCTTGTCGCCGCGCAGAAAGGTGGCGGTGAAATGCTCGATCAGCCACGGCCCGCTGTCGCCGAAGCGGAACGACACATCGTCGAGTACGGCGATCAGCTTGCCGCTGGGCACGCCCGAATCGATCTCCAGGCGCACCTGGCCGAGCGATTCGCGCCGCGCCGCGCGTTGCGCGCGCAAGCGCTCCAGGCGCACGATGCGGCCGACGGCGCGCGTGCGCCGCGCCTCCACGCCCTTCCTGACCCAGACCTCTTCCTGCGCCAGCAGCTTGTCGGCGCGCGCGCTGGCCAGGGCTTCGGACTCCAGCTCGCGCGCCTTGGTCACTTCATAGGCCGCGTAGTTGCCGGGGTAGGAGCGCAGCGCGCCGCGGTCGAGTTCGATGATGCGCGTGGCCACCGCGTCGATGAAGGCGCGGTCGTGCGAGACGAACAGCAGCGCACCGCTCCAGTTCACCAGCAGGCCCTGCAGCCACTCGATGGCATCGAGGTCGAGGTGGTTCGTCGGCTCGTCGAGCAACAGCACATCGGGGTGCGCGACGAGCGCCTGGGCCAGCGCGACTCGCTTCTTGGTGCCGCCCGACAGGGTGGCCACGCGCGCCGCGCCGTCCAGGTGCAGGCGCTGCAGGGTCTGCTCGACCCGCTGCTCCCACATCCAGCCGTCGAGGTGCTCGATGCGCGTCTGCAAGGCGTCGAGATCATCGCCCGGCAGGTGCTGTTCGTAGCGCTCGCGCAGCTCACGCGCTTCGGCCGCACCTTCGCTGGCGGCCTCGAAGGCCGTCGCGTCGGCCTCGAACAGCGGCTCCTGCGGCACGTAGAAGCGGCGCAGCCCCTGCTGCACCTGCAGCACGCCATCGTCGAGCCGCTCGAGCCCGGCCAGGATCTTCAGCAGCGACGACTTGCCGGTGCCGTTGCGCCCGATCAGCGCAACGCGCTCGCCGGACTCGAGCGAGAACCCGGCGCCATCGAGCAGCGCGACATGGCCGAAAGCGAGGTGGGCATTGGAAACAGTGATCAGGGCCATCGCGGGATTGTCTGTGACGGCACGCGAGGGCTGGCCACTCGTGGCCCCTCGTCCACCATGCCACCCATGCCCAATCAAGTCCCGGGGATACTGTTGAAGAAGCACCGGCCCGCATCGACCCGCTGCCCCTGGGCTTGGCGCTGGACCCCGAGCAGATGGCCCTGATGGCGCAGATGCAGCCAGCGCCTGAACTTCAGGCCTTCGGTTTGTAGGCGACGGCGTCGATCTCGACTTTGGCATCGACCATCAACCGCGCTTCGGTGGTCGAACGCGCTGGGCGGCCGTTCGGAAAGTAGCTCATGTAGATGCGGTTGAAGGCTCCGAAGTCGCGTGCGTCCTGCAACCAGCAGGTGCACTTGCAGACATCGTCGAAGCTGGCGCCCGCGAGTGCAAGCACGTTCTTCAGGTTGTCCATCACTTGCCGTGTCTGGATCTCGATGCCGCCGGCCACGATCTCACCTTGGGCATTCGCCGGCACCTGGCCCGACACATAGATGAAGTCACCGGCTCGCACGGCGGGCGAGAAGGGCCGCGCCTGGCGGTCGGAGGCAACGGGCGGTGTGCCCAGGTACTCGAGAGGCATGCTTGCTCCTGTCGGAAGTTGAGGTTCGAGCACGAGGCGACGGCGCCACAGCTGAAATTGTATTTCAACTAATCCGCCTGAGATTGGTAAAAACCCCAGTTGAATGACCAATTCCATGGTTCACAGTTGCGCTGTCTGAAAATTACTTTCACGCAAACCTCGGAGAGCCCCATGCCCTGTGTCGACAAGTCGTCCCGCCGTTCTTTCCTGCTGGGCCCGCTGGCGCTCGGTGCGGCTGCCTGCCTGCTTGCCGGTGCCGCGCTGGCCCAAGCGCCGCGCAACTACGCCACGCTGGCGATGGTGGCCGAGCCGCAGACCCTGGATCCGATGGCCTCCACGGCCGACCTCGTCGGCACCATCATGCAGCACGTGTACGAGCCGCTGTACACCTTCGATGCGAAGTGGAACGTGGTGCCGATGCTGGCCGAGTCGCTGCCCAAGGTCTCGACCGACGGCAAGACCTACAGCATCACGCTGCGCAAGGGTGTGATGCTGCACAGCGGGCGCGAGCTGAATGCCGATGACGTGGTGGCCAGCCTGCAGCGCTGGATGGACAACTCGCCGCGCGGCAAGGCGGTGGCCAAGGAGCTCGACAGCATCAAGGCCAAGGGCGCACTCGGCGTCGAGATCACGCTGAAGAATTCTTATGCGCCGCTGGTCGCACAACTGGCGCTACCCAGTGGCATGGCCGCGATCATGGCCAAGGAGTCGATCGCCCAGCCCCTGAAGGACTTCGTCGGCACCGGTCCCTACCGTTTCAAGGAACGCAAGCCTGACCAGTACGTGCTGCTGACGCGCTTTGACAAGTACAGCTCGCGCAAGGAGCCGGCCAGCGGCTACGGCGGCAAGCGCGAAGCGCTGATCGAGGAACTGCGTTTCGTGCCGGTGCCGAGCGCCAATACGCGGGTCGAAGGCGCACTCGCTGCCCAGTACGATTTCGCCGACCTGCTGCCGGTCGAGGCCCTTTCCCGGCTCGAGAAATCGGGCGGCAAGAGCGTGCCGATCCTGACGCCTTCGTTCGGCTTCCCTTACCTCGTGCTCAACACCAAGGAAGGCGTCGCCGCCAACCTGCCGTTGCGCCAGGCGATCCAGACCGCGATCGGCACCGGCGAGATGCTCGCGGCGGGCTTCGGCGATACGCGCTTCTTCATTGCCGAGAGCAACCATTTCCCGAAGGGCTCGCCGTACTACTCTGCCGCCGGCGCCGACCAGTACAACGAGCGCAACGCGGCCAAGGCCAAGGCAGCCGCCGAGAAGGCCGGCTACAAGGGCGAGCCGATCCGCATACTCACCAGCCGCCAGTACGACTTCCACTACAACATGGCGCTGCTGATGGCTGAGCAGTTGAAGCGCGCCGGCTTCAAGCCCGAGTTGAATGTCGTCGATTGGGCCACGCTGGTGCAGCGCCGCAACGATGCCAAGCTGTGGGATATCTACATCACCCATTCTGGTCAGTTCCCTGAGCCGATGCTCTCGCCGCCGCAGCTCGGTGACGGTGCCCCGGGCTGGTGGACGACGCCGGCCAAGCAGGCCGCCCTGGCCGCCTTCAACCGCGAAGCCGACCCGGCCAAGCGTGGCGCGCTATGGGGCAAGGTGCAGCAGGTGGTGTACGACGAAGTGCCCTACATCAACGTCGGCAAGTTCAACGGCTTGTCGGCCAAGAGCGCGGCGCTCGAGGGCTACGTGCCGGCGACCTGGCCCTTCTTCTGGAACGCCAGGATCAAGTGATCTGACGGCCTTGATCGGCGCGCCGCCCGCGCGACGGCGCCCGATCTCTCACATCCTTGCCCCCCTGGAGGTGCCTCGTGTACCGCTATCTCGCTTCGCGCCTGGCCGGCATGCTGGCTGTTCTGGCCATCGTCGCCGTGATCGTGTTCGTGCTGACACGCGCCGCGTCGGGCGATCCGATCTCGGT
>Ga0315283_10003788_pt1 | contig 12994 bp, 4 predicted proteins | sample YL17G09_0_MG_FD_204541 | JGI IMG/M metagenome (GOLD analysis project Ga0315283, IMG submission 204541) | Sediment microbial communities from Yellowstone Lake, YNP, Wyoming, USA - YL17G09_0 | ecosystem: Environmental > Aquatic > Freshwater > Lake > Sediment | place: USA: Wyoming | collected...
AGCTTGGCGTTCTTCAGTTCGACGAGCGTGCGCACGTTCGTCGTCGAGGCGAGGATCATGAACAGCGGCATCAGGAAGCCGTTTCTGCTCAGGTTTCCCAGCGCCACGTCCGCAAGGCCGCGCACTTTTTCCTCGTCGATCGCGAAGAAGCCCAGCAACTGGTTGCGGCTGCCGTTCGCGAGCGTGATGTCGAAGGTCACGTTCTCGATCAGTTCGTGCTCCTGCAGTGCCTGGACGAATTTCCTGTTCAGCTCGGTGCCCTGGTAAAGGGTCTCGAGGAGCGTTGCCATCTCCTCCAGGAACGGGGTACGGCCACCGAGCGGCTGGAACAGCGGTTCTCCGCGCTCCGTGCTGACCCGCGGGTTCGCCATGTCCAGCGACAACATCCTGCGCTGCTCGCCTTCGCCCTGTGTGGTTTCGGCCCCGAACCCGATCAGGAACGGCTGCCGGCGGATCATCGCCGGCACGTAGTGCGCGTGCCAGCCGGAATCATCGAGGAACAGGTTCTCGCCGGTCTCGAAGCCGAACAGCGCGACCGGATACAACTCGCCGCGCTGGTCGCGGTGAAACAGGATCGGGTAGAACGCCTGCACGGCGCGAAACTCGAACGGGTAAATCATGGTGAACATCACGGCGTCGCCATACTTGGCAGACCGCTCGGTGATGACCCGGGTGTCCTTGTGGTCGACGTTGTTCAGCAGTTCGAAGGTACTCAAGGCCGCTCCAGCAGGTTCAGGCGACGCCGCGCATCGGCATCAGGGAGTTGAGGAGTTCACGATTGGTCGGCAGCAGGTTGCGCATCTGGCGGGCCTTCTCGGCGCTGGCCTGCAACACGCGCCCGACCCGCTCGCGATCTCGCAGCAGCGCAGCGCCGCGGGTCGCCCGCAGCGCGGGCCGGAAGCCCATGCCGTACAGTACGTACTGGTAGCTTGCCGACGGAAACAGTTCGTCCACCCGCGGCGCATCGTCGTGCCAGGGGGCCTGTTGCTGCCACAGCAACAGCTTGTCCCGCAGCGAGTCGGGGCAGGACGCGGGGTCGCGGCATGCGCGCCAGTAGTCGCTGTCGTCGCGCTGGCTTAGGACGTAATGCAGCTTCAGGAATTCGATGACGCGCTCCCAGTGATAGGCCATCTTCTCGTTGAAGCGCCTGGCAACGACCGCCATCGTCTCGCGATTCACCGGCAGCTGGCGACTGATGATGGTCGCTGACTGCTCGATCAGCGCCAGCGCCGAGGCCTCCAGTGGCTCGATGAAGCCGCCGGACAGGCCGACGGCAACGCAATTGCCGATCCAGAACTGACGCCGGAAGCCCGGCTCGAATCGAATCTGGCGGAAACCGAGCCGGTCGAGGTCCGTCTGTGGCGAGACCCTCCCGATGTAGTCGCGCAACGTCGCCAGCGCCTCGGACTCGCTCGTGTGGGCGCTGGAATACACGTGGCCAACCCCGCGCCGGGTCTGCAAACCGATATCCCAGATCCAGCCGGAGGACACGGCCGTCGCGCAGGTCACCGAGGCAATCGGCTGGCCAGCATCCGCATACGGGACTTGCACTGCAATCGCCGTGTCGTTGAACAGGATCTCCTTCACCGACACGAATGCGGCCTCAGGGTAACGGCCGATGAGGAGAGCCCGCTGGCCCGTGCAATCCACGAACAGGTCGCCCGCCAGCCGCTGTCCCGTTGTCAGCACGATGGCAGCAATGCTGCCGTCGGCCGCGGACTCGACTCGCTCAACGTTGCCGGAGACGTACTGGACACCCAGTCGGGTGACCGCATGGTGATGTAACAGCCGCGCAAACTTGCCGGCGTCGAAGTGATAGCCGTAGTTGACGTTGAACGCGTATTCGGGAGTCGAGGACTGCTTGGGCGCCAACCCGGCCGCGATGATCGTCGCCTGCGGTGTCACGAAATCGGCAAAGGGGCCCGCGCCTTCCGCGGCCAGCCAATGCTCGGCCAGGTTCAGCGACGCGTACTCTGCCGGCAGGCTGAAGGGGTGCACGTACTGGCAATCGTCGCCCTGCCTGGACCAGCCGGTGAACCGCGTACCCTGCTTGAAACCCGCCTCGCACTGAAGTATCAGGTCGGCCTCGGCCAGGCCGATCTTCTGCAGCGTCAGTCGCATCGAAGGCCACGTTCCCTCACCGACGCCGATGATCGGGATGTCCGGCGATTCGACGAGGACGACCTCGGGCGCATGGGCGGACTCACGGTTCTCGGCTGCGATCAGGCTGGCAGTGATCCACCCGGCCGTACCGCCCCCGACGACGATGATCCTGCGAACCGCGTCCTGCACCGCCTGAGTCCCCCCTGACGCCCGAGGCACGGCAAGCATCCGCCCTCGCCTTCAAACAACCAGAAAAAAAACTGCCCCGTGAGGGGCAGCTTCGTGCCTATGCCAACCCGGTAGAGTTCAGAACTTGTACCTGACGCCCACGTTGTACCGCGTTCCATACTGGGTCGCAAACAGCGGCTGATTCTTGGAGCGGCCGTAGACGTAGGTGGTCTCGTTCGTCAGGTTCAGGATGTCCACGAACGTGGTCAGCTTGTCGCCGAAGAACTTGTAGCTGGCGGTGAGGTCCAGCTGCCCATAGGCGGCCACGTAGGTCGGCGGGCCCGCGCCGACGTTGGTCTGGCCGGTCCCGGACAGGAAGTCATCGCGCCAGTTGTACGCCGCGCGGACACTGATCGCGTTCTTCTCGTAATAACCCACCAGGTTCGCACTGTCGCTCAGCCCGGTGATCACGAACTGCGTTGAAAGATTGCAGTTTGGCTGATCGCAACGCCGGTTGTCGTAACCGACGTCGCCATTGACGAAGGTGGCGTTGGCGATTACGCCAAAGCCCGACTCGCCGAAGTTGTGCTGGATCACGAACTCCAGGCCGTCCACCTCGGCCTCCTCGATGTTGACCGGAACAGAGAGGTTGAACGGCGACGCCGGATCCCGCCCGGCGACGCCGGTGATGGTGCCGGCGGCCGCGTTCACGCCAGCGGCGTTCGGGCGGTTCGCGAGGATCCAGCTGTAAAGCACACCGCCATCGGAGCTGCCCGTCGCCGCACGAGCCTCGTCACCCAGTGGCCCCAACGCCGGGTGCGGCAGGTTGCCCGCCGTGGAGTCCACCGACCCTGTGCCGATGAAGTTCTTCACCTTCTTCAGGAAGTACCCACCCGCGATGTAGCTGCCATTGCCGTAGTACCACTCGACCGACATGTCGAGGTTGTCGGACACGTACGGCAGCAGCTCGGGGCTGCCACTCCTGCCCGTGCCCCCAGTGATGCGCACCGGCGAGTCGAGCGTCAATCCGCCCTGGATGTCCCCGAAACCCGGCCGCGCGAGCGTGCGACTGAGCGAGGTGCGGGCTATGACCGTGTCGGTCAGGTCGATGCTGAAGTCGAAGTTCGGCAGCAAGTAGTCGTAGTCGCCCTTGCCACGAGTGTAGGTCTGTCCCTGGGACTGCAGCGACAGCTCGTTGCCCGCTACCCACACCAGGCCGGTGTAGTTCGGGGACAGTGCGTCGGAGACGACGTCGGTCTGCTCGTAACGCAGGCCGAGCCGCATGTTGACCGGCCTCCCGTCCGCCTCCGTCGCCAGGTTCAGCTGCGCGTAGGCCGACCGTGTCTCTTCGTTGGTCAGGCGGTCGTATTGCAGGGTATCCGACGGGCACAGCCCCGTGCCGCACGGCCCAAAATCGCCACTACCAGGCGGGAACAGGGTCGCATTTCCCGCAGCGATCAGGGCCTCGGTGCGTGCGATCAGCGCAGCCATGTCGTAGGTGTAGAAGTCGGACTGGCGGCGCGAATCATTGCCCCCGGGGACCTGGTCGAACGAATTCCCCAGGTTGGCTGGCGACATCAGGTCCGCAATGGCCCCGCGCTGCGTGACGCCACCCCAGGCATCGCGCTGAATGACGGAACCCGCGGCGCGGTTGTCCATGTCGGTGAACTGCAGGCCGAAGTCGACGCTCTTGACGAAGCTGGAGTCGAATTCGAAGTTGCCCGACAGCCGGCCCTGGTTGATGTCCATTTCCGAGAAGTTGTTGGTGAACACGCTGCCGGTGACGATCATGTCGTCCGGGGACAACGGGTCGGACAGCCCCAACTCGAGTACCGGCATTCTTTCACTGCCGAAGTAGCCGGTGGTGCGGTTGCGCGTGTAGGCCGAGATGGCCAGCAGCGCCGAACTGCCATAGGGGCTGTTGGGACGGTTTTCAGCCGATGAATCGTGGTAGTCGAGTTCCAGCGACAGGCGGTCTGTGACCTTCCACCCCAAATTGAAGCCGAGCGACTTGTTCTCGTTCTTGTAGGCATCGCTGCCGGCGCCCATCGCAAAGTCGGAGTTGACCGAGTTCTCGGTGTACGTCAACGGCGAAGCGTTCGGACCATCGGTCCACAGGGTCTCCTGCCCGGCGAAATTGAACCAGGCCGACAGGTTGTTGTACGTGCGGTCCAGCTCCAGCTCGGAGTAGGTGTAGTCGAGGGTGGCCGTTACGTTTTCCACTGGCCGGAACTGTAAGGTCAGTTGGCCATTGGTACGTGTGCGGTCGTAGTCTGCCAGCTCGTAACCAATGACCTGCGGGACAGAGTAAATGTCGCCCTCGCCCGGGCGGTTCTGCTGCTTGGGGTCGCTCGCCGGCGGAATGCCGCCCCACTCGGACGGATTCGCGGTGCACCAGCAGTTATCGGTCGGGCCCGAGAAGGTGCGCCAGCCGCCGACGCTCGCCGTGGCGCTGCCGCTCTCCCGCTCCTGACGGACCAACGTCAGGGACACACCGACGCGGTCGTCCATGAAGGTGTCCGAGATCAGGCCGGACAGCTCGGGCGTAAAGTTGGTGCTGCTCAGGTTGGAGCGCGATTCGTCGTACATGCCGCTGGCGGATGCCGTCGCCTTGAAGCCAGGCGAATCCAGCGGGCGCGTCGTCTTGATGTTGATCGTCGCGCCGATGCCGCCGGTCGGGATGTCAGCCCGGCCGCTCTTGAAGACCTCGACGCTGGAGATTCCTTCCGAAGCAAGGTCGCCGAAATCGAACGACCGGCCCAGGCCGCTGTTCGTCGGCATCTGGCGGCCGTTCAGCGTCACCAGGTTGAAGTCGGGACCGAAGCCGCGAACGGTGACCTTCGCTCCCTCGCCACGCGTGCGGTCGATGGACACGCCGGTGATGCGCTGCAGCGACTCGGCCAGGTTCGAGTCCGGAAAGTTGCCCATGTCCTCGGCGGTGATGGCGTCCACGACGCCGAAGGCGTTCCGCTTGATGTCCATCGAGACTTCGAGGCTGGCGCGGATGCCCGTGACGACGATCTCTTCGAGCTCCGTTGGTTGCTCGTCGGCAGCCCGTGCGAACCCAGGCGCAAACGTCGAAAGGCCAAGGGCCACCGCGATGCCGCGCGCCAGAGGCGTCTGATGAACGGTCGACTTGTACATTTGATCCCCCAATTTGAATTCCGCCGAGGCCGCCAGCCACCCCACCTCGAATCGGCTGAAAGTTGCTCTCGTCTTACTGCTTCATTCCCGCAGGGATTCGACTTTCCCACTGCGGGACGGCCCCGTCTGACAGCGCTGTCAGGTGCCCTTATAAGTTAAGAATGACAACGCTGTCAATAATATTGAATGTCATTTAGTATCGCGTCCGGCAATGCCGCTCAGACAGGCGAGGAATGCCTCAGGCGCCTGTCCTGGTTCAAGAGAATGGTCGAGGGGACGCCCGTGGACGGTCGGATCGACGCAAACCTCTGCGGAAAGCTCGTGCTGGATGCGCCGCATTGAGAAAGAACGTACCGGGAGAGGCGGCCGGCATGACAGGCCCGGATGCGGTCGCCGGCGAGTTCGTCGACGTCGACGGCGAGCGCTTCTATGTCATTCGCAACGTCGACGAGATGCCGCCGTTCTTTATCAGCGTCATTTCGAGCGCCGACCACTGGCTCTTCGTCTCTTCGTCGGGAGGCCTGACCGCCGGTCGCGTTTCGCCGCATACCGCGTTGTTTCCCTACGTTCCCGTCGACAGGATTCATGAAAGCAGCCCACACACCGGCTGCAAGACGATCCTGCGCGTCGGCTTGCACGGCCGGCAGGTCATCTGGGAGCCATTCAACCGGGAGCACGATGGCCGCTTCGCGACCAGCCGCAATCTTTACAAGAGCGTCCTCAGCAACAAGCTCTGCTTCGAGGAGGTCAATCATGACCTGGCCCTCGCCTTCCGCTACGCCTGGTCCACGAGCGACCGGTACGGTTTCGTGCGCACGTGCGAGTTGCAGAACCTCGGGGACGAGACGGTGCGGGGCGACCTGGTCGATGGCCTGCAGAACATCCTGCCCGCGGGCACGCCGTTGCTCGTCCAGACCAATTCAAGCAACCTCGTGGACGCGTACAAGTGGACCGAACTCGACGCGGGTACCGGGCTGGCGATGTACTCGCTTTACTCCAGGATATCGGATCGCGCCGAACCGTCTGAATCCCTGCGGGCCCATGTCGTCTACGGTCTCGGCCTGGACGCGCCCACGGTGCTGCTCTCGTCGCAGCAACTCGACGATTTTCGGCTCGGCAAGCCCTTGGTGCAGGAAGAGCGCAAGCGCGGCATCCGCGGCGCCTATTTCCTCGGAGCCAGCCTCGCGCTGCCGTGCCGCGAGTCGCAGCGATGGCAGATCGTGGCCGATGTCGGGCGCAGCCAGGGCCAGGTGCTCGATATCATTCGGAACCTCGCGGACCCGGCTGCCGTGGCGCAGGCTGTTGCGCGTTCCGTCGACGCAGGCAGCGATGAACTGGCGCGCATCATGGCCACCGCAGACGGGTTCCAGTCCGCTGCCGAAGAGCCGGTGACGGCGCATCACTATGCCAACGTGCTGTTCAATATCCTGCGCGGCGGAATCTTCCACGACCAGTACAGGGTGCCGACCGCCGATTTCGTCAGGTGTGTCCGCCACTTCAATACGCGCGTCTACGAACGTCACCGCGGGCTGCTTGAAGGCCTCCACGAGACACTGGCGATAGAGGACCTGCTGTCAGCCGTAAGACGGACCGGCGACCCGCAGCTGGAAAGGCTCTGCTACGAGTACCTCCCGATCACCTTCGGTCGCCGTCACGGCGATCCGAGTCGCCCATGGAACATGTTTGCGATCAAGCTCAAGGACGCTCGCGGTGAACGGTTGTTGTCCTATGAAGGGAACTGGCGGGACATCTTTCAGAACTGGGAGGCGCTGACCTTCAGCTTTCCAGAGTTCATCGAGTACGTCGTCGCCAAGTTCGTCAACGCTTCGACCGTGGATGGATACAACCCGTATCGCATCACTCGGGACGGAATCGACTGGGAAGTCGAGGACCCGGGCAATCCATGGAGTCACATCGGCTACTGGGGCGACCACCAGATCATCTATCTGCTGAAGTTCCTGGAACAATCCAGGCAGTTTCATCCGGCACGCCTCAGCGCGCTTCTGCACCGACCGATCTTCAGTTATGCAAACGTGCCTTATCGGATCAAGAGCTTCGCTGAACTCGTCGCGGACCCGAAGAGAACCGTGGACTATGACTGCGCGCTCGCAGCTCGAATAGCGGATCGGGTCGCCGCGATCGGCGCGGACGGCAAGCTGGTTCTCGAACGCAGCGGAGACGTCTACCAGGTCAACCTGTTGGAGAAGCTGCTGGTGCCCTTGTTGGCGAAGCTCGGCAATCTCGTCGTCGATGGCGGGATCTGGCTCAGCACGCAGCGACCGGAGTGGAACGACGCGAACAACGCCCTGGTCGGCCATGGCGTCTCGATGGTCACGCTGTACTACATGCGCCGATACGTGCGCTTCCTGCAGGAGCTGCTGGCCGGGGAACAGGGACCTGTCGAGTTGTCGTCAGAAGTCGGCGAATGGCTGGCCGACACGTCCACCGCGCTCGCAAACATCCGCCCGTTCCTGGGGAACGACCTGATCGGCGCGGACCAGCGTTGGCACTCGATGCAGGAGCTGGGCCTGGCGGCGAGCCGCTACAGGCAGTCCGTCTACCGCGACCACCCGTTTTCCGGCAAGGTCGAACGGCCGCTCGGTCAGGTCATGGAGCTGCTTGCAGACACCCTGGCGGCGATCGACCACAGCATCCGCGCCAACCGTCGCGAGAATGGCACCTACAACGCGTACAACCTGCTGGACCTGAAAGCGGATGAGGTCGATGTCGATCCGCTGTATCTCATGCTCGAGGGACAGGTCGCCGCGCTCAGCTCCGGCGCGATCGCGCCGCAAGCGGCCGCAGAGCTGGTAGAGACCCTGTTCGATAGCGACATCTATCGGGCCGATCAACACACCTTCATGCTGTATGCCGACCGCCCGCTGCCGGGCTTTCTCGAGAAGAACCGGATCCCTGCCGGCGCAGTCGAGGAACTCGTGCTGCGGCGGCGCATGATCGCCGCGAACGATGACCGGATCGTCGCGCGCGACGCCGACGGCTGCTATCGCTTCAATGCCGACTTCACCAACGTCGGCGACCTGGATGCGCAGCTCGATGCTTTGTCCGGGCTCTACGGTGACGACATCGAGGCCGCGCGCGAGCCGCTGCGCGCCCTTTATGAAAAGGTGTTCAGGCACCGCGAGTTCACCGGGCGTTCCGGGAGCATGTTCGGCTTCGAGGGCCTCGGTTGCATCTACTGGCACATGGTGTCGAAGCTGCTGCTCGCGGTGCAGGAGAATTTCTTCGCCGCGCTCGAAGGCAATGCAGGGGCGGAGGTTTGCCAGCGCCTCGGCGGCTTGTACTACCGGGTACGCGAGGGCATCGGCTTCAATAAGACGCCAACCGAGTATGGAGCGTTCCCGACCGACCCCTATTCGCATACACCGGGGCACAGCGGCGCCCAACAGCCCGGGATGACCGGCCAGGTCAAGGAAGAAGTGTTGTCCCGCTTTGGCGAACTGGGTCTGCGGGTCGCCGGTGGCAAGGTCCGCTTTGATCCCGGGCTGCTTCGCGCACGCGAATTCTTGAGCGAGACGCGCCGGTTCCGATTCCTCGACGTCCATGGCCACTGGCAGGAACTGACAGTTCCGGCGTTGGGACTCGTCTTCACCTGGTGCCAGGTCCCGATCGTTTATCGTTTGCGCAGCGAAGGTCGTCCGACATTGGCAATCACGCTGCAGGACGGCAGTATTCAGACTCTGCCGCAGCTGTCGCTGCCGGCGCATGTGAGTTCGGAGCTGTTCCGGCGCAGCGGCCACGTGCGCCAGATTGCGCTGGATTTCCCCCGGGAAGCGCTGCTGGGAGTTTGACCGCGCAGTCAACCTTGGCTGTAATCGCCGCGCGATTTGTGTCCAGGACTCATGCAGCCAACAGAACGAAACCAGATGCAAAGAGCGACCATAAACGACGTTGCAGCACTCGCCGGAGTATCGATCAAGACGGTCTCACGTGTCGTCAACCGGGAACCCAACGTTCGTGACGCGACCCGGGCGAAGGTCGAGAGGGCGATCGCCGAGCTGAATTACCACCCGAACCTGTCGGCACGAAATCTCGCGAGCCAGCGGGCCCGCCTGATCGCGCTGATCTACGACGATCCCGCGTCCTATGAGATTCCCAGCGCTGGTTACGTCATCCGGATGCAGACGGGTGTCCTGTCGGCGTGCAGGACCGAGGACTACAGGCTGGTCATCTACCCTTGCGACTTTCGCAGGAAGACTATCGGCGCTGAGCTGAAAGAGATGCTCGAACACGCGCGGCCACAGGGAGTCGTGCTGGCCGCGCCTCTGTCGAACATCCCGGGGGTCGTGCGCGCGATCGTCGCGACCGGGACACCGATGGTCCGGCTTTCGCCGGGTACGCAGGGCGGCGAGCAGTACTCGGTGGCAACCAATGATCGCGAGATCAGCGCTGAGATGACCCGCTACCTTGCGTCCCTGGGGCACCGCAGGATCGCCTTCATCAAAGGGGATCCAAGCCACAAGGCGGTCGCGAACCGGTGCCTCGGATACCTGGATGGCCTGAAGCAAAGCGGCCTGGAGTTTGCGGAACGGCTGGTCGAGAACGGTGACAACTCGTTTGGCTCCGGTGAGGCCGCGGGTGGCAGGCTCATGAAGCTCAAGGACCCGCCGACCGCAATTTTCGCGGCCAACGACGACATGGCGGCCGGCGTGATCCGTGCTGCCGTGCTGCGCGGAGTCGATGTACCCGGACAGTTGTCCATTGCGGGCTGCGATGACATATCACTCGCCCGCCAGTTGTGCCCGACGCTCACGACCATTCGGCAACCGTTGTCGAGCATGGCCGAGCGCGCTGCGCTGGTTCTGATCAGTAACGCCCAGGACGAGTCGCCGTTGCAGGGAGCGGAAATCGTTCCTGCCACGATCGAGATCCGGGAGTCCACCGGACCGGCGCCCGGCTGACGCGCGACCGCGAAGATCCTGCGACGACCCTGTGCAACGCACTGATTTAGCTGGCAATGCTCCACAAAGGTGCGAGCCCGGCAAACTGCGTTCAATTGTCGCCATTTCCCGACACCCACTGCCCTTTGGACTTGTTGCACCGCACATACAATCGCGCCCGGAATACTCCCCCCGGGTGGTCGATGAAGCAGCTGTCGGGTTTCCTGATTGTCGTCCTGTTCGCCATGCTCACGGTGGCGGCGTGGGGCTATGCCAATCGTCCGACATCCGAGCCGGCCCTGCCACGCGTCATCCACGGATTCGCGTTCCAGCCGTACCAGAAGGACCAGGACGCCATCACCGGTGACGACCCGACCGTCGCGCAGATCGACGCGGACCTGCAGCTGCTCTCCGGCACGACCCGCGCGGTCCGCACGTACAGCTCGATCGGCACCCTTGGACAGATTCCTGCTCTCGCCCGCAAGCACGGGCTCAAGGTGATGCTCGGCAGCTGGATCGACTCTGACCGCGAGCGCAACGACCGCGAGATCGAGGCGACGATCCGGCTCGCCAACGCCAATCGCAACGTCACCCGCATCCTTGTCGGCAACGAAGTCGTCCTCCGTGGCGACTTGCCGATCGAGGACCTCATCGCGCACCTCGACCGCGTGCGGGCCGCCACGAAACAACCGGTGAGCACGGCCGAACCCTGGCATGTCTGGATCAAGCACCCGGAACTCGTCGCGCACGTCGACTTCATCACCGTGCACATGCTGCCGTACTGGGAAGGCGTCGAAGTCGAAGCCGCAGTCGGTTACGTCGTGGCCAAGCTCGGCGATGTCCGCAACGCGTTCCCGGGCAAACCGATCGTCATCGGTGAGGTGGGCTGGCCGAGCGAGGGCCGCACGCGTGAGTCTGCCGTTGCGACGACCGCGAACGAAGCATTGTTCCTGCGTCGGTTCCTTGCCTATGCCGAACAGCAGCGGCTCGAGTACTTCGTAATGGAAGCGTTCGACCAGCCGTGGAAGGCGGCGGCCGAAGGCAAGGTGGGCGCGTACTGGGGCGTGTACGACGCAGACCGCCAGCAGAAGTTCGAATTCCGCGCGCCGATCGTGCGCGTGCCGCACTGGCACGTGCTCGCCGCCGCGTCAGTACTCGCAGCGGCCTTCATGCTGTGGCTGTTCTATTTCCACAGCCACACGCTGCGTAACCGCGGCCGCAGCTTCCTGGCGATCGTCGTGTACGCCACGGCGACGCTGCTCGTCTGGACGATCTACGACTTCTCGCAGCAGTACCTGACCGTGAGCAGCGTGCTGGTCGGCGCAGTGCTGATGGTCGGCATGCTGGGCGTCGTCGCCGTGCTGTTCGCGGAAGCGCACGAGTGGGCCGAGGCGCGCTGGGTGACGACGCACAACCGCCTGCTGCGTCCAGCCAAGGTTTCGGACGCCGAATTGCCGCGAGTCTCCATCCATGTGCCGGCCTACAACGAACCGCCGGACATGCTGATCGAGACGCTGGACTCGCTCGCGGCTCTCGATTACCCGGACTTCGAGGTCCTGGTCATCGACAACAACACGCGGGACGAATCCGTGTGGCGACCCGTCGAGGCCCACTGCGCCAGACTCGGCGCCCGCTTTCGTTTCTTCCACGTCGCGCCGCTCGACGGCTTCAAGGCAGGCGCGCTCAATTTCGCACTGCGCCACACGTCGCCGGACGCCACAGTGGTCGCCGTGATCGATGCCGACTACGTGGTGCGGCCGGAGTGGTTGCGTGACCTCGCGCCCGCGTTCGCCAATCCGCGCACGGGCGTGGTCCAGGCGCCGCAGGACTACCGCGACGCAGCCGAGAGTGCGTTCAAGGCGATGTGCCACGCGGAGTACCGCGGCTTCTTCCACATCGGCATGATCACGCGCAACGAACGCAACGCGATCATCCAGCACGGCACGATGACGATGGTGCGTCGCGATCTGCTCGAGCGCATCGGCTGGTCGGAATGGTGCATTACCGAGGACGCCGAACTCGGCCTGCGCATCCTGGACGAGGGTTACGAGACGACCTACATCGCACGCAGCTACGGCCGCGGACTGATGCCGGACACGTTCCTCGATTTCAAGAAGCAGCGTTCGCGCTGGGCTTTCGGTGCCATGCAGATCCTGCGCCGTCACTTCGATGCGCTGATCCACGGGCGCGACACGGGACTGAGCTCGGGCCAGCGGTACCACTTCGTCGCAGGCTGGCTGCCCTGGCTGGCGGACGGCTTCAACCTGCTGGTGAACCTGGCCGCGCTCGTCTGGTCCCTGGTGATGGTGCTGTTCCCGCGCCACATCGAGCCGCCTTTGATGCTGTTCTCGGTGCTGCCGCTGTCGCTGTTCCTGTTCAAGCTCGTCAAGCTGCTGCACCTGTACCGCGCACGGGTGGGCGCGACGTTCACCCAGACCGTCGCCGCAGCCATCGCCGGGCTCGGGCTTTCGCACACGGTCGGTTCCGCGATGCTGAGCGGTTTCGTCAACAAGGACCGCCCGTTCTTCCGCACGCCGAAGCGGACGACGCGCCACGCGTGGCTCCAATCGCTCGCCGCAGCGCGCGAGGAAGCGGTCCTGATGTGCGGATTATGGGTTGCCGCGTTTGCGGTGAGCGGCATTCCGCAAATGGACGGCGACCAGCCGGGACTCGTCGGCAGC
>Ga0315283_10003790_pt1 | contig 12988 bp, 13 predicted proteins | sample YL17G09_0_MG_FD_204541 | JGI IMG/M metagenome (GOLD analysis project Ga0315283, IMG submission 204541) | Sediment microbial communities from Yellowstone Lake, YNP, Wyoming, USA - YL17G09_0 | ecosystem: Environmental > Aquatic > Freshwater > Lake > Sediment | place: USA: Wyoming | collected...
CCCTTCCTCCTTTTTTAAGTCCTTTTTTGATCCTCGGGATGAGACGACGCTTGAGGAAGTAGAAATTGGCGATGAGGTCGTATCGTTCTTTTTCAATCGGATATTGATCGAGGTCAACGAGAAAGGTGTTAATATGAACTCCTTTCTCTCTGGCTAATTTTTGAGTTTTCTTCAAACCCCTCTCAGAGATATCCATTGCATCCACTTCAAATCCATGTTGAGCAAGAAAGACTGCGTTTCTTCCTTCGCCCGTAGCCATATCGAGGGCTTTTCCTTTTGGAAGGAGACGGATATGTTTCTTTAGAAAAGGATTGGGTTCTTTTCCAAGGGCGAATTCTTTCCTCCCGAATCTCTTGTCCCACCGTTTCTGATCTGATTTCATTTTTGTTCCTCTTCTTTAAAATTACCATTCGATCTTTTTAGAGTCAAATGGGAATCCTTACTTTTAAAGCTTTAGGTTTAAAAAATACAATATTTCTTAAAAATTTTATCACTCTTAGAAATTTAAAATAATTACGACATAAATTAACCCACTTTTCATTGAATTCTTAAATATTTACAAAATTCTTGATTTATGTATAATAGCCTCGATATTTGACAAAAAAGTTTTTTATGGATTTAAAATTGGTATTAAATAGTTAAATCCCTTTTGGTCATGAATGGGTTAATATTTACCATTTGTTACTCTAGATTTGATACAAATTACGTCTTGAGGTAGTTTCCCAATTTCTTTTACTTTTTGTGGAGGATTTAGATGAGTAATAAAACTGTTCGCTTCATATTCTTCCTTTTGCTTATGTCATCTTTTTTCGGGTGTGCTCCTGTTAAATATGTGACGGAGGAAACACAAAAAAATCTTTCAGTTGGAGATGAGGTACAGACCCAAGTTTTAGCGGCTGGGGATTGGAGAAACTCAGGAGTAATGGTTAAGAAAGGTGAGAAATACAAAATTACTGCAAGCGGAAAATGGAACTTCGGTGGTTTATCCAACTTTTGTGGACCTGAGGGGATTGGATGTGATCATGTATTAGCCTGGGATCTTGGTGGGATCGTGCCAGGATTTAAATCTGCGACTTTAATTGCTAAAATTGGAGAAGAGGGTAAACCCTTTGGAGTAGGGGCTTCATTTCAACTTGAATCACATACGAATGGCTATTTATTTTTTAGAATGAATGACCATATTCCAGGAGATAACGTAGGGGCAGTAAACGTTAGCATTGGTAAAATTTCCGGGATAGATTCAATTACCGCTTCTTCAGAAGATGTCGGACGGGCTAACCTTGATGATAAAATGCGTCAGAGAATTGCCGTTCTCTCTCTTAAGAGTACCACAAAAGCTGCTGCAGAAGAAGGTTATGGTGATATGGTTTCAGAGATGCTGATCACCGGTCTGATTAAAACAGGTCGCTACGAAGTTCTTGAACGATCTCAAATCAAGCAGATATTAAATGAAAGACAATTTTCAGAGGCGGATGTTGTCGTCGGAGAAAGTGCGGTGAATGTAGGGAAGATGTTAAAAGTGAAGTACCTCGTAATCGGAAGTGTTGCAAAAATTCAGAATTATACGGAAGTGGATGTCCGCTTCGTTGATACTGAAACAGGAAAAGCGCTTATAGCTGAAAATGCAAGTTGTCAAAGTATGGGAGATTTGCGAAATTCAATAAATCGCCTGATTAATAAAATTAGCACTGGATACCCAGGACGACTTTAAAAGAATCTTCATAGACCTTTAATCAAAACTATTTCTGCCAGAGGAACGAAGATGAGAATTGATCTTAAGACTCAATTGCTTACCAAAAAAGAAATGTGGGCAATAAATATATTTATGGGGTTGTTAGCCTTCCTTATTTTGAGCTGGACCTCTTCTTATGCCCAAGGTGTCACCCCAAAACCCGAAAGGGACCGGCCGGGGAAGGTGATTCCAAAGACGCAAGAGATTCAAATAGGTAATAAGATTATAGCTCGTGGTATTGCACCCATAGTCAATAATGACGAGAAGAGAGCTCGGCAACTTGCTTTGCAAGATGCTTACCGAGAGGCAATAAGTCGAGGAGTTGGAACCGAAATCGGTGAACTCTTTGAGATGAAAAATTTCGAAAAGATAGTTGATGTTGTCGTTAAACGGTCTATTGGTATTGTGAAAAAGTATAAAGTTTTACACGAAGGTCGAACCAAGAAAAATGAAAACCAATATGAAATCCTTATTGAGGCAGAAGTTGGAGAGGGATCGAAGGGTGACCTTATGGCCCTCGCCCTCTTTTTAGAGGTAATCGATAGTCCTAAAGTTCTCATATTACTCCATGAGTATGAGTCCCCATCCGCAGGAACAGGGGAAAGCAAGGACCTTGAGATAAAAATTGGAGGTAAGGAAGATACCATAGAAATAAGGCAACGGTCGGAGAAAAAGGGGATAGATAGTCTAAAAGAAGTTCCAATCGATAACGCAGAAGTTGTTTTAGCAAAGTATTTTCATGATGTGGGTTACACAGTTCTGACATCGAAGGATGTTCTGACTGGTAATGAGGGGCATGATGGTGAGGTACGATTGGCGAAGCAAGGATATACTGAGCTTGGAAGGAAAATTGGCATGATGCATGGGGCTGATATCGTACTGATCGGTTCCATTCGTATCAGTGGGAAACCCGTTAAGGTATATGACGTTCCCATGAATATGGTCCACGTTACTTCAACGATCAAGGCTGTTGTTACAGGGAGTGGCCAAATCTTGGCCATAGAAGATAAGACCTCCCGGTCGTCATCAGAAATGTATGAAGCAGCTAAGCACAAATCGATGCAGGGATTGGTTAATGTGGTTGGAGAAAGCCTTGTATGGAAAATACCTGAAGTCCTTGCTAATAACTACAAAATACTCTCAGTGACAATCTCCAATTGCAAAGTTGATGAGATGAAACGCTTCACCAAAATCATTTCAGGTATTAAAGGAGTAGAGACCGTTCGAACCGGGGCTTGGGTGAGGCAGAAAGGTGATGCTGGAAAAGTTACGTTGAGCATTTATACCGGTTTTCTTGGCGCCACGACAGATGAGATTTTTGATATTCTCATGACCACGAAGGACATCAAACTTAGAACGGATATGCTTTCGAAATATTCCTTGGAGCTCTCGGTTAATAGAAAAGATGCAAACTGAATCAGATAAAATTGAGGAGGTAAAAAGATGAAAACACTAATGTTTATTACGGTAATCTCTCTTGCTTTGATGGTTGCGGGTTGTGCTACGACTGCCGTAGATGAAAAGAAAGTCGTAGTGGAAAAGAAATACGGACCGGACGGTACCATGGTTTCGAAAACCTATTCAGAGAACGATAAAATCCTTTATGACCTTAAACGAATTTTAGAGAAGGAAACTGTTCGAGGAAAAGGTAAATTTAAACATGAGACCGAATCAATGGCTCGAGTGGCAGCTACAAATCTGGCTATCAATGATCTGGCAGCAAAAGCTGGTGAAATCATTGCTTCCCAGGATGTAACGTTATACAACGACAAGGTTTACTCCGTTATGCGGACTGAAGGAAGAAATATTGTTAAAGGGTATGACGTCGTTTATGAAAAATGGGATCAAGATAAACAGGAATATGAGATTATTATTGAAATGCGAGGTTATAAAATTGCCGAAGAGATTGTTAAAAAAATTAAATAATTGATAGAGTTGATTTGATTTTACCAGTGAAAAAGATTTAAAAGGGCCCTTAAGCGATGAAGACTAAAAATAGACTGTCGTTTGCATTGTTTGTTACCTGTTTGAGTATTATTACAGCATGTGCAGTTAGGGATTATTACGTAAAACCAGGCATAGACTTTTCGCGTTTTCGGCGAGCAGCAGTCCTCCCTTTGACACCTCCCCCCGAGGTAGGAAAAGATCAAACGGGGGGTCTATCAGAAGGTATTTCAGACATTATTGGAACTCAGCTTCTGAAAAGGGGTTGGGATGTCGTAGAAAGGGCACGCATAAAGTCCATTTTTGAGGAACGGAGCCTTGAATTGACACAGGTCCCGATTGGCAAAAACTTGGTTGAGATACAAAATATTTTAAATGTTGATTGTTTTGTCACTGGGGCCATAACAGAGTGGCGGAGCCCTGTTAAAGGCCGCGTTCGTGGAGCCGTTGGTCTTACCGTTAAGATCTATAATGCTCGAACAGGAGAATTAGTATGGTCTGGGTCCGGAAGCAAAAACATATCCTCAACCTTTGGTGCAAGTCTCAGCAAACATGCTCAAGAAATAATAAAAAGGCTCTGTGAAGATATCCCTTCGCGGTAAGAACAAAAGAGGCCAGAGGATAATCTTAAATATATCCATGAGGTTGAGTCATTCGCAATTTAGTGAGGGAGTTACGAATGGTATATTCTTGGAAAATATTATTCATAGGATTATTTACGAGCATGATATTTTTGCTTGGTGGGTGCGCCCATACTCAACAGAGTGTAACTGACACTTATATCCAACACAGTGCAAATGTAGTTATATCGCCGCGTTTAAATGACATGAATGCTGATATTCAGCGTATAGGAATTGCTCCTTTTTCGTTTTCCCGTCCACAAAAAGAACAACATGCGCGCTTAAGTATCGTTCGTCCATCAAATGCAGGGGAAATTGTAAGTGATATTATAGCAGATGTACCTCTCATGGTTGGATACGATGTTATTGACCGTCGCCAACTTAAAATATTACTTGAGGAAAAGAATCTGACAGTATCTGATTTATTGAATCCTGGCACTGGTGCCAAGATGGGGAAGACGTTAGGAATACAAGCTGTCATTGTAGGAACGGTTACAGAATTCGACAATTGGAATGACGGTCTTTCCTGGGGCAATCATATTAGTTTTAATGCGCGATTCTTGCGCCTTGATACGGGTGAGGTCCTGTGGACCACAACTGCCGCCAAAGCAGGGCAACAGGATTATAACGTCTTGCTGCATGAAATTTGCAAGGAAATAGCCGAGAATTTGAAGAAACAGAATGCAATTCGAAAAATTAAATGAACCTATATCAGATGGGGTTTCGTAATTTCTGTTATTTGGTTTGCCAGTCCTCATAAAGAAGTAAGATATCCACTGCATCCACTTCAAATCCATGTTGAGCCAGAAAGACTGCGTTTCTTCCTTCGCCCGTAGCCATATCGAGGGCTTTTCCTTTTGGAAGGAGACGGATATGTTTCTTTAGAAAAGGATTGGGTTCTTTTCCAAGGGCGAATTCTTTCCTCCCGAATCTCTTGTCCCACCGTTTCTGATCCGCTTTCACCTTTGTTCCTCTTATTTAAAATTACCATTGGATTTTAAATGGCGACAGGGGTACGTCGGAGGATTGGAAGTTTTCGTTAGGATATCCCTACAAACCTAAATAGGCTTTTTTTACGTGATCGTTTTGTAGAAGTTCACCACTTTTTCCTTCTAAGACTACCCGGCCGTTTTCTAATACATAGGCTCGATCTGAAATCTCCAGAGCTTGCCGAACATTTTGTTCGACCAGAAGGATGGTCATCCCTTGCTCCCGAAGCGTTTTTATGGAAGCAAAAAATATTTTGACTAATAACGGGGCTAATCCATAGGAGGGTTCATCAAACATGCATAGTCTTGGTCTCGACATCAACCCTCGTCCCATTGCCAACATTTGTCTCTCCCCACCGCTTAGCGTCCTCGCTAATTGTCCTGCTCTCTGTTTGAGTAGAGGAAAGGTTTTATAAACATGGTCAAGCATTTCTTCCTTCTTCTTCCATGTTTCGCGAATATAGGCGCCCATTTCTAAGTTTTCACGAACGGTCATGTCAGGAAATGGTTTTCCTCCCTCCTGAACAAAACAAATACCCATTTTAACGATTTGATGAGGTGACCTCCCATCTATTCTATTACCGAGGAACTCCATCGTACCCGAAGCCGGATGGAGGATTCCAGATATGGTATAAAGCATCGTCGTCTTACCCGCTCCATTACCGCCCACTAACGAAACAATTTCTTTCTCTGCTATTCTTAAAGAAATATCCCATAAGGCCCTGACCTTTCCATGAAAAGTATTTATTTTATTCACTTCCAGCATAGACCTATGCCCCTAAATAGATTTCAATTACCTTTTGGTTTGTAGTGATTTCCTCAGGGATACCCTCAGCGATCTTTTCCCCATGATGGAGCACAATGATGCGATCCGATACACTCATCATCGCTTTCATGACATGTTCGATCATAAAAACCGTAATTCCCTTATCGCGTATTTTTTTTATTAACCCAATTGCCAAACTGACCTCCGTTGGGGTTAAACCCGCCATGAATTCATCCAGTAATAACAGTTCTGGCTTTGTGGCTAACGCCCTGGCTACTTCAAGACGCTTCTGGTTAGCCACGGTTAAATCTTTGGCAAGGATTCCATCCATACCTGACAACCCTACAAACTCTAATAACTCTAAGGATTCCTCCAAGGCGTTGGATTGACGGATACCCGTTAAGGTCCCGAATAAGGATCCCAATAAAATATTTTCGAGAACGGTCATATTTCCAAAAAGTTTAACCAATTGAAAAGTCCTTGCCATCCCTCTCTTACAAATTTGATGTGGCTTCAAGCCAGTAATGTTTTCACCTTTAAATCTTATTACCCCTGATGTAAGACTAAGGGAGCCAGACATGAGGTTAAAGAGGGTTGTTTTCCCTGCCCCATTTGGACCGATCAAGCCTAAAATCTCACCCTGGTTGATGTAGAAGTTAACATTTGTGATAGCCGCTAATCCTCCAAAATTCTTTATGATTCCATCTCCTTCAAGAATTCTCATATTATTCACTCAATCTACTTTCAGCCACTTTTTTACTTCCTCCTTCAGCCCCGTTAGGCCTTTAGGAAGAAATAAGACAACAATGACTAAAATCATTCCGTACAAGAGCATATAGTAATAAGGAAATTTGGTTAATAGGATGTCTGCTAAAAGCGTAAGGACACCGGCACCCAATATCTGCCCAAAAATATGTCCAATACCTCCAAAGATGGCCATTAATACCGGCATAAAAGAAAAGAGTGGATTGAAAGCAATCGATGGATCGATGTATGTCCATCGTGTCGCCATAATGGCTCCTGTTGCGCCCATGAAAAAAGTGCTAATGGCAAAGGTGATAATTTTCATAGCATTTACATTAATGCCAATGTGATCAGCGGCTTCCTCGGATTCGCCGATACTTAACAAAGCAAGCCCATATTTAGAATGTTTTATGATATAGGTAACAACCAACGTGATCAAAAGAATAGCCAGCATAACGTAATAGACAGTCGTGTGATCTACCGCAATCACCCATCTGCCTACGGTTCCTGTCCTATTCACCTCCCACCACTGGACAGAATGCCGAATGAGTTCGCTGAGCCCAAAGGTAAATATGGTGAAATACATACCCCTCAATCTAAGGCTTGATAAGCCCACCAAAAGGGCGAGTAAGAAACTGATTAAACCACCGAGACCAATCACCACCAGCAAGGGCAACTTATCTCCCAGAATTGCCGAGACATATATCCCGATCCCAAAAAATGCGGCGGAAGCAAGTGAGAGGTAATGGGTAGGTCCGGAAAACAAGGTCCAGCTTACCGTTAAGACGATGTACATAAAGATGCTATTCAATAGAATGATAGTATAGGGAGAAACATAGGGGGGCATCATTACCATTATAATGAAGATGAAAGAGAGCAATACGGGGTAAAGAATCTTCTTAGAAATAGTTCTTTTCATAAGGTTCATTCTTCTTATTTTCCTAAAATACCCGTTGGTTTTATCAGAAGCAAAAGGAGGAAGATGATATAGTATGCAATCAAAGATAAACCCGGATGTATATACATCACGATGTTCCCGATGAGGCCCAGTATTAAACCTCCTATTAAACTGCCTAAGATATTACCCAATCCACCTAAGACGACGGCTATAATGGCGATGATGGTATAAGGAAGACCTATCAGGGGTGTGATTTCAAACATCATGCTCGTCAGGGAGCCGGCAAAGCCAGCCATCAAAGCACCAAGGCCAAAACATAGACCAAGGACCCAATGAATATTCACTCCCATGAGTTGGGCAGTCGTCACATCCTGGGCGGCTGCTCTGATCGCTTTTCCCGTGCGAGTGCGCATGAGAAAAAAATAGAAGATGAGCGCGATGAGGATGGCGAAAAGAAGGGCAACGAGTCGATTGGCAGCGTATACGGCTCCCCAAATATTTACCGTTTTAGATAGATAAGAATATCCCTTAACATCGGGCCCCCATATCAGTAAAGCTACATTTTGAATGATGAAGAGGAGGCCAAAAGAAGCTAAGAGGGAGCTACCCTCAAACGCGTCAAGGGACTGAGATAACCTTCTCAGACGTTTAAACAAAGTCCTATGAATTAAAAAACCAATGAAAAAAATAAAAGGACCGGTCATCACAAGAGAGAGAAGAGGGTTAATTCCAAACAGCATATAGAGCGAATAGGTGGCAAAGGCCCCAAGCATAATAAATTCACCATGGGAAACGTTCAGTACTCGGGCCACGCCATATTGAAGGCTGAGCCCCACAGCGATCAGGGCATAAAGGCCTCCCATCATGAGGCCCCCAATGAGGATATCAAGAAAGAGGAGTGGGCTCATATATTGTGACTTGATTCATTGAAAATTTGCGGGCTGTCTAGAAAATGGTTTCCTCTCCAGACAGCCCGCTTGGAAACATTCATGAAAGAGTGTGTGCTATGGCCAAGAAGGTTTTGGAAATATGGGTTTTGCCGTCCGTTTCTCTTTGGCTGCTACGACTTCAAACTCTCCCTTTTGCCATTGACCAATCTCGCCTGGGGATTGGACATTAAATCCACCTTCAAACCTCACCGGGCCTATTACCGTCGGAAATGTCTGGGTAGCGATGCAGTCCCTTATCTTTTTTCGATCAATGCTGCCAACCTTTTCAATGGACTGTTCCAGGATCTGAAGGGATGCATAAGCGAATGCGCTTGCCCAGCGATCAGGCTCTGTTTTCCATCGTTTAACGTGTCTTTCAAAGTATTCTTTTGCACCAGGATAGGGAACCCTTGGATTCCATGCGCCAGCACCCATAATCCCCTCCACTGCATCGGGGCCACCAAACATCTGTTTATACACAGGGAAAGCCACACCGACACCCAGATAGAGCAGCTTTGGGTTAAGTCCAAGCTCCTTTGCCTGTTTCGTAATAAGGAAGGTATCGCCGGGATATGACATACAAAGCAGGGCGTCGACATCCGCAGCCTTGATTGTTTTTAATAATGGAGACAGGTCCTTCACGTCCCCGGGATAACTCTTTAAGATGGCGACATCAAGTTTCTTAAGCCCCAATTCGGGAGCTACCTTGCCTGTCCACTCTATGCCGTAGGCGTCTGCAACGTAAATCAATGCCACTTTCTTCACTCCAAGTTCATCACAAAGCTCGACGAGGGCTGCCCCTTGCTCACGAGGCATGTTCAAGATTCCAAAAAAGTAAGGTACTTTGTGTGCTATTTCCCTAAGTTTTTCTGAAGAAACGGTGGGCCCCATGACGGGATATCCATACTTGGTGACTACCGGGGCTATAGCAAAGTGCATGGCAGTGCCCCAGGGGGGTAGTAATAGGTCAACCTTATCTTCCAAGATCAATTTTTCAACCAGTTTAACGGCCGTGCCTATATCACTCTTATCGTCATAAGTGATGAGCTCCACGGGTATACGTTTGTTAAGCTTCTTTATCAATAGCCCACCCTTGGCATTGACCTCTTCAACCCACATATTATAATTTGGAATCTGAGTCATTCCTGCACCTGCAGAATAGGGACCCGAAAGCGAGATGGCAGTGCCGATACGGATTTTCTCTGTTTTAGCAGACTTTGTCTGAGAAGAAGCGGTAAATGGCAAGCCTAGAATTAGAATTGACAGGATCATACAAACCATTATTTTTAAATATTTCATTTTTTCCCCTCCTTGTAAGATTTGGTTGGTAGATCATGTGCCACCCAAACCTCGATTTTATTCAAAGACGCCTTTATCATTACAGATATGTTTAGACTGTGACAGATAAACATCACCTCCTTTCTTGGGCATAAATCTCATCGACCAGAAAAACCTCCTCCTCAACGAGAACAGTGAAAACCTTTACCCTGATCGACGAATCGTCCAATATGAGCGGCCTACACCAAACCAATTAGAAGGGATACTGGCGCGGGGTGCGCTGCATGCTGATCCAACGCAGCTCGGTAAATTCCTCCAGCGCAGCGTGGCCGCCGAACCGACCCCAACCACTATCCTTCACGCCGCCAAACGGCACCTGTGGCTCATCATGAACCGTCTGATCGTTTATGTGAACTATCCCCGATTCAATGCGCTCGGCAATGGCGAGACCTTTGGCGAAATCGCGGGTGAAAACAGCCGCCGAAAGCCCGTACATAGTATCGTTTGCTACGGCCACGGCCTCCTCTTCGTCTTTGACCTCAATCACCGAGACCACCGGGCCAAAGGTCTCTTCACACGAAAATGGTGTGCCGAGCTTTACGTTGGTCAGCACTGTCGGATAGTAACAGAGCCCCTCAGATTTACCACCGCACAAGATCTTAGCGCCATCGCGAACGGCAGCATCCACGCTCTTCTTGACTTCGTTGAATTGGTGCTGGTTGATGAGGGGGCCAATGATCGTGTCGGGTTCTTTCGGATTGCCAACCTTGTAGGTTGAAACCTTCTTGACGAATTTTTCTGTAAATTCCTTGGCGATCGGCTTTTCCACGATGACCCGGCGTGTGGACATACAGATTTGTCCCTGATGGAGGAACCCGCCAAATGCTGCAGCGTTCACGGCGGTATCAACATCGGCATCGCGCAGGATGATCAGCGGATTCTGTCCGCCCAGTTCCAGGGCGACACGCTTAAGGTACCGCCCCGCTTTTTCCGCAAGCTGACGGCCTACTGCGGTCGATCCGGTCAAGCTGATGCGGCGCACCTTCGGGTTTTCGATGAATTCGTCTCCAATTTCACCGCTTCCCCCCGGTCCGTTCGTGACGAGGTTCAAAACCCCCTTTGGAAATCCGGCTTCGTGAAAGATCTCTGCAATCACGACCCCGCCTGCTGCGGCCGATTCCATAGAAGGCTTGAGAACCGCCGTGTTTCCATAAGCAATAGGCAAGCAGATGGAGCGTAGCGAGAGGATCAGCGGCGCGTTCCACGGCGCGATGCCCGCGACCACTCCGACGGGTTGGCGTATCGCCATATAGAAAGCGCCCGGCAGATCGGCAGGGATGATTTCCCCGTTAGCCTGATGCACCTGTGCTGCAGCTTCGCGCAGCAACCCAGGGGTAAACCCGGCCTGGAACATCGCAAAGCCAAAGGTGCAGCCGGTTTCCTCCGCGAGAATCGTAACAATGTCGTTCTGTTTCTTTTCGAGAATGTCGGCTGCCTTTAAGAACAACGCCTGGCGCTCAGCCGGAAGCGTATGTGACCACGCGGGAAACGCCGCTACTGCTGCGTCAATGGCGCGCCTGGCGTCGACGCGTTTTCCAGCCGGAACTCGGGCGAACACCTCGCCAGTGTATGGGTTGTAATCGTCGTACCTCTCGCCATCGAGCGCATCAACCCACTCCCCGTTGATATACATTTTGTATTCTCTTGACATTTTAGTTCCTCCTCTCTGGGAATAGTTCAAAAGGTTTGATATGGGTTATTAATAAATAATATAATCTTAAAGCCCTGCTTCTTATGGCGGAATCACCTCCCTAATTTATTACAAATGGCCGAAAGGACAAAAAAGTCCTTCAAAAACCTTCCAATCGTGAAATGAAGCGCGTTTACCTCAACCAGGTTTGCCCCACCCATATACCAGGCAAAGATATTAGATAGGTTGTCTTTTACTATACCTCTAAATAAATTTACAAGCAAAAAAGTTTTTTCTTGACAAGCAAAAGGAATAGAGGTAAAAATAGTCTACAAATGTAGACCAATATAATGGGGAAATTGGAAGTGGGAAATAGGAAATGGGGAATAGAGAAATAGAAAATCGAAAATGGAAGATTGGAAATGGAAAAAGGGAAATAAAGAGAGAACTGACACCAATTCAACAGAGAGTATTTAATTTTCTAAAGGATTATCTTGGCGAAAAGGGGTTTCCGCCGACGCTTCGTGAGATTGCTTCTCACTTTGGGTTAATGGGGCCAAAGGCGCCTCAAAAAACACTCCAGATTTTGGAGAAGAAAAGGTACATACGGAGAGTCCCGGGAGGTTCGAGGGCGATTGAAATTTTAGGATCCAGGGTCGGCAGGCGCAGTGGCCTGCCCTACAAAATGGAGTTTGTAGAGTCGGCCACCGAGCCGACTTTTCCAATTCCTATTATAGGAAGAGTGCGAGCAGGTGAACCCATCCTCGCCATCGAGAATATCGAGGGTTACATCAACCTTGATCGGAATCTTGTCTCTTCTGGAGATGTCTTCCTCCTTCGGGTCCAGGGTGATAGCATGATCGATGCCCACATTCAGGATGGAGATTTTGCCCTGGTGAAGCCCCAGCCCAATGCAGAGAACGGCGAGATTGTCGTGGCCTTAATCGAAGATGAAGCCACGATCAAGAGGATCTTTAAAAAGAGGGATTTGATTCGGCTTGAACCCGCCAATCCCAAGATGGAGCCCATTATCGTCAAGAAGGGAGAGAAAAGGGTGATCATTGTTGGAAAGGTGGTCGGGATTTTTAGAAAACTTTAAAAAGATGAGGGTTCAAGGATTCAAGGATTCAAGAGTTCAAGGGGTCGAGAGGATTTCACTTGACTCCTATAACCCTGGACCCCTCCAACCCAAGAATTAAGATTTATGGACGATCAAATTATTCTTCATATCGACATGGATGCCTTTTTTATTTCGGTGGAGCAGAGGGATAACCCTACACTACTGGGAAAACCTGCGGCGGTTTGTGGCTCTCTTTCTCGAAGCGTGGTCACTTCAGCCACCTACGAGGCAAGGCCTTATGGGATTCGGGCAGGAATGTCGGTTCAGGAAGCCAAAAG
>Ga0315283_10003791_pt1 | contig 12988 bp, 13 predicted proteins | sample YL17G09_0_MG_FD_204541 | JGI IMG/M metagenome (GOLD analysis project Ga0315283, IMG submission 204541) | Sediment microbial communities from Yellowstone Lake, YNP, Wyoming, USA - YL17G09_0 | ecosystem: Environmental > Aquatic > Freshwater > Lake > Sediment | place: USA: Wyoming | collected...
GTACGAAATTTTGTTTATGGATGCGATGAACCAAAGATCATATTGGGTCGCTTAACCATTTATTGAGGGGAAATCTTTGGGGAGCCAACGGCGAAACCGGCCAGATGTGCTGGTTTTTTATTTTAACGATAGATGGTATCAATAACTATAATTGATCTCATAATCGATGAGGAGGTAGGTTACCCAGAAAATACTAAAAATAATCCAGCGACTAACAATGTTGCAACCAGCGAATACAATCCTTGAGGAGGATTCAATGAAACGCAATGTGATTTTCTATTCAATGAGCCTGATCATCATCTTCAGTATGCTGGTGGGTTTAACTACCAGCACAGCACATTCGCCACAACTAGCCGTGCAGCCTATCATGCCTAATACTGACTCACCAAGCACCGATGTGGCGATTGATTTGCCCCGTGAGCAAACCTTGTACTTCAATGGTCTACAGTGGGGTTCGGTTGTCGGTTGGAATCCATACTCTGGCAGCATGAATAATGCCATGGCTGTCTCACCAAAGGACAGCGCCCGGGTCACCATGTTCGAAACCCCATACTTGTACAACATGCTCGATGGCAATTCATATCCTCTGTTGGCTGATGGTCCCTGGATATGGAACGTAGATAAGACACAGCTCACCTTCACGATCAAAACTGACGCGCATTGGAGCGATGGTACCCCGGTCACCGCTGATGACGTTGCCTATACTTGGGCTTCTATCATCAATCACGGGTCCGATTGTTGTGGCTACACAGGATACATAAACAACATCACCGCCTTTGATGCTCAGACAGTCCTGGTCGAGGCTAAACTGGATGGGGGTGAAGCGATCAATCCCTTGATGGTCGAGTCTTACCTGAACAGTATCTACGTGATCCAGAAAGCCTGGACCCAAACCCTGGAAGCACGCACCGGCGGCGACCCCGGTGCCTTCAATTCCGATCCCGCTGAAGATGTCGTCTGGTCCGGGCCTTACCACAAATTCTACACTGACGATACCATCGTTGCCCTCGTGCGCGATGACAACTACTGGGGGCAGAATGCTTCGATGTGGGGCAGGCTCTCCTCTCCAACCTACCTTGCGCATGTGATCTATCCCGATAACGAGGCCGGTAATCAAGCTTTTAAAGCCGGTCAGGTGGATATCAGCCAGCAGTTCATCTCCAATGTCCAGGATCTCTGGCTTGTCGATCATCTGCCCATCTCCACTTACCTGCCCGATGCTCCCTATGGCATTGGCGCCAGCCTCCCAACCGCCTTCTACAACCTGAATGCCTATGGCTTGGACAATGCGGTGATCCGTAAGGCCATTGCCATCGCCGTTGACTATGACCTGGTCATCACCAACGCCATGAGCAATCAATCAGCTACCTTCGAACAGGTCCCTCGCTCGCTCATGAACCCGTCTCCTGCCGAGCAGGCCATGTATGACCATGCAGCTGTCGCCGACCTGCAGTGGACTGGCAACGATATCGCAGGTGCCAACCACCTCCTGGATGACGCCGGGATTATCGACACCAACGCGGACGGTTGGCGTGAATACAATGGGGAAACTCTTGTATATACAGCCACCTGCCCCAATGGCTGGACTGATTGGATGGCTGCCATCGAGATCGTGGCTGATGCAGGGCAAGCCATCGGGATTGATACCAGAACAAACTACCCTGAATGGTCCGAATATCAGACCGTCGTCACCGCCTCAGATCAGCCTCTCCCACCAGGCTATGAGATCTTCATGATGTGGAGTGACGGCGCTGGTCCGACCCAGCCTTGGGGTCGTATCCACCATTTGATCAGCTCGGAGTTCGTGGGTATGCCCAACAACTGGAATGGCAACTGGGGTGGCTACGTCAATCCTGCTGCCGATGCCATCATCCAGGCTATCCCCCATGAGACCGACCCCGCCAACCTGTTGGCTGATTACACGGACCTGGTCGAGATCTACCTGACCGATATCCCCTCATTCACCCTCATGTACCGTCCTGATCTGTTCCATACGGTGAACGAGACTTATTGGACAGGCTTCCCACACCAGGGTGATAGCATCAACCCACCTGTCCCACCGATGCTTTGTACGGACGGTTACAGTATCGCATGCTTGTATAACATCCGGCTTGTCAATCCGTATCAGATGTTCCTGCCTGCAATCAATAGGCAGTAACAGTTTCACCAACACCGTTGTCACCAAAAATAAACAGAAGTGCCAGGGTCTTTCATGATCCTGGCACTTCTCAATTATCATTATAGATTTTTATCATAATAATCGAACCTACTTAATCATATCCAAGAACACCAACGTTGATTCAAAACAATTTCTCAATCTCGTTCCAAAGATAAGGCATTTCCAATGCCACAGCAAACTGCTCCACCCAATAACGGATACGCCCTTTATCCAGGTTGGGATGACTGGCAGCAACTGCCTTAATATCCTCCAAGTCCTTTGACCGGTGTGCGATGGCTTTCATAATGATCAAATCTTCAGGGGTGGGTAAACGCACGCACATCTCGCCCAACGGGATTTCCTGCCCCCGTTCGACCATTTCGTATTCGAATGGCAAAATTCCCAAAGAGATGTCAATATTTATTCCACTACTCTCGTGTTGAAGCAACAATACCCGGTTCTTTCGGGCAAAAGCCTCGGCATCTTCGATACGGGCAATCATTCCCTCTTTCGTTGCGGCTTCGATTAGTTTAGGCAGATCATCTATGCTTAAGAGAATGATTGCATCAAGATCAACCGTCAGGCGGGGTTGACCCAAAAGACTGGCAGCAACACCTCCAATGATCACACCTTTATTATCAAACCGTTCCAATAGATGCTGCAGAGAATCAAGAGGATCAAGGAGCGTTGGTGGGATTATCAGCTTTGTCTGTCTGCTTTTTCTTTTAGCTTTGCCCATGTTTGGTAAACCAGTTCTTCGCTCGGGTCTTGTTTAAAAATACCCATTCTTATGGCCAGGCTGATGATCGAGTTTAATTGTCGCCATTTTGTCTCAACCGAAGTTGCACGCAGCTCCTGCAATTCAACCTCAGCTACAGCTCGCCAACGATCCTGGTAGGCAATCCAATCTTCTTTCTGGGTCATAGTTTCATTATAATTCAGCTTTGGTGATATCGTTGACACCATAAAATCCGAGAAACAAAGTGATCGGAACCCAAGTGCTTGATTGCTAAATGAGTCACTGCCAGCTTACAGCCTGACCCTCGATGTAACGCTTTTTCCCCGTCTGGTTCCAGACCACCACTCCCCCGCTCCCTACCACCTGATAGCCATCCTCGTTTCCCACCAAAGCCGTGTTACCTTCAATCCCCAACAAGGTCTGATGATCCCGCACAAGCAGGCGCAATGCATTTACTATCACCCCAGGTATCTCATCAAAGTGGGGCATGATGACCACACCGGGCACCAATCCAAATGCTGGTTTCAAACCGGGAAAGCCCGGGATGTGTCCACCCATGATCATTGCCCCCGCGCTGCACCCAGCCAACACCCCTCCTTTTTTTAGCACCTCCAGGATCGCCTCCCATGCCAGGCTATCGACAAATGTACGGTATAAATAGTCTGGTTTCCCACCGGATAAGTATATGAAATTCGCCTGCCGGATGCGCTCCACGAGCTCAGAATCATTGGCGCTGGGTTGATCGATCACCGGCAGCGCCTCCACTTGCACACCCAGCCTCGAAAAGTGCGCCTTTCCCAGCTCCGACCAGTAACGGATGCGTTCATGTCCTTCTGTGCCAGCAGCCGTGGGCAGGCAGACTACATGGGTTTCCGTCTTTAACAACCCTAACAGGTACCGATCCACTGCTTCCATTTGGGGCAAATATTCTCCACTTCCAACCAGTGCCAGCATGCTACTTCCTAGCCTTCCAGGTATGCTCAAATTTAATGATCCGCCGCTGGATGTACCAAATTTGCAGGTCAGAAACGGGCCTTTGCTGCTTGATAAGCTGCATCGCAGCCTCCATTGGCATCCCCTGCGCGATCAGGATGCACGCCCCCATAGCCGGACCACGGTGCCTGCCACGGCTGCAGTGCGTGAATACCACTCCTCCTTGATCGATTACCTTGAGCGCAGCATCCGCACCTTTATTGAATGCCCGGATTGGGATCGGGAATAAAGGTGAGTCTATCACCGGCAGCCATAAGGTTTTCATAGGAGGTATATGCGGATCGCTCCTGGGGGGCAACCCAATGCGCATGTTGATCACCAGGTTAACCCCAAGTTGGTGCAATGACTCATAGTGATCGGATCTCGGGGTCGTGCCAATATATAAGTTTTCCGTTATCTTTGAGTAATTCATCTCTAGTTTATTCGGGCGGGTTGATCACCCTGCCTTCTGCCCCGCCGCTGGCGGAGCATAGGTATACTTTTGCTTCCCTGCCGGTCTTCACCCGGTAACCTTCTTGCAATCCTTGCATAAAATCAGCTGCGTGTTTTGCCTCGACCAGGTTGACGGTGCAGCCACCAAAACCCGCTCCGGTCAGGCGCGCCCCATAAATCCCGGGTAATGTCCGTGCAATTTCCACCAGGCTGTCAAGCTCAGGTAGGCTGACCTGATACAAATCCCTCAAGCTCTTATGGCTGGCGAACATGAACCCCCCGAACATGCGTGCATCCCCCCTCTGTAAGGCCAGAATGGCCTGGTCCACCCGGTGGATCTCCTTGACCACATGCTCAGCCCGGCGTTCAATCACATCCGGTAGAAAAGTGGAATAAGCCGCCAGCTCAACCGTCGAGACATCCCGCAGTGAATTTATCCCCGGCAGGTATTTCTGTAATAGTTCAACCGCCTGCACACAGGCTACCCTCCGGTCGTTGTAAGCCGAACGGGTCAAGTTACGGCGAATGCCCGAATCGGCAATAACGATCGCAGTTCCAGGCGGCAGATCATATGCAGTCCACTCCAGGCTGCGGGTATCGAAACCCAACACATGCCCCTCCACCCCACAGGCGCTGGCGAACTGGTCCATCAATCCCGATGAAACCCCCACATACTCATTCTCAGCTTGCTGGCAACATTTTGCCAGGGTTAATCGATCCATCTCCCAGCCAGATATTGCCTGCCAGGTGGTGGCAAAAGCCACTTCCAGTGCAGCGGAGGAACTCAGTCCCGCTCCGATCGGGATATCCGAGGTATAAATAGCCTGCATCCCGCAGGTGGGTACCCCGGCTTGCTGCAATGCCCAGGCAACCCCTGCCGGGTAGCGCGCCCAGCCTGGTAACGGGCGACCTTCCAGGTCACACCGGTTGGTCACCTCATCCAATCGAAAAGAAACCTGTTTACCCAGGTCAAGGGCTTTCAGTGTTACCACTTCATCAGAGGTCGGTGCCGCCACCAGACACATTTTCCTGTCAATAGCCACTGGAAGGACGATGCCTTCATTATAATCAACATGCTCTCCAAGCAGGTTGACCCGCCCGGGGGCGTGGGTTTCCACTATCGGAGACCGTCCATAGAACTGTACGAACTTGGATGATAGGTTCATACATTTTTCCAAAATCAGCAACTCACCTTTCACTTATAACCAATTTCTATAAAGTGATATTCAGGAAACCGGGTAGGTGAATGCCCGGGGGAAATCGGGTTGTTTATGCTCTTCTTTTCCGCTCCATGAATTTATCTTGATCCGGTAAACTGCGGTCTGATCCAGCTCGACGGGATGGATCTCACGGTAATCGCTGCCTGATTTTAAATGCGGAAAATACCGGTCCAGCAACATTTGCAGCCCATCTCGGGCTTGATTCGTATCTATAATCACCTCAATCTCTCCAAAAACGACCACGCTGGCGTATTCAACCCCCACCTCCATGGCAGTATCAGCCGGGAGCAGGCGACCCATCTCGGCGACGCTAAAGCTAACGCGCGGGTTGAGCTCGACGTTGGTACGCATCCGCCCAACCAGCGCTCCATGGATATAGATGGCATGCTCAGCCTCATCATATACGAACGTGGTGGGCTTGAGGAATGGCTGACCCTTATATTCGGTGGCGAGCATCCCAAAGGGTACCCGTTTAAGGTAAGCTCGGATCCACGCATCGTCTTTTGTGCGATCTTTTCTCAAAGGTATGTTGATGGGGGTGGGTTGTTTATTCATTTGTTTTCCAGTTTATCCTTGATAAAAATAATATCATAAAATTCTTCCCCGCGTGTTACGGCTTTACCCACACTCCGACTGCGGTTAGCAAGCTGGTGAGCAGGACCAGCACGATAATATAGGGCACCATCTTCCTCATTACCTCCCCCTCCCTGCCAGCCAGGTCGGCTGTGGATGTACCGACGACGATCTTGGCAGGTGCCACCACACTCGCCAGGCCCGCTCCAGCGGTCTGCCCTGCCAGGATGATTGCCACAGAGTAGCCCAACAATTGGGCTGTGTGCGACTGCAATAGGGCAAAAACCACATTGGAGTTGGTATTGCTGCCCGTCATGAAAGCACCAAGTGCCCCGATCCAGGGAGCAATGAGTGGAAATAGCTGCCCGGCTACATTGGCTAAACCACGCGCCAATGCTTCCGTCATTCCAGCAGTTTCCATCACCAAAGCCATGCACACCATCAAGACAATGCTGATACTGGGTGCCTGGACCCTTTTCACCGTCCCCACAATGATGCTGCGGACGGAACCTTCCTCATACCTGCCCGCCAGCCAATACACCAGGTACGCCAGGATGGATGCATAGAACAAGACTGCACCGGCATGGTTTAGCAAAGAGATCGGTTTACTTACCGCAGCCTGGGTGACATGTCCCAGGCGGGTGGTCAGCTCAGGGATCTGCACCTGGAGCACCAACCCACCCAGCAAGTGTTTGACCGCCTGTATCATCTGGATGATTAATGTGATGAGCACCAGGATGGCGTATCCAGAAAGTGCCACCAGCAACACCTTCCCATCCAGACTTCCATTTTGCCTTTGCTTGCCTCGTAGAAGGCGTGCCAAGCCAAAACTGAACAGCAATCCGGCCAGGCTTCCCATAAATGCAGCTGTATTCCAGGGGCCTTTTACGGCAACAATAAATTGGACAGAGCCCATCGCAGCCCCCAGAAGAAGCGCTACCAACGCCAGTCGGAACACACCCCGCCAGCCTGCCGCAATATGCAACACCAGCAACCCGGTGATCAGTGCCGCCACTCCCAGGAATAGCGCGGTAGGTTGTGCCAGCTCGGCACTTGAGTAACCAGTCGTAGACAACAAAGCCTGGAAGGCGGAGCCAAGCGAGCCAAACGTGACCGCCCACCCGCTCCCAATGGATGGGATGATGATGGCAGAGATGGGAGAGAAGCCCAATCCCACCAGGATGGGTGCCACCACTGCCACGGGCACCCCGAACCCGCCCACCGATTGCAAGAAGGAGGCGAACCCCCAACCGATAACTAAAGCCTGCATCGCCCGGTCTGCGGTGAGATGGGGGAGCGCTTCACCGATCTGGGTGACCGCTTCGGCTTCATCGGTCACCCGGTAGAACAAGAAAGCCGCCCAAATGATCAGCAATACATCCAGGCTGGATAACAATGCTTTCAGGTGTGCATAAGCAAGCAGTTCAAGCCCGCTGCCAAAATAAAAGACGGCGATCACAAGCGCGGCCAGGTAACCTGCCAGGCTGGCTCGTACCGCCCCCCAACGCAATCCCAGCATCAAGACCAGGATGAGCAGGATGGGGATTAATGCCAATAGAAATGTGATCATGCTTCTGCCGGAGACCAGGGAGAAACTATTCTCTTTTCAATAATGGGTCAGGCGAGCTCTTTCAGGCGCTGCCCTTCAGGTAAATCCCTTGTGGGTCAAGGTCCTCCCGCAGGATGCGCAATTCCTCTGGGTCTGGTGGGAGGGTAGTGCGCAGAGTTTCAGCTACTTTAAGCTCCCAACCGGTATTCTCGCATGCCTGTTCTGCGGTGGCACCCGGATGCAGGGCGGTCAGCACCAGCTCACCCATCTCATCGGGTTCCATGATGCCCAGGTCAGTCACCACGGCCAGCATGCCTCCGCCGCGTAAATTGGCTGCCTGTCGTTCCGCTCTGCCGCCCAAGAACCCGGCTGAGGTGCGGAAGTCCAACTTGGCCGGGAAGCGGCGTTTGGAGTGGGGGGTCAGTAGGTAGCAACGGTTTGCCCAGGCGGCAATCTCCATCGAGCCGCCCGAGCCTGGCAAGCGTACCTTGGGATGAGCATAGTCACCGATCACGGTGGCATTGATGTTCCCAAACCGGTCGATCTGCGCCCCACCCATGAAGCCCACGTCCACATTGCCGCGCTGCAGGTAGAAGGCAAAGATATCGTACATGCTGCAGACTGCCAGCGCACCACTGACCAGGGTGGGGTCACCGATCGAAAGCGGTAACCTTGCCGGCTGGGCACCGATCACACCGGCCTCGTAGATCATCAATAAATTCGGTGCATGGGTCCGCCTGGCCAGGTTGCATGCCAGGTTGGGTAGACCCACCCCTACGAATACCGTATCATCATCCCGCAGCAGTCGGGCTGCGTTGATGGTGAGAAGCTCAGATGAAGTGTAGTCTGCCATATTTAGTATTTCCCATAATCCACAGTGGCGCTGGGTTGGCTCTCAACTTTTAACCGCTGATGAACCTCTTCACCCAGTTTTTCCCAATATTCTGATCGATCCCTGACGCCATACACCCATTTATCCAGATATGCCTGGGTGGCTTCACGGTTGCTGCTGATCTCATCCCAATTCAGGTAAAAGGCATTATCGCGGTCATAATACCCTTGTGTATAGGAAGGGTGAGCACAGAAGGGCACCTGGCAGACAGCATCCACAATGAAACCGGGGATCAAGGTCCGGTTTGGGTCCGAACGGATGATGGACTCATCCACGATCTCCTCTGTGGTCAGGATCACCCGTTCGGCAGCGAAGGCAGCTTCCTTCTGCTCGCCGATGATCCCCCAGATCTGGGCATTACCATCCGCATCCGCCCGTTGCACATGCACAATGGCTACATCTGGTTTGAGCGCCGGGACCACCACCACCTCACCCCCCGAATAGGGATCTTTCACTGTCTGGTAATTCGGGTTTGCCCGCTCTAGGTCGCCAGCCGCGGTTGGGTTCATCGGCATGAAGGGCAGGCCTGTCGCCCCAGCCTGCAAGCGCGAGATCATTCCAAAGTGGGAATATTCCTCCCATTCCAGCCTGCCAGCCTCGAGCTCCGACCGTACAATGCGTAAGGAGCCCACTCCCGGGTTGCCCATATAGGAAAAGATCACTTTGCGGGCGCAGCCTCCGGCTACCATCTGATCATAGATCAGGTCTGGGGTGGCGCGTGCCAGGATTAAGTCTCGCTTGCGTTGCCGAATAATTTCATGCCCGGCAGCGAACGGTATCAGATGGGTGAATCCGGCCGCATAGACCAGGTCGCCATCCTTAACGAGCTGGTGTACCGCACGATCCAACGGGATTACTTTCGACATATCGTTTTTACGCCTCCTTCAAAGGGTGATCAATATTCATTGGGCTTCTTCTTCTCTGCCTGTCTTGCTCTTTGCTGCTCACGCCAGCGCCGCACCGTCCTAAAGCGCATGCTTTCCGCGGGTGGTTGGCGACCACGCCTCATTAAAATGCCCCCAAGTATGACCACAATGACTCCAACACAGAAGTAACCATAGGATGGGTGTTTAGCCTGGTCCATGGCAAAAAAAATTACCAGCAGGATCAAGCCAATGAAGAAGAAAAATCTGCCTATCTTGCTCATCTCAAATTGCCTACCATCCTCATCCCATCCTCAAAAAGTTGAAGATGGGGATGTGTAAGTTCACCGGATCACGGTGCGAATTTGCTCATGCATATACTGCGGCAGGTAGTAATGACCACCGCCGTTTTTACCGGTGGAACCCGAGCCTTTCCATCCCCCAAAGGGTTGGAAACCCGGCCAGGCACCTGTTGTCGCTCCTTGCGGGCGGTTGACATAGTTCACACCCGCTTGAATGTGATCAAAGTACCATTCGATGTCATCCTCAGAACCATAGAATCCTGAGGTCAGGCCATAATTCACATTATTTGCCTGGAACATGGCTTCATCCAGGTTTTTCACTCTGGCAATGGTGGTGATGGGCACGAACATCTCATCCTTCCATAGGTGATGGTCCAGGGGTAAATCTGCCACCAGGGTTGGCTGGCAGAAATAACCTTTGGAGTAGGCGTCCTGGGTGAGCACATTCCCACCAGTTAAGTACTTGCCCGCCTGGGAAAGCTCTGTACAAAAATTCTGAAAATCCTGGTAGGATTTTCGGTTCACCACCGGACCGGTGGTCACATTTCGTTCCGTCGGGTCCCCAACTACCAGTTTGTTGATCGCATCCACAAGCCTGGTGGTTAGTTCATCATACACCGGCTCTTCCACATACACTCGTGAAGCTGCGGAGCATTTCTGCCCCTGCAGCCCATAGGCGGAGCGCAGGATGCCAACGGTAGCCCTCTCCAGGTCAGCGTATCGGGAGACGATCACAGGGTTCTTGCCGCCCAGCTCCAGGATGATTGGGCGCAGGTAATTGCAGTTGGAGAAATCGCGGAAGATACCCATCCCCACCCCAAATGAGCCGGTGAAGGTTGCTCCATCCACGTCTGCACAGGTGATCAAAGCCTGCCCGAGTGTGCTGCCTGGACCGGTCACAAAGTTGAAGGCGCCATCCGGCAAACCTGCATCCCGCAGGCACTCGGCTAGCAGGCGTACCACCCAGGGGGTATCGGTGGCGGGCTTCATCACCACCGTGTTGCCTGCCACCAGGGCCGCACCTGCCGGTCCACCCGTTAGTGAGGCCGGGAAGTTGAACGGGCTGATCACCAGCCAGGTGCCATACGGTCGCATGAGAGAAGTATTGGTGGCAGTGTACCCCACCAACGGGTCGCGACCCATCTCTACCACGTAGCCATTATTCCTTTCCATCTCATCGCAATAGTAACGGATCAAGTCAGCCGTCTCAGCCACATCCCCCAGCGATTCCATGCGGTTCTTACCTACTTCCATGCACAGAGCCGCAGAGATCATGAAGGTGCGTTCATCGATCAGTTTAGCCGCCTTCCGCAGCAACCTCACCCGCTCCTGCCAGGGTGTGTGGCTCCAGACCGGGAATGCCTTGCGTGCAGCTGCCAGGGCATCCACGGCATCCTGCTCGCCGCCTTTCTGAAAGATGCCCAGCACCACATCTGTATTGACGGGTGAGCGGTCCTCGAACTTCTCACCGGTAAAACAGTCTTTCCCGCCGATCAACATCCCATATTCTTTCCCCAGCCCAGCTTTCACATTCGCCAGGGCTTCCTCGAAGCGCGTATGCAGCTCCTCGGGGGGGTTGAACATGGTTGCATAAGTAAGTTTAAAACTCTCGCTCATTGTTTTTTCCTCCTAACAATAAAAGTGGCTAAAGTATAGCATCGGGTAGCCCTCTCGTCAAAAGGCATTTCCCCCACCCCCACCCCGTGACGAAGTTCTATTAAATCATAGAACAATATGTTTCAAAGAAATAACGTTAAGCACACGCTTATGTGGATGGTGAAAAAGGGAGACAAGAATCACAATCGGAAGCCAATACGAGAAATCTACTTCGTCTTACAAAGAACTAATCCGGCAGGCATGACATGGATTATATCTACAGAGCTTTTTAATTTCTCCTGCTACATAACCCGTACTGGAACCATATAAGCTGTTAGCGATGCGAGGTTGCATGAGTATTTATCTTGTTCCTTATTTAATAATTTCATCTCCATTAATTCATCAATATCCCTACTCATCGTTCTGACTGAGAGATTTGCATACATCTCAGCAATACGAGCTGTTCCATAGTGAATTTCCTCAATCGTATATTCTTTCGGTCTAGTTTTTGAAATTTCAAGCATTAATTCTTTCTTGCGTTCATCTGCCTTTGAGTGCTTACCACTAAAAGAATTATGAATATGATTTATCCAATGTACAATTATTTGTTGACCCTGTATATTAGTAATTTCATCTCTTAGCCCATCAACAAAACCTTGAAGTGCATAAAGGATAAAACCAGATACATCTCCTCCCGACTTCGATGTAATTCCCAAATTTCTATAGTATTCTGTCCTTGTCTGATTGTAATGATTGCTTAATAAATGCGCAGCGATTTGAGGTGCACCTACTGATAAAAGAATTTGGAATTCGATCAGCCTTGCCGTCCTACCGTTACCATCACCGAAAGGATGAATCCATACAAAATATAAGTGAGCTATTATTGCTTTGAGAATTCCATATATTACTCTTTGCTCAGTTGGAAAGGTAAATTCATCATTAAGCCAGGTAACGTATTTATCTAGTAAATATTCGCAGTCTTCAGGGGGTGCTCCGCGGTATCCGGCGATACCAACGGAATATGTCCTGAGTTCGCCAGGAATTACATCTTCAGATAAAGGAAGTTCTTTTAATACAAGGCGATTATATTCTTTTATTTGTTCGACACTTAATTTATCAGTGAACTCGCTATCTAATAATCGGCTACCTATTAAATTATATGCTGCAACAATATTATCAATTTCTTGCCCCAAATATTCCTTTGAAGGAGGTAAGTTCAGTTCGCCCTGAATTCTTTTTTCTACCTCTTTCTCTGTTAGTGTATTCCCTTCTATAGCGGTTGTAGCTAATGCTCCTTTTGCTAAATACACCAGAAGCATATTTTGTATAGTGTTTGGTAGAAGAGGAGCACCTTTAATATGCTCAAATTTCGATTGGGCTTCTCCTAAAAGCAACCAAATCTTGTGGTTTAAAGATCTTACATCAAATCTGAATATGATCCAAGGATGCGTTTCTTGATATATTCTTTTTGTTTTTTCACCGGTCATAATTTCCTCCGATAGATATTTGAATAATAGTAACAGAACCCGTCAATTATATTGTCATTGAAAGTGTCAGCATTACTGACACTTATTTTGTCAATTAGTTTGTCATAGTTTTTGTCATTTTATCATATAATTCTATTTTTATTCATTAATAGTAGAAGTTTTAAATTGCCTTTGGCTTAATTGC